>ERZ808240.230-NODE-230-length-77130-cov-14.650016_pt1 | contig 77130 bp, 66 predicted proteins | sample MGYA00521084_ERZ808240 | MGnify/ENA primary metagenome ERZ808240 (study PRJEB31516, sample SAMN03275571) | gut metagenome | biome: mammalia-associated habitat; material: feces | host: Papio cynocephalus | place: Kenya | collected 2012-08-06 ...
CATTCCAGGGTGTTACCGAAGATGCAAAAAATACCGTATATCTTCGTCCGGAGACGGCACAGGGAATATTTGTAAACTTTAAAAATGTACAGAGAACATCCCGTAAAAAAGTACCATTTGGTATTGGTCAGATTGGTAAATCTTTCCGAAATGAGATCACACCGGGTAACTTTACGTTCCGTACCCGTGAATTTGAGCAGATGGAGCTGGAGTTCTTCTGTGTACCGGATACCGACCTTGAATGGTTCTCTTACTGGAAAGAATTTTGTATTAAATGGCTGCAGGATCTGGGAATCAAAGAAGACGAGATGCGTGTGCGCGACCATGACAAAGAAGAACTTTCTTTCTACAGTAAGGCGACAAGTGATATCGAGTTCCTGTTCCCATTTGGCTGGGGCGAACTTTGGGGTATCGCAGACCGTACAAATTACGATCTGACACAGCACCAGAATGTATCCGGTGAGGATATGAGTTATTTTGATGATGAGAAAAAAGAAAAATACATTCCATACGTTATTGAGCCATCTCTGGGTGCTGACCGTGTGACACTGGCATTCCTTTGCAGCGCTTATGACGAAGAAGAGTTAGAAGGTGGAGATACACGTACCGTAATGCACTTCCATCCGGCTTTGGCACCGGTTAAGATTGGTGTGTTGCCACTTTCCAAGAAACTCAACGAAGGGGCAGAAAAAGTATTTGAAGAATTGAGCAAATATTATAATTGTGAATACGATGACCGTGGAAACATCGGTAAGAGATACCGCCGTCAGGATGAGATCGGTACCCCATTCTGCATTACCTATGACTTTGATTCCGAGGAAGACGGTATGGTTACGGTTCGTGATCGTGATACGATGGAGCAGGAGCGTATTAAGATCACAGATCTGAAAGCTTATTTTGAAGAGAAATTCACATTTTAAAGGAGTGTAAAAGCGTGAAGACTTATTTGTACAATACCCTTTCTAAGAAAGTGGAAGAGTTTGTTCCCAATGAGCCGGGAAAAGTGGCTATGTATACCTGTGGACCGACGGTGTATCATTTTGCCCATATCGGAAATCTCCGCAGTTATATCATGGAAGATGTGCTTGAAAAATATCTGCGTTTTGCCGGATATGATGTAAAGCGTGTCATGAATATTACCGATGTCGGACATCTGTCAAGTGACGGAGATACCGGAGAAGACAAGATGCTTGCCGGCGCCAAGCGAGAGCACAAATCGGTAATGGATATCGCAAAATTCTATACGGATGCGTTTTTTGATGATTGCAAAAAATTGGAAATCAAACGTCCGGATGTTGTAGAACCGGCTACCAATTGTATCAATGAATTTATCCACATGATCGAGGTGCTTTTGGAAAAAGGGTACGCCTATGTTGCGGGTGAAAATGTATATTTTGATACTTCAAAGTTAGAAAATTATTATGTATTGTCTTCCCAGAACGAAGAAGACCTTCAGGTCGGAGTTCGTGATGATGTAGAAGAAGATGCAAATAAACGCAATAAAACAGATTTTGTACTCTGGTTTACAAAGTCAAAATTTGACAATCAGGAATTGAAATGGGAAAGCCCATGGGGTGTTGGATATCCCGGCTGGCATATTGAGTGTTCCAGTATCAGTATCAAACATCTGGGAGAATACATGGACATTCACTGTGGCGGTGTGGACAACATTTTCCCACATCACACCAATGAGATCGCACAGAGCGAATCGTATCTGGGACATAAATGGTGTAATTACTGGTTCCATGTCAACCATTTAAAGACGAATGGTGGAAAGATGAGTAAATCCAAAGGAGAGTTCCTGACGGTCTCCCTTTTGGAGGAAAAAGGGTATCATCCGATGGTATACCGTATGTTCTGCTTACAGTCGCATTACCGGAAACCGCTTGAATTTTCGTATGAGGCATTGGACAATGTGGCGACCGCTTATGAAAAACTGTTAAAACGGATCAAAGCGATTCCGGAAGAAGGAGAAGTAAATGCGGATCAGGTAGCTGCTTACCATGAAAAATTTGGCGAGGCAGTCGGAAACGATATGAATACGTCGATGGGACTTACGATTGTGTACGATCTGCTGAAAGAAGATTTTTCCGGTGCGACCAAGAGAGCGATCCTTGCGGATCTGGATACGGTATTGTCTCTGGAACTTACCAAACCGTGGGAGGATGCCGGAGAAGAAGTCGATGAAGAATTGAGTGCTTTTGTGGAAGGAAAGATCGCAGAGCGTGCGGCAGCGAAAAAGGCAAAAGATTTTGCCAAAGCCGATGCCATCCGCGACGAACTGAAAGCAAAAGGAATCTTAATAAAAGATACAAGAGAAGGCGTTGTCTGGGAGAAAATCGGAGAATAAACGAAGAAAGCGAGGAGACGTTGAATGTTTCCCCGCTTTCCTTATATATAAGGAGCTAAAAGATGTTTCATATTGCCATATGTGATGACGAAAAAAAGTATTGTGAAGAAATGCAGCAAAAAATAAACCAATACGCTGAAAAAAATGACTGCGAGATCTGTGTGGATTGTTATTATAGCGGTGAAGCATTGTGGCTGGCTTATGAGAAACAGTACGACATATTGATCTTAGATGTTGAGATGACGGGGATTGACGGAGTGCATCTGGCAGAAAATATTCGAAAGACCGACGAGGAAGTTGTGATTATTTTTTCTACGTCACACCGGCAGTATGCCCTGGATGGCTATCGTGTCGAGGCATCCGGCTATATTGTAAAGCCGTTTTCCGAAGAAACGGTAGGCCGGGAATTGGAAAAGGCATTTCGCAGAATCCGGGAGAGCAGTTATGATTTAACGGTTTCTTTTAATGGAGAAGTTAGGATGATCGCAATGAGCCAGTTACTATACGTAGAAGTGTACCGCCATAAACTGATCTATCATCTGTCAGATGGAAGGAAACTCCGGGGAACCGGATCGCTGAAAGAAGTGAAAAAACAAGATACGAAAGATCTTTTGGTACAGACACATAAGAGTTTTTTGGTAAATCTTATGTGGATCACGTCGTATCAAAGCAGTCCGCATCTTGTCTTTGTCAAGGGAAGAGAAGAGGGCGTTCCCATCAGCAAATACCGGTATGATGAATTTGTAGAAATGTATATGGAGTATTACCGGAGAAAATTAACCAGACTTTCAGGAAAAATTGCCAGATAGGCAGAAGGGATAAAATACCTATGTTTTTCTTTTTAACAATGATCATTGCGGGGGTAAGTACCGCACTTCCGCTGCGGAAAAAGCGAGATGTTTTCCTTGGTGTGGCAGCGATGGGAATCTGTGCTTTTATTGAATTTCTATGGTATTACATTTTTCGGGAAGCCTTTTTGGCAGAACCGTATACGGTGATCTGGGAGAATATCCACGAAAATAGTATACTTGGGATTCATTTTGAATTATTATATACGACGACGGCTCTCTATACATTCTTGCTGGGGATCCTGCCGCATATGCGTCCGGAGCGCAAAGGACAGTCTGCGAGGGCGTTTTTCGAAAAAATGAATATAGCGGTGTTTTCCCTCGTTGTACTGGCGGCGGGGCTGTATTTCCAGTATACGTTTATATACATGGATGTATATAAGGTGGGATGCTGCTTTTTTCTGTGCCTGCTTTTATATGCGGTGATCCTCGTAATCTTTTTCAAAATTGAGAAGTATTATGAGATGGAAAAACAGCAGAAAGAATACGAAGATATGGAAAAGATACGGATGCGCCAGCTGGAATTTTATCAATCGAAAATGCTTGCCGAAGATAAGCTTCGTAAACTTACCCATGACATGAGTAAATATATGGAAGCATTCGAAAATTTAAAGAAAGAGCAGCCGGGAGAAATACAAGGTTATATCGAACAATTAGCGGATTCCATGCAGTCAGTGGAACGCACGGTAGTTACCGGAAATGCGCTGGTAGACACCATTTTGATGGAGAAGGAAAAAGAGGCGCACAGCAAAGAAATAGACTTTCAGATCATGGCGCAGACGACACGTTTATCGGAGTTTAAAAGTGTCTATTTATGTTCTATTTTTGCCAATGCGTTAGACAATGCCATTGAGGCATGCGACGGGGTGCCAAAGGAAAAAGCATTCATAAAAGTAGATATCACTTCGGCAGGAGATGGGGTGTATATTCTTTTTGAAAATTCTTATCCGGAAAACAAAAAACGTAAATATTTTGAAACGTCGAAAGAAGATAAATTTCTACATGGATTTGGTTTGAAAAACATACAAAACGGGGTCGAAAAATGCGGTGGAAATGTATCCATTCATATGGGAGCCGGGGTATTTTCTCTGTCCATCCTGCTAAATGGGATGTCAAAATGACCATACAGGCAGACCCCCTTGCGAAGGAGAGGAAACATTTCTATAATGTAGAAAAAAGGGAAAAGTTCCCGGAATGGAGTATACTATGAAATGTGATTATTGTAAGATTCATTATGAAGAGAGTGAGGGTGTCTGTCCGAATTGTGGTATGACACCGAGAAAGCGCTGGGCTAAGATATTGTGCGCAGTTGCAGAAGTGGTTTTTTGGATGTACTGGATCATGATGATTCCTGTAGCTTGGGGAGAAGCAAGAATTGGGCATCCGGTGATTGCTGTGGTGGCAGATCTCCTGGCACTACCGTCGAGTTATTATCTGCTTCGTCGCTTTCTTGGCAGAAAGCATCGCAATATGCTGGCAGGAATCCGTGCAGTTATGATTATCTTGAGTGCCTTGTTTTTTATCATTGGTTCAACCGGAAAATATCAAATGTCAGAATTTCATGTAAAACAGATGGCAGAGAGCCATTTGAAAGGTTCTTTTGCACATGATAAAACGTTTGAATACGGAACATGTGAAAATATCAAATACTTTAAGGATGAAAATGAAAGTTATGTCTATTGGGCAGAAGTAACGATGTCCTACCAGGTGAAAGATGGAGAGGGAAATCCGGTTTCGAAAAAACAGACGGATATTATAAAATGGAATGCCACGAACGATGATTATGAATGGCATGGTATAAAGAAAGAGTAACACAAGTATATAACAAGACAATGTCCTAATAAGAATGGCAAAAATAATAACTGCTTATTTAAGGGGGTCAAGTAATGAACGGAATGAAAATGAAAGAATTGTATGAACTAATCTCTCATTGTCACGAAGCAGAATTTGAGTATGATGGAATAACATATGTATTACAGCCGGAAGTCAATAAGGAAAAAGCTTATCTCGTGATTTGGGATTGCACGCCTGATTCAGAAAAATGCATTGCTAAACACGAAATTAGTGCTGAAGGTGATATTCCCCTTGGAGTGATTGACGCTATTCTTTCAGATCGATGCTTTGACGGAAAAACATTTTTGGAAATCGAACAAGATGTTACCATAACGGTTATTTATTAACAACACAAGCTATAGAAATGAAATAGTGCTATTGCTTGTAAAAATAAAAGCATTTCATAAGTTGCTGGAACAACCATGAAATGCTTTTATTTTGTCAGATATACTAAGATATTATCTATTACTCAAACTGCAGCCATTCCAGATCGAATTTACATCCCGGAAGGAAGATCAGGTTCAGGTTATAATCTCCGGATACCGGTTCTAACTCGAAGGTCTGTATCTGCGATTCGTCGCTGTAAGGGAAATCGACGATCTGGTTGATGACGTTATCGCTGCCGTCTGCCGGTGCAAATCTTACATGAATCGTATTCATCTCGATATGCGAACGTCCACAGATGGTAATCCGGTGGAAACCATTTTTTGTAAAATGCATATTGGTATATTCTACCGTTACATTATTTCCAATCTCGCGGATGGCATCACCATCAATCGTAAACATATCTCCCGTAACATTGGAGCAGTCGGAGGCAAGAAGTTTTGCGTAGGCTTTTTCTACCTTTGTGAAATAGAAACCTTGCAGAGACATCTTGATTTCCGGATAAACGACGATGGAGATCGTCTGAACGCCTTTAAGTCGTTTGCTTAATGTAAATACATTTTCCTGATAGTGATTGTACCAGCTCTTGGCTTCGTATGTTGCCTGAAGCAGGCATTCGCCGGTGGCACAAGTGGTTCCCGGAGCGGCAGGTTCAGTGATGCTTCCTTTTTCGGAAGGAAGTCCCGGAGTACCAAGCCATACTTCGACAGGAAGCACATCGCTAAAAGAAAAAATTGGAAGATGGATCTCATCGGAACCATAATCGCCAAAATCAATATTTTCAAACGTTACCACAGTGCGGTCATTTCCGGTGATATAGACGCCACCCTGGAAACTCAGGATCAAGCCGTCATCGGAACTTTCGGAGTAGTCAATGGCGGATACGATTTTATAAGGATCGTGTGTGGCATCGCCGAGACCGGTTACTTCAAATTCCAGTTCGGAGATCACTTCGACGTGGTCTAAGCCGTTGCAGCAAGTACAGCACAGACGAAATTCGCCGTCGCCGACTGCCTGGATCGAAGCCGTATTGGTCTCTTTGTCCACGGTGATCTTTACTGCGTTACTCTGCACACCGTTCAGTGTGACTGCCTTAAATTCAATGTCCTGGTAGGTCGCATTTTCCGGATAAATTTTAGCTGTTACAATGGTTTCTTTATGTTCGGCATCCAAAATCGAGGTGCCCTGATTTGTCAGTTCAATCTTTCGAACCGGAATCTCATTCGTGCGGTCCGGAATGACAGTACCATCTTCCAAAGTTTTTTCTGCAAGAGAAAATGTCGTATTTTCCATTTGACAGGAGATGCCGTCCGGAATCGTATCGGCAGGTACGGCCTGCAGTGTCAGATGGGCATCCGGCAGAGATGGTGAACTAACGGTTACCTGAATGTCACCGGATTCTGTCTTTGCGGCGATGATCGCCAGTAATTTTCCACTGAATAATTTGCGGCTGGTTCCTTTGTATTGGTCAAAATCAGAACTGTCGCCGTTGTCAAGACCGATCAGACGACCGGCACCGGTTACGGATACATTCATACGGCTTCGTCCATTGGCGACGAGGATACCGTCCGCATCCAGGGTATCAATGGTGACAAAGATCAGATCTTCGCCATCTGCCGTAAGCGTCTCTTTGTCCGGAGTAAGACGGATGCTTGCCGGATCGCCGAAGGACTGCTGTTTGTCTCTTGCGATCACATTGCCTTCTTCGTCATAGGCAACGGCTTCAATCACGCCTTTGCTGTATGGGATCTGCCAGTCGCCGGAAAGCGTCGTGCCGTGAGCATGGTCAATCTCGACGATGCCCTGACTCTGTCCCTGATAGAAGAGTTCCACTTTTGGGGCATTGGAGAAGATACGTACATCAATCAGCTGGCCTTCATTGAAATCCCAGTAAGGCAGGAGATGTACCATCGGTTTTTTCTTATAATCGGTCCATTCTGCCTGATACAGGTAGAATGTGTCTTTTGGAAAGCCGGCAGTATCGACCTGTCCAAAATACGAATTTTTGGTAAAATATGGGGTTGGCTCGCCCAGGTAATCAAAGCCGGACCAAAGGTACTGCCCAAAGCAGAACTCGCGGTCGCGGTGTGCGATGATCGTGTGCTCGGAATTTTTCGCTCCCCAGTTTGTCGTACAGTTTCCGAGAGTCGAACACTGCAGGTCATCAAATGTCAAAAGACGGTTGGAAAGAGGAAAATGATAGATGCCGCGGCTTTGTACGGTGGCACTTGTCTCACTTCCGAATATTTTCCAGTCCGGATATTTTTCATGGTGTTCATCATAACATTTATCGAGGTAATTGTAGCCGACGAGATCGATCACTTCGCCGGTGCGCTGGGCCGCTTCCCATTCGATATAATTCGATGCCAGTGTGGTGTAGGCATTTTTGCGGTAATCGAGCTCACGAACAGCGTTATGAAGTTCTTTCGTCAGTTCCAGTCCGCGGTCAAAATGCGTATCATAAATCTCATTTCCGATTCCCCAGATGAAGACACAAGGGTGGTTGCGGTCCTGGCGAACCCAGCTTGTCAGATCCTTTTTCCACCAGTCTTTAAAGTCATTGCCGTAGTCATAATCGGTCTTTGTGCGCTCCCACATATCAAAACTCTCGGTGTAGAGCAGAAGTCCCAGCTCATCGCAGAGATTCAGCATATGTTCCGGAGGCATGTTATGTGCGTTTCGGATCGAATTCACGCCCATTTCCTTTAATGTGAGGAGTTGGCGGCGGAGTGCTGCTTTGTTCATGGCGGCACCCAGGGAACCAAGGACGTGGTGTTCACACGTACCATTGATCTTTACGTGGCGGCCATTTAAGAAAAATCCCTTATCTGCATCAAATGCAATATCGCGGAATCCAAGGTTCTGGGTAATAGAATCCGTAAGAGTATCGTCCACATACAAAGAAGTGTGGATCTGATACAAATTTGGCTCTTCAATATCCCATAATTTTGGTTCAATGACGGTCAGTACCTGTTTGTCAACCTGAACGGAATCCGAAAAGTGTATGCTGCTTTCGTGGGTCGTCACAAGAGTGCCGTCGGCATCAAAAATCTCGTGGCAGATCCGTCCGTCGGAAGCCGTTCCCTTCTCATCAATAAATTCAGTATCCATAAATACTTCCCACGTTTTGCCAAGCTGCTTGGTGGAAAGATATGTTCCGTTATGTACGAGATGCGCCGCAGGAGAAGTCAAAAGCCACACATCGCGGTAGATGCCCGAACCTGGATACCAGCGGCTGTTTGGCAGATGGTATTCGTTGCGGACAAGGAGTTCGTTGTCGCCGTCCTGTAATTCGTCCGTCAGATCAACGACAAATTCGGAATAGCCATGTTTCCATGTAAATATTTTCTTTTGATTGAGATAAATGGTTGTATCCATATAGACACCTTCAAAGATCAGTTCAATCTTCTGTGTGTCCGGACCAGCTTCGTCAAGTAGCTGTTTTTTGTTGATAATCCTTCGATAACAACTTACGGCCTGTTCATACAGATTTTCTGTATCATAGATCATCCAGTCATGGGGAAGATCGACCGGCATCCAGGACGTGTTTTGAAACAACATTTCGACTGGAGTGTCCAGAGGAAACTTGCAAAACGTCCAGTTGTCATTCAGTCGTTTTTTCATTTGATAAATCCTGCCTTTCATTTTTGAAAATGTTTTGCACTTTGATACTAATTATATTATACTAGTAGTATGGTTTCAAGAAAAAAATAGGAATTTGGAGCGAAAAATGCAAATTTGTAAAATGAGCGGCAGACAGATAAATCAAGCATTGGAACTGATACGGAAAGTGTTTGATGAATGTGATAAAGAAGACTATGAAGACGTGGGAATCCTGTCCTTTTATCATTTTATCCGCAGAGAGCAGATCGAAGAACGTGTGCAGAGCGGGGAGATGGTATTCTTTGGCGCGTATGAAGGATCCAAACCGGTCGGTGTGATCGCGATGCGGGATGGTTTTCATGTGAGTCTGCTATTTGTAGAAAAAAAACGGCAGAGGCAGGGGATAGGAAAAAAACTGGTTCGACGCGGAGTGGCATATTGTCTGGAGAAAAATCCGCAGTTGAAAGCAGTGACTGTCAGTGCATCACCGAAGGGAAAAAAAGCGTATGAGGCGATGGGGTTTCAAGCACTGATGCCGGAACAGAAAAAACAGGGGATGCGTTTTACGCCGATGCGGCTTGATTTATAGAGAAAATGAACAGGAGGCAGCGATGAGACAGAGTATAGAGGACCGAATGCGGAAAGAAAATAAAGATGTGTTCAATATACAGTCTTTGAAAAAAGGTTTGTTATTTGGTACCAAAATATGTAAAAAAACATGGACGTATGAAATTGTTGCGGTAGACGAGACCTATGCAGCAATGCTCGGAATACCAGCTTCTCGGAAGGAAGAAGCAGTGGGGATGGAGATGACAGACATCATTCATCCGAATGATTTAGACAGAGTGATAAAAGAGACAGTTTTTGGATTACAGGGAAATCAAAAATACGACGTTAAATATCGGATGAAGAACGCAGACGATGAATATCATTGGGTAAGGGATATCGGAGAACGTTTTTGGATTGACGGACAGGAATATATTCAATGTACGGTAATGGATATTGATGAAAAGGAGACCCTCATCCGGCAGCGTGATGTTACATATGAAAGTATGCCCGGCGGTGTTATTTTTGTCGTTATTGGAAAGGATAATTTTTACATTCGTGAGGCAAATCAGCATTATTTTGATATGTTTGGCGTGGCGCGTGAGGAATATCTTGGCTCTTCCGGAAAATACACGTTTCCGGAAGATTTGCCGAAACTGCGCGAACATTTTATCCAGCAGGCGAAAAACAGGGAACCGCTGGATTATGAATTTCGTACGCGGTTAGAAGAAGATGGAGAAATTGTATGGTATCGTATTATCGGAAATTATATTGATTCGCGAGAACAGGGCGAAGAGTATCTTTGCGTTATGATGGATATTACCGCGAGAAAGACATTTCAATATGAATTAATTAAGGAAAAAGAAAAATACGAAAGAACGCTAAACAGTTCGGCAGATCTGTTGTTTGAGTATAATGTGCGGCACAAGAAATTCCGGATTCTCGGACAAAATTATATTTCCGATGATACCAAGCTGGCGTTAGAAGACAGTATCGATGAAGATTACCGGGATATTTTATTTAAAAATGATATCGTATTCCGAGGGGACCGCAGTAAGATCAAACAGTTTATAAGAGGGCAGATCTCTTGTAATGATACCATCCGTTTGCTTACGAAAAATACAGAGACGGGCAAAGTGTACTATGATAATTACGAGTTGTTTTTAAATAAGATTATGGTGAAAGAAAAGCCGATCCGTGTAATCGGGTATGCGAAAAAGGTCAGTTATAATGCCGTGCCTTTGACGGAGAGACAGCAGTTGCATGAAATCTTTGATGAACAGATTGTGAAGGATTATAGTTTTGTTTTAAAAATTGATGTGCCGACGGGGGCATTTGAACCGTATTTTATCGAAAAATCAGATTATGAATCCTATACGGGAAACCTGTTTTATTCTTCTTTCCTGAAATGGTGGTGTAATACATATGTGTGTGAAAAGGACCGTAAGGAGATCGGCTTCTTTTTGCAGCTGGATGAGATGCTTCGCATCCTGCATTCGGGAGAGCCAAAGGGTTACCGTTTTTGTCAGGTAGAAACAAAGGATTCTCAAAGAAAATACAAGTTATGTGGTTTTTCCTTTTATGGATCGGACATCAATACCGTGCTTCTTGTCGTCCGAGATGTAAGCCAGGTCCGGGAAGAGGAAGTGTACCAGAAGGAAGCAAGCCAGAAACTGCTTACGGATGCACTGACAGAGGCGAGAGCAGCGGTAAAAGGTCGTCAGGTGCTGATGAAATATCTGGCAGAGGAACTGGAAAGTCCGGTCGGAAAGATGAAAGATCTTTTGCTGGAGCCGGAAAATCCGGAACTTCTTACACAGCTGGAACGTTGTGTGGAATATATGAGTGAGATGATCGGCGGCATGAAAGAGTACCAGTTGCTGCAGACTCCGTTTGGAAAGAGCAACGATGCCTTTAATCTGTATGCTCTCTGCATGGAAGTGTGCGAGGAAGAACGAAAGATTTCACTGGGACTCGATATTTCGATTCAGGAAGTCATTGACCTGCCGATCCATCAGGAATATTATATGTATGGAGAACGATTTAAGGAAATTCTTGTCAACCTTTTGGGGAATGCTGTAAAATATGCGCCAAAGGGAAGTACAGTAAAGATTTACATTCAGGAAACAAATATCGAAACAGACCGATGTGTGATTCGGATCCGAATGGAAGATGAGGGGCCGGTGATCAATGAAAAATATTTTGAAAGAATGCTGGATGGCCAGTATGATTACAATATAAATGACAAAATGATTGCTCTGGGTGGCAGTGGTTTTTCGGCTTCGCTGGTTGCTAAAATAACAGAACTTCTCGGTGGTACGATTGAATTTCGAAAAGGTGCAATGGAAAGTAATGTAGTAGAAATTTCCATTCCGGTATTGTATTATAATAAGAATCAATTGTTCCATGGCGAGGAGCATAAAGAAGAGGTCATCGAAGAAGTAAATATGCATGGGCAGGGATTCCTTCTTGTGGAAAATGAAGAACAGAGAGAGTCGCTGACTGCTTCCCTGCTTCAGGTAAATGGTGCTGTCGTTTATGAGGCATCTTCCGGAAAAATGGCGATGGAGTTGCTGGAAAAATTCAACTCCGGTCAGATCACGGCGGTTCTTATGGACAAGGATCTCGAAGATATGAAATGCTATGAACTTGCCAGACAGATTCGGTTCCACAAAGATAAATTATATGGAAAACTGCCGATTTTACTTATGTTAGATGGAATCGAGCAGGAAGATAACCGGTTGAATATGCTTAGTGGAATCAATGCGACGATCCATAAGCCGATGAATCTTTCGAAATTATTGTGGATGATAGAAAATCTGCAAGGGAAAGGAGTTTGATTACGATGAAAAAGGTACTCACGATAGCCGGTTCGGACTGCAGCGGCGGTGCCGGGGTTCAGGCGGATCTAAAAACAATCGGTGCTTTGGGCTGTTATGGTATGAGCGTCATTACAGCGGTCACCGTGCAGAATACATGCGGTGTACGGGCGGTTTATCCGGTAGAGGCAGAGGTGGTACGACAGCAGTTTACCGCTGTGTATGAAGATATTTTTCCCGATGCGGTAAAAATCGGGATGCTCTGCAACGAAGAAATTATCGAAGCGGTGGCAGAAACGATTCAAACAATCCGTAAAATGTCGGTAGTTCAGCCGAAAATAGTGCTGGATCCGGTTCTTATATCGACAAGTGGAAGGGCGCTGCTGGAGCCGCAGGCAAAAGAGGCATTGCAGACAAAACTCCTCCCGTTAGTGGATCTGGTTACACCAAATCTCAGCGAGACAAAAGTTTTATGTGATACGGAAAATATGGGGGCGTCAGAGAGGGAGGCAGCAGGAAGAAAGCTGGCGAAAGAAAATGCTTGCGCGGTACTGATCAAAGGCGGACACGGCAGAGAATACGGGGATTCCGATGCCAGAGATCTGCTGATCCCGGGAGCGGACAAGCCGGCAGTATGGTTTCGTGCTCCATTTATAGAGAATCCGAATACCCACGGAACCGGCTGCACGTTGTCTTCTGCAATCGCCTGTGGGCTGGCAGAAGGAAATACGATGGAACAGAGTGTACAAAAGGCAAAAGATTATCTGACCGGCGCCATTGCGGCCGGACTTGATCTGGGAGCCGGCAACGGTCCCCTGAATCATTTTTACAAGAACGAAAGGAAGGAAAAAAATGGCAATTGATGTAAAGAATAAAAAAACGTCTCTTGACGAAGAAGCCGCAATCTATGAAAAACGTGACGAGACAGAAAGTGGAAAAAGCAGATGGAAAAAGATGAACCGCAGCCAGAAGATCACGCAGTTTAAAACGTATTATCTGCGTCCGGTTATCGTTGTGGTTTTGATCTTATGTGTGGTTGGATTCTTTATTTATAAAGATGTTATCACGAAAAAAGACATTGCGTTCCGCTGTGCGATCGTGAACGAAGTGGCGACAGAAATTCCGGTCAATGCGTTTGCGGATGAGTTTACGAAGTATATGAAATTGGATCCGGATAAGAATTTATCGTCGTTCCATTTGTATTATACGGATACGCAGCTGGCACAAAAAGTCGGCGCGTCGACGGCAAGTGATCTGTCGCAGATTTCTTCGTTGATCTATGCTTCCTTATTGGATGGCATGATTGCAGATGAAAAAGATTTTACGACGTATCATGACAACGGCTTTTTTGTCGATCTCAATGAATTTTTGTCGGAAGAAGAGTTAATGGCGATTGAGGCATACTTGTATATTCCGGATGATGAAAAGAATACGCAAAAACATGCCTATGGTGTCTATCTGGAAAAGAGCGAGCGGTATAATAGCATTTTCCAGGGTGGTGGAGGAGTGGTTCAGAAGCCGATTTATGGGATTATTACAAACTCTGAGAACACGGACCGCGGCAGATATTTTCTGTATTATCTCTTCCCGGAATTACAGAAATTAGGAGATCCGGTAACCCAAAAGGAGTAAAAAACTACTCCTTTTGGGTAATCTTTACAAATTAGGGTTGACATTTGAAAATAATTGTCCTATAATGGCAATCGTAAACGACAAAGACGTCAAGCGAATGAAATTCATTTGCCTTGGCGTTTTTTTGTTTTCATCCTATTTTTTGCTGGCAGATAGGCGCGGCTGGGTGAATAGAGAAATACCGATCTAAGTCGCAGGAAACCAATTGAACAAGGAGGAATCTTTATGACAGATGAAATTTTAAGTGCAATAAGTGACCAGGTATTTGGTGTCTGGTTTTTGATCGGAGCCGCCCTTGTATTCTGGATGCAGGCCGGATTTGCAATGGTTGAGGCAGGTTTTACCAGAGCAAAAAATACAGGTAACATTATTATGAAAAACCTGATGGATTTTTGTATTGGAACAGTAGTATTTATTTTACTCGGATTTGGATTGTTTCTCGGTGATGACATCGGTGGAATCATCGGAAAACCAAATTTTGCAATCTTTACGGATTATGCAAACTTTGACTGGTCCGGATTCGTATTTAACTTAGTGTTTTGTGCAACGACAGCGACCATCGTTTCCGGAGCAATGGCAGAGAGAACGAAGTTCCTTTCTTACTGTATCTACTCTGCAGTAATCTCCGCAGTGATCTATCCAATCGAAGCTCACTGGACATGGGGCGGCGGTTGGTTAGCACAGATGGGATTCCATGATTTTGCCGGTTCTAACTGTATTCATATGGTTGGTGGTATTTCGGCGTTGATTGGAGCTTATCTCCTTGGACCTCGTATTGGTAAGTTTAAGAAGAAAAAAGACGGAAGCATCAAAGTTGGTGCATTTCCGGGACATAATATCGCACTTGGTGCTCTCGGTGTATTTATCTTGTGGCTTGGATGGTACGGATTCAACGGTGCGGCAGCAACGTCTGTATCACAGTTGGGAGCCATCTTTGTAACCACAACGATTGCACCGGCAGTAGCCACTGTAGTATGTATGATCTTTACTTGGGTAAAATATGGCAAACCGGATGTTTCCATGTGCTTGAATGCATCTCTTGCCGGCCTGGTAGCAATCACAGCACCTTGTGATGTAACCGATGCTTTTGGAGCAACCATCGTCGGAGCTGTTTCCGGTGTGCTTGTAGTATTCGGTGTATGGCTTCTTGATTACAAATTACGTATTGATGACCCGGTTGGGGCCGTGGCAGTACATATGATGAATGGTATCTGGGGTACCTTGGCAGTTGGTTTGGTAGCTACAGATAGCGCACCAACCTATTCTCTGGCAGGTGCCAATGGAGAGAAACTTCTTGGATTGTTCTATGGCGGTGGATTTAAACTTCTCGGTATTCAGTTTACCGGTATGCTTTGTACCGCATTATGGACAGCCATTACCATTACAATCACATTCCTTGTGATTAAGAAAACGATTGGACTTCGTGTTAGTGCAGAAGAGGAAATTGCAGGACTTGATGCAACAGAACACGGTTTGGAATCCGCTTATTCCGGATTTGTTATCTCAGATAGCGTAAATACAATTGGTGACAGCGCATTGGCAGCGATCGCAGCATCCGCTCCGGAAACGGAAGAAAAGAAAGTTCCGATGGACGATGCCGTACCAGTACAGGTTCGCGAGCCGAAAGAGACATTGGCATCCGATGTCAAATTGTCAAAAGTTACCATTATTTGTAAGCAGAATAAGTTTGAAGATCTGAATACTTCGCTCAATGAGATCGGAGTCAAAGGTCTGACGGTAACACAGGTACTTGGATGTGGTACTCAGAAAGGAAAAGCAGAGTACTATCGTGGTGTACCGGTTGAATTCTCGCTCCTTCCTAAGATTAAAGTGGAAGTTGTCGTAAGTGCCGTGCCGGTGAAAGCAGTAATTGATGCAGCAAAACAGGCATTGTATACCGGACATATCGGAGATGGTAAGATCTTTGTATACGATGTGGAGGATGTTGTTAAAGTCAGAACAGGTGAAAGCGGATTTGATGCTTTGCAGGATGACAAATAGATAACAAAACGTATTATCATAAGTAAATGAAAAGAATGGTTCCTTTATCAAGTGGATAACGGAACCATTCTTTTTTGCAGATTATTTATAGATTACTGTGCCTGTGCCGGCTCAACGTAATACTTGTTGTAATGTTTTTCGCTTTTTGCGATATAGAGTGTTCCTTTATGGTTAATTGCAAAATAGCGGAGGATGCAGTTGTCACCAAGTGTATTATTTTTCATACTTTCGATGCTTGTTGCGGAAATACTGTTGTAAGTAGCCGGATATTTGGCTGCAATATCGCCGGCAGCTTCTTTATGGCCTTTGGCATAAAAAGGCATATATACGCCATTAATCTGATTTTCGGAGATGATAGGATCAATGACACCGCCACGCATGAAGATGGCAAATTTTTCTTGTTGAATATTGTTTGTATTCCAGCCTTTTACGGTATCAATGGTATTTCCTTTAATAACTGCATTTTTCCAGTTTAACATCATGATTGGACTCTGGACGGAGTTTTTAAAGGTACAACCAAGGATCTGGACATTGGTATGGTATTTATTTGGCGAAAAACGATGGGTGTCAATGCCGCGGTGAAGGTTGTAGAAACCGCAGTTTTGAATCGTAACATTGAGAACCGGTGTTTTGTCAAATTTGGAATATTTTCCATTGAAACCATTGGTTACTTTATCCGGTGTATCAAGGTTGATCGCACAGCGCTCTCCGTTTTTATTATTTTTAAAGGTACAGTTTTGGATCGTAACGTCTTTTGAAGCGGTTACTTCGATAAAATGTCCGTCACGAAGATTGGTAAAGGTAATGTTATCAATCACTACGTTAGAACAATGCGGTACGCGGATTGCTTCGCTTTTGTTACAGCCGCCAAGGTTCATGATCACAGTACCTTCGCCGATAATTTGGATGTTTTTTTCACCATTGTATTTGCCTACAACCCTTTTTTTATTAATGCGGGAGTTTCGTACACATTCAAACATAACATGACCGGCTTTCAGTTTCTTTGTATGCGAATTGCTGATCTTATTCATGACAACACCATCCTGAAGCACGATCTTTACGTTAGAAGGCACTAACAGAGCATTGCTGATGTTATAGGTACCTTTTTGAATCGTCAGGGTTCCACCACCTTTTTTCGCCATCTGGTCAAGATAGGAGCGAATGGTAAGGTAATGTTTGGTATAATTATTGTATACAGGTGTTTTGACATACTTGTTTTTATAAGGTTTACTGGAAGTATTTACCGTAAAATCTTTTTTTGCCTGCGCCGGTGAAGAGACCGTCATGGCAAAAGCGGAAAATAAAAGCAGAAGGCCCAGCAGTTTTGTGACGTGTTTCATAAATGAATCCTCCTTTTATTGTTCGTTGTTCTGGCTTACTTCACTTAAAATCAATCCTTCGTTTCGATCTAACACGGTCTGAATGCTCCAAGGGTGTGTAAAGAGTAAAAGCGGACGATCTTTAAAGTCCTTGACACGTTTGGCATCCGAAGTAAGTGACAGACTATTTACATCGATGTCTTCATTTTCAATCCAGCGGACATGCTCATAAGGAAGCTGGTCCATGCGGATTTCTACGTTATATTCATTCTGCAGGCGGTATTGCAGTACCTCAAACTGGAGGGCACCGACAACACCGACGATGATCTCTTCCATACCGGTATTAAATTCCTGGAAAATCTGAATCGCACCTTCGAGTGCAATCTGCGTGATCCCTTTCATAAACTGTTTTCGCTTCATCGTATCGACCTGACGAACGCGGGCAAAATGTTCCGGTGCAAAGGTCGGAATACCGGCAAAACGGATCGGCTTTTTGGATTTACATAACGTATCTCCGATGGAAAAGATACCCGGGTCAAAAATACCGATAATATCACCGGCGTAAGCTTCTTCCACGTGCTTTCTTTCCTGCGCCATCATTTGCTGTGGCTGGGAAAGACGGATCTTTTTACCACCCTGCACATGAGTGACTTCCATGCCGGCTGTAAATTTACCGGAGCAGATACGCATAAATGCGATACGGTCGCGGTGTGCTTTATTCATATTTGCTTGAATCTTAAAGACAAAGGCAGAGAAATCTTCCGAAAATGGATCAATGACCTCGTCTCCGGACATACGAGGAAGAGGAGAAGTTGTCATTTCCAGAAAATGCTGCAAAAAGGTTTCTACACCAAAATTTGTCAGAGCAGAACCAAAGAAAACAGGAGAAAGTTTTCCGGCACGCACTTTTTCCAAGTCAAATTCGTCACTTGCGCCGTCCAGCAACTCAATTTCATCTACTAAAATATCATGATATTCTTTTGTGATCAGATCGTCCAGTCCGCTGTCACCCAATTTGGCTTCAATAGATTCAATCTTATGTCCGTTATCAGAAGGAAGAAAACGGGAGATGGTTTTCGTATTCCGGTCATAAACTCCCTTGAAATTCTTTCCGGAACCAATCGGCCAGTTAATCGGACAAGTGCGGATTCCAAGCACATTTTCAATCTCATCGATCAGTTCAAAAGGATCCTTTGCCTCGCGGTCCATTTTGTTGACAAAAGTAAAAATAGGAATGCCGCGCATGACACAGACTTTAAACAGTTTGATCGTCTGTGCCTCGACACCTTTGGAACCATCAATTACCATGACGGCAGAATCGGCAGCCATCAAAGTACGATAAGTATCTTCGGAGAAGTCCTGATGTCCCGGGGTATCCAGAATGTTGATGCAGAATCCATCATAATTAAACTGCAGTACAGAGGAAGTGACGGAGATTCCTCTTTCTTTTTCGATTTCCATCCAGTCAGAGACTGCGTGCTTAGCAGCTTTTCGACCTTTTACGGAGCCGGCAAGATTGATTGCTCCTCCATATAATAAGAACTTTTCGGTCAAAGTTGTTTTTCCGGCATCCGGGTGCGAGATGATAGCAAAGGTACGCCGTTTTTCGATTTCCTGTTTTAAATTGTTGCTCATAAGTCAAACTCCATTCTTCTTTATAAAAAGCAAGTTCTGAATCGTTACTAAAAGAAAAAGCTCTGAACAACTACTGCCATTCAAAGCTTTTCTCATAACTGGGCTACAAGGATTCGAACCTTGAAATGCTGGAGTCAGAGTCCAGTGCCTTACCGTTTGGCGATAGCCCAATGTCAACCGACAAATGATATTATACAACAAGAAAATTTAAAATGCAAGTGTTTTTTGAAAAAAAATGAAAAAAATTTTATTTCCTATTAAAGTGGGAAATTCTCTTGACAAGATTAGGGCCCAAATAGTAGAATAGATACAATATACAATAAAGATTAATAAGAAAAGGAGAGACGAAAAAAATGGGTAAGATTATTGGTGAAGGCATTACATTTGACGACGTTTTATTGGTTCCGGCTTATTCGGAAGTCATTCCTAACCAGGTAGAGTTGAAAACTCATTTAACAAAAAAGATTGAATTGAACATTCCTATGATGAGCGCAGGAATGGATACGGTTACGGAACACCGCATGGCGATCGCGATGGCACGTCAAGGTGGTATCGGTATCATCCACAAAAATATGACAATTGAGCAGCAGGCAGAAGAGGTTGATAAGGTAAAACGTTCTGAGAATGGAGTTATTACAGATCCATTTTATTTGTCTCCGGAGCATACATTGGAAGATGCCAATAATCTGATGGCAAAATTCCGTATTTCCGGTGTACCGATTACAGAAGGAAGAAAACTGGTTGGTATCATTACAAACCGTGATCTTAAATTTGAGACAGATTTTTCAAAAAAGATCAAAGAGAGCATGACATCCGAAGGTTTGGTTACAGCAAGAGAGGGAATTACCTTGGATGAAGCGAAACAAATTCTTGCAAAAGCCCGTAAAGAGAAACTTCCTATTATAGACAAAGAGGGAAATTTGTGTGGATTAATTACAATTAAGGATATTGAAAAACAGATTAAATACCCAAATTCCGCAAAAGATGCACAAGGTAGACTTCTCTGTGGTGCCGGTGTTGGTGTTACGGCGAATATTCTTGACCGTGTAGCTGCCTTGGTAAAAGCTAAAGTTGATGTTATCGTTATTGATACCGCACATGGTCATTCTGCAAACGTTCTTCGTGTTGTGAAGATGGTACGTGACGCCTATCCGGATCTCGGCATTATCGCAGGTAATGTGGCGACAGGGGAGGCGACCAAGGCATTGATTGAAGCTGGTGTAGATGCTGTTAAAGTAGGTATCGGACCGGGATCTATCTGTACGACCCGTGTTGTAGCAGGTATCGGTGTTCCACAGGTAACCGCGATCATGGATTGTTATGAAGCTGCTAAACCATATGGTATTCCGATTATCGCTGATGGTGGTATCAAGTACTCCGGTGATATGACAAAAGCCATTGCTGCAGGAGCAAATGTCTGCATGATGGGAAGTATCTTTGCCGGATGCGATGAGAGTCCGGGAACTTTCGAATTGTTCCAGGGAAGAAAATATAAAGTTTATCGTGGTATGGGATCTATCGCTGCGATGGAAAATGGAAGTAAAGACCGTTATTTCCAGCAGGATGCGAAGAAACTTGTTCCGGAAGGGGTAGAAGGACGAGTTGCATACAAAGGAAGTGTGGAGGATACGGTATTCCAGCTGATCGGCGGTATCCGTTCCGGTATGGGATATTGTGGAGCGAAGACGATTGAAGATCTGAAAGAAAACGGAAGATTTGTTAAGATTTCGGCAGCATCTTTGAAAGAAAGTCATCCACATGACATTCATATCACAAAAGAGGCACCAAACTATAGTGTCGAATAAAAGAATATACCGGCGCAGAAAACGGCGTCGATTGAGTAAAAGAGGGCGCTATGCTATGATATTTGGCATAGCAGCCCTTGTTCTTTTTATCACGTTGCTTGTCGTGTCTGAAACCCGCCGGAAAAAAGCGGAGCAGCAGACAGCGAGTGAGAAAACATACCCGGATATTACCTTTGATGTCCGCTTTTTAGACCCCAACCCTTATTCCAGACCCCAACTGGCATTGAAGAAGGTTCATGCTATCGTCGTACATTATACGGCAAATCCCGGAGTGGATGCGGTGGCTAACCGCAATTATTTTAACAACCTGCCAAAAGCCAATGAAAAGAAACAAAAAAAGACGTATGCCAGCAGTCATTTTGTGATCGGACTGGATGGCACGATTGTGCAATGCGTTCCCTTGGAAGAGATGGCGTATGCCTCAAACGATAGAAATTCCGATACAGTTTCGATCGAGTGCTGCCATCAAAAGGCGAATGGCAAGTTTACGGCGCAGACGCAGGCGTCGTTGATACAGTTGTGTACCTATCTGTGCATCAAATTTGATCTCACGGAAGATGATCTGATACGACATTATGATGTGACAGGAAAAATCTGTCCGAAATATTTTGTGGAGCATCCCGATGCATGGGAAACTTTCAAAAAAGATGTCGGCATGGAATTGAAAAAATACCGCAAATAAAAATGCACCTATGGTAAAAAGATTACCACAGATGCATTTTTTATCTATTGATTTCCATACATTAAATCCTGAATAGTTACTATTTGGTTTTAAATTTCGAGATGGCATCTCCCAAACGTTCTGCACGGATCATCAACTGGGAAGAGGCATCATCCAAAGAGGTAAGCGCTTCGGACTGTTTGTCGGTTACGTTAGCAACGGATGTAACAGATGCCAGTGTTTCTTCCAAAATCGCGGAAATGTTTTCCATCGAGTTCAAAGTAGAGGAACCGGAAGCTTCCATATCTTTGGAACTGCTCTGAATGCTTTCGAGGTATTCAGAAAGTTTTTCAATACGCTGTTTCAAAGTCTGGAAGGAATGGGCGGTAGCGGCTACAGCTTCCACCTGCTCATCTACAATTTCTTCTGCTGTCTGTGCAGTGTTTACTGCCTCTTTTGTAGCTTCCGTGATCTCGGTAACGATATTTGAAATCTTACCGGCAGAAGCAAGACACTGGTCAGCCAGTTTGCGGATCTGCGTCGCTACGACGGAGAATCCCTTGCCGGCAGAACCTGCGCGGGCTGCTTCAATCGAAGCATTCAGCGAAAGCAGGTTTGTTTCTTCAGCGATGTCATTGATACTGTTGACAATCTGACCGATGTTTTTCGAATGTACGGACAATTCTTTGATTGTCTGGATGACACTATCGGTAATGTCTGTCGTCGATTTTGTTTTCGCATTCAGGTTATCCATGCTGGTTAATCCTGAATTGATCGCAACCTGCGTAGAAGCGGCAATGCTTCCAATCTCATTGGTATTATCGTTTACGACATTAATCTTAGTGAACAGGCTATCCATCTCATTCAGACAGTCAGTAGCACTTTCGGTCTGCTCACCGACACCGGTTTCAATCTCATGTACCGAAGTCTGAATGTCTTTTGTTGTTTCCGAGAATGTGGTGGAAGATGTGTTTACTTTGTTCAGTGATACACTTAAGGCATCATAAACGGATTCCACTTCCATGATCAGACCGCGGATATTTGCAAGCATGTCATTACAGCTTCCGTATAGAAGAGCAAATTCATCACGACGGTTTGTACGGAATTCAACCGTAAGATCACCTTTGGAAACTTTTGCCAGTTCTTTAATAGAAAGGTTAATGGACTTACTGAATCCTTTGGAGATCAAAGTTCCTACGATCATAGCAATAATACAGGAAATGACTACCATAACGATTGTGAGGACACGGATGCTGTTTGCCTGTGCTACGATGACGGATTGCGGAACCATGCTGCAGAGCATGATGCCCGAGAGACCGATTTTTTCGTAAGTAAACAAGTAAGTTTTTCCGGCATAACGAACATAATCTTTTCCAGAATTTTTCTCGCTTTTTAAAGCGTCCTTATAAAAGTCCTGATCTTTGTAAATGGATTCTTTTACAACATTGTTCTGTGTTTTTGATTTTCCTTCTTCTTCTTTCGTGATATCTTTTCCTTCAACAACCATTTCTTGATTGTCTGGAGTGATGATGCCAACGTAACTTCCTTCGCCAAGGTTAAAGTTTGTTAAAATATCTAAGATGGCATCTTTTTTAATGTCTACAATCATAACAGCATCTGTCGTGGAAGATACATCATGCGCCACACGAAGAATATAGGAAGACGGCTCTACAAGAAGCAGTTTGTCAAGTTCCGGCATGGAACCGGCACCAACCCAGTAATAATTTGTAGCGTCCATCGAAATTTTCTTCCCAAGATCCGTGTCCAAAAAGGCGGAGTAGATTTCTTCACCTTTGGCGTGAATATCACGTTTGGCTTCAATATCTTCTTTTGATTTATCTTCCTGTCCACGAAGCTTCGTTTGAGAGGTAAATGTGTTATAACCTCCCTTTACAATATATATATTTCCGATAAACTGGTTTGCAGCTACTTTGTTGCTGATGGATTGGTTAAAGGAATTATATACATTAGTTTTTCCATCCTTTGCTTCTGTTAGTACCAGATCCGCTTCTTCAAAATCATCTTTTGTTGTCGCATAATCATAATACACTTTATAGTAAGCAGCTGTGCCGGGCGTGAGAGAACTAAGTTTTTCCTGAAGGGCATCATACTTTTTCTTTAAATCATCTCTGGTTTTCTGTTGAGCTTCATTGGTGCTGTATTCACCCGAATAATATGTACTGAGTTCGCTGTCAGACAATACGGTGTTCATATCTGACTCAATATTTGAAAAGGCAAAGGTAAAATATTCGTTTGCCATATTCATCGTCTGCGAAACTGCGGCTTCGTAGTTGCTGTTTAAGGCTCCCGATGAACGTGAATAGGAAACAATTCCTAATATTACGATCAACATAACCGGGATGAGATAACAGCCGATCAATTTTGTCTGAATACAAAACTGAGGAAGCACTTTGACATTTCCGTCCAGAAGAGGGGCATCCTTTTCGGATTTCTTTGGAAAGAGAGTCGGGATAATGCGGATCAGCTTCATGAACTTTCGACCAAACCATTTCAGCCACTCCCAAACGACACTTACCGGTTTCGGAAGTTTTTTGCCGGAAGGATTTTGATTTTTCGACTTCGGCTGCCGTTTCGTTTTTTCCCGTTTAATCTTCGGCATACGGGCTTCCTTTTTTGGCTTTTCTTTTTTTATTTTTATGCTCTTTTGTTTTTCTGTTTTTGGCTTTTCTTTAGGAGTGCGAATTGGTTTTTCCTTTTTTTTCATATTAAATAACTTTTTCATGTGAGTCCTCCGTTCTTGATGCTCAAGTTAAATGTATAAGGCCAGTTCTTTGCCCTGATTTTCATATTTGCGGTAAGATACACCGGCGGATTTCATCATTTTTTTAGCGGCGATGACGCTGGCAGTATCGGCATATTTATCTTCGGCATAAATGATTTCTTTAATCCCGGACTGAATCAATGCTTTTGTACATTCATTGCAGGGAAACAAGGTTGTGTAGATACGGGCACCCTGCAGACGGAAACCGGAATAGTTTAAAAGCGCATTTAATTCGGCGTGACAGACATAAAGGTATTTTGTGTCCAATTCATCACCGGAACGTTCCCAGGGATATTCATCGTCCGAACAGCCACGTGGCATGCCATTGTAACCAACGGACAGAATGCGGTTATCCGGGGCAACGATACAGGCGCCGACACGTGTGTGTGGATCCTTGCTGCGCTTTGCAGATAACGTCGCAATCCCCATAAAATACTGATCCCATGAGAGATAATCTGTATTTTTCATAGTTGTCTCCATTCTTATGTAACTACTTATCAATATTAATAAAACTATACCATTTTTTTGGTGTTTTGTAAACCTTTTTTACGTTCTCATGCATCAAAAAAGGAAATGTCCGAAAACATTTCCTCTTTTTTCTATGACGGGTAGAATTGTAGTAGCAGTACGACTGCCTTCTACATACTTAAGTCAAATTATGAAAGTTTATTTACAGCAAGTGTCAAGCGGGATACTTTTCTTGCTGCGTTGTTCTTATGATAAATACCTTTTTTGGTAGCTTTATCAATTTCAGAAACAGCTGCTCTCAATGCCTCTGTTGCTGCTGCCTTATCATTTGCCTCGATTGCAACCTCTACTTTTTTGATCGCAGTCTTAACTTTAGAACGGATAGACTTGTTTCTGTCAGCTCTTTTCTGGGAAACAAGGATTCTTTTCTTTGCAGACTTAATATTTGCCAATTCTAACACCTCCATTGTGTATTTTCATATATTTTTTATGATGTTTCGTTAAACGGACACGGACATTAACATAAACATACTCATTTATGATAGTACAAAAAACGGAAGATGTCAATACATAATTAAAAAAAAATGGGGAATAATGGGGAAAGAATGAATGATAGGAGTGACGGCAGGATGACAGAGCGAAAGACCGATCTGGCGATGGAAGTCAGAGAAAGTTTCCCGAGAGATAATGTAGAGATTAAAGGGGTAGTGCTGGAAAAAAAGAGGGATGAAAAAAGCGGGGCAAAGATCACGGTAGTCGAGATCAAAGATGAAAAAGGCAGCATAGCCATGAAAAAGCCGAAGGGTACGTATATTACGATAGAATCGGAAGAACTTCTGCATGATGACGAGAAAAATGAAAATCTGTTGCTGTGCATCTGCGAAGAACTTGAGCGGATGGTAAAAGGACTACGGGAAAAACGGGTCTTGATTGCTGGCCTGGGCAACCGTTATGTGACAAGCGATTCTCTTGGCCCACGCATGGTGGAGGAAATATTTGTCACCCGCCATTATGAAAATGAGTTTGGCAGGGATTTCATGAAAAAGCATCAGTATGGAAATGTCAGTGCCATTGCGCCCGGAGTTATGGGGCAGACTGGGATGGAAGCCGGAGAGGTGCTGAAAGGGGTTGTGGAAAAAACACATCCGGAACTGGTGATCGTGGTGGATGCGCTGGCAGCCAGAAGTCTGTCGCGCGTGTGTACGACGGTTCAGTTGACCGATACCGGAATCAGTCCGGGATCCGGCATTGGAAATGTCAGAAAAGCATTATCAAAGGAAACGCTTGGCGTACCGGTTATCGCGGTTGGGGTTCCGACGGTAGTGGATGCCCGCACGATCATCAGCGACCATTTGGAGCAAGTGCTTACCAAACAAGGCTACCGCGAATGGGAGCGGGAGCAGTTTATCCGGGAGGTCTTACAGGAAGAAACAAAAAATCTGTTTGTGACACCGAAAAATGTAGATGAGTCGGTCAGAATACTGGCAAAAGGGCTTGCCAAAGTAATGAATTATTGTCTTCAGAAAAAGAGTGAGGAATATTTCGAAGAAAATACGGATACATTGTAAAGAGTGCACAAAAGGGGGACAAAGATGGGAAAATGTGGAAAACAACGGCTTGGCGTGTGCGCGGCATTGGTGCTTTTGATCCTTGGTGGGTTTATGGATAATAATGTAAAAACTGAGTTAAAAAGAAGTGTGGGAGCGCAGTTCTGCTATCTTCTTGCTGCTGAAAAAGAGGCAGAATGGCCGATGGAGGTGCTGGCAGTGTACCCTGTCAAAAATAGGAATGTGACAGCGAAAATAGAATACGATCCGGAGCAGCTGCAAAAAGAAAACGAAGAGCTTCTACAGGAGGAAAATGATTCGCAGGAAACATTGGCTCTTCAGCAGGATACAGCGGTGCAGAGTGAAAATGTCACCGCTGTGCCAGCGTCCGGAGTGACAAGCAATACAGGGGGTGAGGCGTTTGTGAAAAAATTATGGGAGACGAAAGATGTCCATTATCTCTGGGATCATTTTTACATAGTAGATTCTACAACATCGGTAAAGCGAAAACTATTTCCGGTAGAACGTCTTCTGAAAAGAGATATGAAGCTTCCGGTTCAAAAAGGGAAAAAACAGATTTTGATCTATCATACCCATGGAGCGTCGGAAAGTTTTTCAGACAGTCGCTCCGGAAAAGTGGAGGATAGCGTGATCGGAGTAGGAGAAGAATTAAAGAAAGAACTGGAAAAAAATGGATACGAGACAATCCACGATACGACCAAATACGATTGGATGGACGGAAAAATTGACCGGAGCAAGGCATACAATGTGTCGTTAGAGGGCGTTCAGCGGCAGCTAGAGAGAAATCCGGACATTCAGGTTATTATCGATCTGCACCGCGATTCTGTCGGTAAAAATAAGCATACGTATACGACGATTGATGGAAAACGGACGGCGATTGCTATGTTTTTTAATGGAATGAGCCGCAACCAGACCGGAGAGATTGCTTATCTCACGAATCCGAACCGGGAGGCAAATCTGGCATTCAGCCTGCAGTTAAAATGCCATGCAATGGAACTTTACGAGGGTTTTACCAAACCAATCTATCTCAAAGGATACCGGTATAATCTACATCTGAAAGAACGGGCTCTTTTAATTGAATTGGGAAATGAGAATAATACGGTCGAGGAGGCGATGAATGCGGCGGCACCATTGGCAAAAATAATTGCAGATGTATTAAAGGGGGATGTAAAGCATAGTTTTCAGGGATAGATTCGAAAATCGGATAAAATATCCGTTTTCCGCACTTTATTTTTAAAAAGAAATACGTTAAAATGAGACCATACACAAATTGACTAAGCGAAATAAATGAGTGAGGAGAAAAAGTATGGATTTTTTTGACAATGAACAAGTAGGAAAAAGGCTGCGTCATCTTCGGTGTGTTATGGATATTTCCGTATCGGAAATGGCAGATTCCCTTGGAGTGACGACAGGACATTTTCGCAAATGGGAAAGAGGTGACCACGCAATTAGTCTGGTGGGGCTGGACATGCTTCATAGACTGTATGGAATGGATCTGAACTATCTGATAAGCGGCAAGGTGAGGGAACAGGATTTTGCCAATGCCTTATTTGAAATGACGCCCGAAGAAGTCTTTTTTATGATACGGCAGATTTTGGAAAACTGTGAAGAAATTTACAGGGGAAGAAAAGAACAGAAAATCGCGGAGAAAGAGGAGGGGACGATGTGACACAAACATGCATATCCCGCAGAAGCAATACGGTATTCTTTCGAAAAGACGGAAAGATTGTCTTATTGGATATTCATGATATTATTTATATCGAACATCACTGCCGTACTATTTTTTTACATACCGTAAAAGGGGTGTTCATAATCCCCTATTTGACGTTGTGTGCGATTCATAAGAGACTGGGAGATGATTTTTTATGTCAGTGCCATAAATCGTATCTTGTAAATCCCATTTATGTTGAGCAGTTTGTCAGCTCTCAAAATGTTATCATTTTGAAGAATTATTTTGGAAATGTGTCCGTGGGAAGGCATTACCGGAAGAACTTTTTGGAAAATATGCATTATAATTGAAAGAAAGTTTCTTTACAAAAATTTATATCCGTTATATAATAAGAGATTGCAGAGGTGATAACAGATGAAAGAGATCTATCTGATCCGTCATGGAAGGCAGTCATCGAAATTGTGTAATGTCGATGTAAGTCTGGATGACGCAGGAAGAAAACAGGCACACCTTGTGGCAGACAGGCTTACTTCGTATGGGCTGGAAGCCCTATATGCAAGTGGACTGAAGCGGGCACAGGAAACGGCTCAGGCAATTTCAGAGACGACAGGACTTCCGGTAAGAACAGTGGAAGCATTTCATGAGATTGAGTTTGGAGAACTGACGGGGTTATCCAACGAAGAGATTGAGTCCCGCTATGGAAAATTTGTCCGTCAGCGTGCCGCACAGGAAAGTGATCTGGCGTATCCCGGTGGAGAAAATGGACAAGATGTCATTGATCGGATCGGGAATGATTTTAAAAAGATATGTAAAGCCCCCGAAAAGAAGGTGGCAATTGTGACACATGGTGGTGTGATCCGTGCACTGTGTGCTTTTCTTTTACATATGCCGATGAAACATAAACTACAGTTTGCGGTGGATTTGGAAAATACGAGTATTACTGAAATTTTATACGATGAGAAGACCGGGCGTTTTTATCTGGAGCGATTGAATGATTACGAGCATTTGATGGCAGCACCGGAACTACTTCGGAAATATTGGAAGACATCTCTGATATCCGAAGAACCGGAGATGAGAAAGTGAGGAAAGAGAAGGTTTTATGGAACAGATGACAGAGAGAAAAGAAAACAAAATGGGAACGATGCCCGTAAAGAAATTATTGATTACGATGTCGCTGCCGATGATGGCATCGATGCTTGTGCAGGCATTGTATAATATTGTAGATAGCATTTTTGTGTCGCGTATCAGCGAAGATGCCTTGACGGCGGTATCACTTGCTTTTCCCATCCAGACGCTGATGATCGCCGTGGCGGGCGGTACCGGAGTCGGAGTAAACGCCTTGTTATCAAGGAGTCTTGGAGAAAAGAAGTTTGAAGAGGCAGACCGGGCAGCCAATATGGGATTTCTGCTTATGCTGATCAGTTACGTGGTATTTGCTATATTTGGAATCTTTGGTTCACGGATGTTTTTTGAATCCCAGGTAGATGCCTCCCTGCCAAATGCAAAGGAAATTGTAAGTTATGGTACTTCCTACCTTCAGATTTGTTTGATCTTTTCCTTTGGTATCATGTTGGAAATGATGTTAGAACGTATTTTGCAGGCGACAGGAAAGACGTTTTTTACCATGATCACGCAAGGTGTCGGTGCGGTGGTAAATATTATCCTGGATCCAATCTTGATTTTCGGATTGTGCGGTGCCCCGCGTTTGGGAATTGCCGGAGCAGCGGCAGCTACCGTGGCTGGACAGATCATTGCGATGAGTCTTGCTGTATTTTTTAACATCACAAAAAATACAGATGTATCGCTGAGCTTTCGGAAAATGAAGCCGCATGGCGCGACAATCGCTTCCATTTACCGCGTAGGAATCCCGTCCATTATCATGCAGGCGATCGGATCCGTTATGACATATGGCATGAACAAGATTTTGGCACCGTTTTCGACGACGGCGGTTGCGGTATTTGGTGTTTACTTTAAATTAAACAGCTTTATCTTTATGCCGGTGTTTGGATTAAACAATGGAATCATTCCGATCATTGCTTACAACTACGGGGCGAGAAAGAAGGAAAGAATCCTTCAGACAATTCGTTTTGGAATTTCAATATCGGTGTCGATCATGTTTATTGGAATGTGCATTTTCCTTGCGATACCGGACAAGTTGTTGCTTTTGTTTGATGCCTCGCCGGAGATGTTAAAAATTGGGAAAATGGCATTGCGCATTATTTGTACACATTTTATGCTTGCAGGATGCTCTATCATATTGATGTCGACATTCCAGGCGTTTGGAGAAGGAATTGCCAGTTTGATGGTATCTGCGCTTCGGCAGTTGATTGTTATTTTGCCGGCAGCCTTTATCTTGGCACATGCGTTTGGACTGAATGCTATATGGTGGGCTTTCCCGATTGCGGAGATATGTTCATTGACATTTAGTGCAATTTTATTTAAAAGATTGTATCATAAAAAAATTAAATTATTAAATTAGGAGGAACATTATGAAACTTGATAAAATGATTGGAGACCGTTTTAAAGAAAGACCATCGGATTGTGCGATTGAGAGCCATGCGCTGATGGTGCGCGGAGGATATATGAAGAGCGTGGCAAATGGTATTTATTCCCAGTTTCCACCATTGAAAAGAATTACGGCAAAGATTGAAAAGATCATTCGTGAAGAAATGGATGCTCTGGATGGACAGGAAGTATTGTTTCCGGTAGCACTTCCAGGAAGTTTGTGGGAAGAGTCCGGTCGTTTTGAAAGCGTGGGAAGTGAACTTCTTCGTTTTAAAGACCGTAACAATGCTCAGATGGTTTTGGGAATGACGCATGAAGAGGCGGCTGTACATCTGGTGCGCGAGTATGCAAACAGTTATACCAAATACCCATTTATGATCTATCAGGTGCAGACAAAATTTCGTGATGAGGCGCGTCCTCGTGCCGGAATGATCCGTGTTCGTGAATTTACGATGAAAGATGCGTATTCCTTCCATACTTCACAGGAAGATCTGGAAAAATATTATGATCGTATGTACAAAGCTTACCAGCGGATCTTTGCCCGTGCCGGCATTCCGGAGGTGGCTGTGGTGGCTTCCGACTCCGGCATGATGGGAGGAAGTTTGTCTCATGAATACATGCTTTTGACACCGGTTGGAGAAGATACCATTGTGCTTTGTGATGAATGTGATTACCGTGCCAATATGGAAGCGGCAGAGAGTATCATTGAGAACAAAGACCAGAAATTGGAAAAAGCAGAATTGAAATTAGTAGATACACCAAATCAGCATACGATTGAAGAGGTTTGTGACTATCTGCATCTTCCGGTAGAAAATTCGATGAAAGCAGTAGTTTATCAGAAAAATGAAGATGATTCCTATGTGGTATTGTTTATCCGTGGGGATCTGGAGGCAAATGAGACGAAGATTACGAATTATCTTGGTGCAGCCATCCATCCGGCTGTGATTACAGAAGACTGCGGACTTCATGCCGGATTTATTGGAGCATACCAACTTCCGGAAGGAATTACCGTCCTTTATGATAATTCGCTGAAGGGCATTGAAAATCTCTGTTGTGGCGGAAATGAAATAGATAAACATTATGTGGGATTAAATATGGAACGAGATGTGCCGGATGCCGTATATGGTGATTTCGCGAAAGCAATTGATGGTGGAATCTGTCCATGCTGTGGAAAACCAAAATTGAAAATTGCCCGTGGAATCGAAGTTGGAAATATCTTCCAACTCGGAACGAAATATACCAAAACGATGGGGATGGAATATCTGGATCAGGATGGCAAAAAACATAATCCGATCATGGGATGCTATGGTATCGGTGTAGGAAGACTGGCAGCTTCTGTCTGTGAAGTACGCCGCGATGATTACGGCCCAATCTGGCCAATTACGATCGCACCTTGGGAAGTACAGCTTTGCTGTATGCGTGCCGATGATGCAGAATGTAAAGAATTTGCGGACAAATTGTACGATAATCTGCAGAAAGACCGTTTGGAAGTGCTTTACGATGACCGTAATGTGCGTGCCGGTGCGATGTTCTCCGATGCCGATCTGCTCGGTGTGCCGGTTCGTGTAGTCGTAAGCCCAAGAAACATGAAAAACGGTGTTGTTGAGATTTCCACAAGAGACAAATCCGTACAGGTTCAGGTGCCTCTTGAGGAAGCAGTTACAAAAGTGAAAGAATTGGTTCAGAAACTGTATGACGAAATTGAAGAAGGAGTAAAACAGTTTCAAGAATAGTTATATAAGAATTAGCTATGGTGTAACCAGGAAAGGCAGAATCTATGAATTTTAGAGAATATATTCAACAAGGATTTGTATTTTTGGATGGAGCGACAGGCTCAAATCTGCAGGAACATGGAATGCAGGCAGGAGAATGTCCGGAACTTTGGATTTTGAACCACCCGGATGTATTTGTGGAATTGCAGAAACAGTATATTCTGGCAGGAAGTGATGTGCTTTATGCGCCGACATTTACCTGTAACCGGATTAAACTTGCCGAATATGGACTGGAAGACAAACTTCATGAGATGACGCAGCAGCTGGTTGCACTCAGCCGGCAGGCAGTGGAAGAAAGCGGTACGACGCGTAAAATTTACATCGCCGGTGATATGACGATGACCGGAGAACAGTTGTATCCGATGGGAACGCTTACGCTGGAAGAATTGATCGACGTATACAAAGAACAGGTAAATGCGTTGATCGATGCCGGCATAGATCTGTTTGCCGTAGAGACGATGATGAGCCTGCAGGAATGCCGTGGAGCAGTTCTCGCAATCAAAGAGACTTGTGGAGATACGATTCCAATCCTTGTAACATTGACGTTTCAGGATGATATGCGTACCCTGTTTGGCACAAATCCGGAGACAGCAGTTATTGTAATGGAGTCCATGGGGGTTGATGCTGTGGGATTGAACTGTTCGACCGGTCCGGATAAAATGCATGAGGTCGTGCAGCGGATGCTCCGTGTAAGCAGTATTCCGCTGGTTGTAAAGCCCAATGCCGGTCTTCCAAAGCTGGAAGACGGAAAGACAACATATGACATGGATGCGGAAGAATTTGCTAAAGAGATGCTGCCGTTGGCGCAGATGGGGGCTACGATCCTTGGCGGATGTTGTGGTACGACACCACTTCACATCCAGAAGATGATTCAAAATTTGGAAAAGGAAAAAGCAATAATTCCGGAGCAAAAGCAGATTCGGGCACTTACCAATGAAAGAAACTTTTTGGAGATTGATCTCGATGGAACGTTCTCTATCGTGGGAGAGCGTATCAATCCAACAGGAAAGAAAAATTTGCAGGAAGAACTGCGCCAGAAGAAAATGGATCTTGTTATTGATATGGCAGAAGAGCAAGTGGCAAAAGGAGCAAAAATTCTTGATGTCAATATGGGAACCAATGGAATTGATGAAAAAGAAATGATGCTGATGGCAGTCAATGAACTGACACTTGCTGTAGATGTGCCGCTTTGTATTGATTCCAGTTATGTGGACATCGTGGAAGAAGCACTGCGTATCTATCCGGGACGTGCCTTGATCAATTCCATTTCGCTTGAACCGGAAAAAATAAAACATTTGATTCCGGCGGCGAAAAAATATGGAGCTATGTTTATCCTGCTTCCGTTGTCGGATAAAGGACTTCCGGAAAATCTGGAAGAAAAGAAAGAAATTATCCATACGATATTGACAGAAGCAAAAAAATATGGTCTGTCTGAAAAGGATGTTGTCGTAGATGGACTTGTGGCGACGATCGGAGCCAATAAAAAAGCGGCGATCGAAGTGCTGGAAACCATTCGTTACTGTAAGGAAGAACTTGGTGTCGCTACGATATGTGGGCTGTCAAATATTTCCTTTGGCCTTCCGGAGCGCCAGTTTGTAAATACCGCTTTTTTAACGATGGCAATCGCACAGGGACTTACGATGGCTATTGCAAACCCAAGCCAGACGCTTCTTACGAATGCTGCGTTGGCGACGGATCTGCTCTTAAACAAAGCGAATGCGGATCTGAATTATATCAATGGTGTAAATAAGGCAGAGATTTCTACCGGAAATAATGCAAACCGCCAGAGCAGCGAAGAAGATGGACATCCATTGTATCTTGCTGTCGTAAAAGGAAAAGACGGACAGGCACTTGCCCTTGCCAAAGAAGAGATTGAAAAAGGGGAAAAACCGGGGCAGATCATTGACAGTTATCTGATTCCGGCGATCAATCATGTCGGAGAATTGTTTGAGAAGGGAACATATTTCCTTCCGCAGCTGATAGCCAGTGCCGAGGCGATGGAGAAGGCGATTGATTATCTGGAGCCATACCTTGCGAAAGAGCGTGGAGACCAGAAACTGGATACGATCGTGATGGCGACGGTAAAAGGCGATATCCATGATATCGGAAAAAATCTTGTGGTGCTGATGCTGAAAAACTATGGATACGATGTCATTGATCTGGGAAAAGATGTTGACAATCAGTTAGTCATTGACACAGCGATAAAGGAGAATGCGGCAATTATCGGATTGTCTGCCCTTATGACGACGACAATGACCGAGATGAAAGAAGTGGTTGATCTGGCAAAAGCCCAGGGCGTGAAAGCAAAGATCATCATCGGTGGTGCTGTCGTGACAGAAAGTTATGCCGAGGAGATTGGCGCAGATGGGTATTCGAAAGATGCCAGAGAGGCTGTAAAACTTGTAAATAAATTGCTTGGAAGATAGAAAAATGGAGAGAAAAAACGTGGTTGATGTTATCATTCCGGTGTACCGGCCAGATGAAAAACTGGAAAAATTGATTGAAAAACTGAATCAGCAGACAGTAGAGCCTGCCCACATCTTTTTTATGCAGACCATGACAGAGGACGAAGCAGAGGATAAAAGGGTCAGGAAAATTCTGGAAAAATCAGAAAAAGGGACGATTGTTCCGATCGATAAACTGGAATTTGATCATGGCGGCACGAGAAATAGAGGCGCACAGATGAGTGAAGCAGAGTTTATGCTATTTATGACACAGGATGCCGTGCCCGAAGATCATGTTTTGATCGAAAAACTTCTGCAGGCGGTACAACAAAAAGATACAATTGCTGCGGCATATGGAAGGCAGCTTCCGGATGATAAGGTTGGGGTTATAGAAACTTATACGAGACAGTTTAATTATCCGGAGAAATCCATTATAAAAGGAAAAGAGGATCTTCCGAGACTGGGGATCAAAACGTATTTCTGCTCCAATGTATGTGCAATGTACCGTCGTGATATTTACCGGAAAATGGGAGGCTTTGTCACAAAAACCATTTTCAATGAGGACATGATCATGGCAGCGCATATGGTACAGGCGGGATATCAGATCGCGTACGCGGCAGAAGCAAAGGTTGTACATGCTCATAAATATACGTACTGGCAGCAGTTGACAAGGAACTTTGACATGGCGGTTTCACAGAGACAGTATCGTGAAATTTTTGAAAGTGTCAAATCCGAATCCGAGGGAATCCGGCTTGTCAAGCAGACCGCATCGTATCTGCTGCACCATGGGAAATGGTATTTGGTTCCGGATCTCGTAATGCAGAGCGGATTTAAGTTTATTGGATATAAACTGGGGCTGCGTTATGAAAAACTTCCGATGTGGTTTATACGCAAAGTAACGATGAATCCTAGATTTTGGAAAGAACAGGAAAACAGATAGAGGAGAAGAAACATGGCAGAAATTGGAATTATTATGGCTACGTATAATGGCGAAAAATATTTGCGCGAGCAGCTGGATTCCATCCTTTCTAATACATTTAAAGATTATGAGATCCATATCTGTGATGATGGTTCCACAGATGGTACGATAGCGATCGCAAAAGAATATGCAGAGAGATATCCGCAGATTACGTTGTGGCAAAATGAACAAAATCAAGGGTATACCAGAAATTTCCTGACAGCAGTGCAGCGAGAGACATCCCCTTATTTTATGTTCTGTGATCAGGATGACATCTGGAAACCGGATAAGATCGAGGTGACATACCGTGCCATGAAAGCGGCGGAAGAGAAGGAAAAAGGGCCGGTTTTGGTGTTTACCGATGCAGAGAGTTATGACGATGCGTCCAAAACGGATATCGGTTCTTTTCATAAAATGAGTCATTTGGATACGAAAAAGGTTGACACGGCGCATCTTTTCATGGAAAATAAGTGTATCGGCTGTACGATAATGTGCAATGCAAAAGTACGCGACTACCTGACAGAACTGCCGGAAGAGATCCGCGTTCATGACTGGTGGCTCGCTTTGATCTGCAGTCATTTTGGAAAAGTTGTCTATGTTGATAAAATGACCTTGCATTATCGGCAGCATAGTGATAATATGATTGGAACAAGCAGTTTTTTTCAGTATGTGGCAAAGCGCATTCGTCACATAAAAGAACAGAAAGAGGCGCTCCGGGCTACGTTTGCTCAGGGGACGGCGTTTTACCGGATGTTTGGTGGACAGATTTCCGATCCGGAAAGAAAAAAATGTGCTTATGAATTTGCAAAAATGTCAGAAAGCAATGCAGGTAAAAGAAGATTTTTAGCACTGCGCTACGGTTTTTTGAAGAGTGGACTGGTGCGGAATCTTGCATTAATGTTTTTGATTTAAGAGAAATTCGGAGGAAACTATGGCAGAGAAAGTGAAAAATAAAAAGGGGAAAAAGAGAAAAGTCGGCAGAGTATTTCTGGTGATCGGAATTATTCTCAGTATGGCACTGGGGAGCATGGCAGCTGTGGCAAAATACAAAGCAGATGGTATTTTGTCGCTGGTAAATCAGGATAAAAATAATGCCTTAAACAGCGTTGATATATCGGAATACGATACGGTAAGTGACTCGGATGTGATCAATATTCTACTGGTTGGTGCAGATAAGAACCTGGATGAGCAGGATTCCGAAGGAGCGGCAAGACGTTCAGATTCGATGATGATCGCGACACTGGATATGAAGCATAAGAAGTTAAAAGTAACCTCTCTGATGCGTGACATGTATGTGGAAATTCCGGGATACGGGAAAAATAAATTTAATGCTGCGTATTCGTTTGGCGGCATCAAATTGTTGTATAAAACGATCGCATCTAACTTTGGTATTAAACTCGATGGATATGCCGAAGTGAACTTTGATGCATTTATTGATGTGATCAATGCGGTAGGCGGTGTCGAAGCGACATTGACAGAAAGTGAAGCGACGAACCTGAATGATACAAACTATATCCGCCGTAAAAAATATCGTAATGTAAAAGTAGGAACGCAGGTTTTAAATGGATATCAGGCACTCGGTTACTGCCGTATCCGTCATGGAAAATGGAAAAACGGACATTATCCGGCCGTTCTGACAGCATCCGGAAAAGGGGATGATTACGGACGAACCGAGAGACAGCGTCTGGTTGTACAGGCACTTTTAAAGAAGGTAAAATCTCTGTCAGTAGACAAATGGATGGAATTGATTGACGTTATCCTGCCAAATGTGACGACAGACTTGGATAAGGACAGCATTTATTCTTATGTTCTGGCGGTAGTTAAGATGGGAACGACAGATATCAAGCAGTACCGCTTGCCGGCAGATGGTGCTTACACCAGTGAAAAAATCAATGGTGCGGACTGTCTGGTCGTGGACGTAGAAAAGAATAAAAAAGCATTGTCAGATTTTATTTATGAGAAATAAATCTAATTGTAAGAGTTGACAAGAAACGATAGAGTTGGTAAAATAAATGTTTGATAAGTACGATGAGGAGGTTTCATTATGCAAAAGATGGTATTATCCATTTTGATCGATAATACACCGGGCGCATTGTCCCGTGTTGTAGGACTTTTCAGCCGGAGAGGTTATAATATTGACAGCCTTACGGTCGGAGAGACAGAAAATACAGAAGTGTCCCGTATGACAGTTGCTGTGACGGGAGATGGAATTGTATTGGAGCAGATCGAAAAACAGATACATAAATTGGAAAATGTAATTGATGTGGAAAAACTCACGAGTGAGGCTTCTGTCTGCAGAGAACTGATTTTGGTTAAGGTGGCAGCGGCAAGAGAAGAGAGACCTTCCATCAATGCGATCGTGGAGATCTTCCGTGCGAAGATCGTAGACGTTGCCGCAGATTCGATGATGATCGAGCTGACCGGAAATCAGGCAAAGTTAAATGCATTTACCAAACTGCTTGACGGTTATGAGATCAAAGAACTGGTTCGTACCGGAATTACTGGACTGACAAGAGGATGCCTGGCTGAAGAGTAAGGCAGAAACCACAGACGATGGTGTAAAACATCTGTTGGAAATATCTGACAGAGCTTTATATAATAATTTATTATTTTTAGGAGGATGAAAACAATGGCAGACGCAAAGATTTTCTATGAAAGTGACTGTAACCTTGGACTTTTGGATGGTAAGACAATTGCTATTATCGGATATGGCAGCCAGGGACATGCACATGCATTGAATGCAAAAGAAAGTGGATGTAACGTAATTATCGGTTTGTATGAGGGCTCTAAATCCTGGGCAAAAGCAGAAGCGCAGGGATTTAAAGTATATACAGCAGCTGAGGCTGCAAAACAGGCAGATATCATCATGATCCTGATCAACGATGAGCTGCAGGCTAAATTGTACAAAGAGTCTATCGAGCCAAACTTGGAAGCTGGAAACATGTTGATGTTCGCTCATGGTTTCAACATTCACTTTGGACAGATCGTACCACCAAAAGATGTAGACGTTACGATGGTAGCTCCTAAGGGACCAGGACATACTGTACGCAGCGAGTACCAGGCAGGAAAAGGTGTTCCTTGTCTTGTAGCTGTTGAGCAGGATGCTACAGGAAAAGCTCAGGATATCGCATTGGCATATTCTTTGGCAATCGGTGGAGCAAGAGCCGGTGTTCTTGAGACAACATTCCGTACAGAGACAGAGACAGACTTGTTCGGTGAGCAGGCAGTTCTTTGCGGCGGTGTTTGTGCATTGATGCAGGCTGGTTTCGAAACACTTTGCGAAGCTGGATATGATGAAAGAAATGCATACTTCGAGTGTATTCATGAGATGAAACTGATCGTAGACTTGATCTATCAGAGTGGATTTGCCGGAATGCGTTATTCTATCTCCAATACAGCAGAGTATGGTGATTATGTAACCGGACCAAAAATCATTACAGAAGATACAAAGAAAGCAATGAAGAAAGTATTGAAAGACATCCAGGATGGTTCTTTTGCAAAAGAGTTCCTGCTTGATATGTCAGAAGCTGGCGGACAGGCTCACTTCCGTGCAATGAGAAAACTTGCTGCAGAGCATCGTTCTGAAGTTGTCGGAGAAGAAATCCGTAAATTGTACAGCTGGAATGGCGAAGATAAGTTGATCAACAACTAATTTTTACGCAGATGTAACTATTCAGGATCTCTCTCCACATTCGCATTTCGAACACTTCGTGTTCTTTCTCGCCTTTGACAAGGCTAAAAATGCTCATATGTGGAGAGGGAGCCCTATTAGGATTTAAATGTATGGGAATCAAAGTCTCTTACGTGCAAGCACGACGATTCATTGATTCCCATACATAAGATCCTGAATAGTTACGTGTAGACAATAAAGTGCAAGGCCCGGTTGGTGAATCATACATAAACCGGGCTTTTTTTAGACAGAAGGACAAGAGGAAAATGATACGATTGGTTGTATGTGATGTAGATGGAACATTGGTAAAAGATGGAGGGTCTGCTTCTGCGTTGAATCCGGAGTATTATGAAGTGGTAAGAAAACTGTCAGAAAAAGGGATTCAGGTTGTGATATGCAGCGGACGACAGAAAGCGAGTATTGAAAAATTATTTGAACCGGTAAAAGATCTTTTATACATAATTTCAGAAGGTGGAAGCCTTATATTTCAAAAAGAAGAGTGCATATATTCGCAGATTTTGGAAAAAGAAGTCTGCCGGCAGATCATAGATGATGCAAGAAAAATTGAGCCTTGCGATATTATGGTCTGTGGGAAAAAACATGCTTATGCGACAAGTGCAGATTCTGAGATGTATCGCTGGATATCCGATTCTTATGGGTTTGACATTCAGGCCGTGGGAGATCTGCAGAAAAATATATCGGATGATATCGTAAAAATCTCTCTGTATCATCACAATATGGTGGAACAATTGACAAAAGACTGGTTCCGTCCAAAATGGGAAAATAAAATAAGATTGAATCTTGCCGGGATCCAATGGCTGGATTGTGTGCCGAAAGAAGCGGGAAAAGGAACGGCAGTTGCCTTTTTACAGGAGCATCTGCAGATAACACCGGAAGAAACCTGTGTGTTTGGTGATAATGAAAATGATATTGTCATGATGCAGCAGGCAAAATATAGTTTTGCCGTGGCAAATGCGAGAGAAGAAGTGAAACAAGCCGCCGCGCGTGAATGTGGTCCTTATTGGGAAGACGGTGTGCTGGTGCAGTTAAAGAAAATAGTAAGTAAGCAGGAAAAGTAGGAAGGAAAAGGGAAAATGACAGGAATGTGGATATTGATAGGATGTTTGATCGTTATTGCAGCGGGGCTCGTTATCGTGCTCGCCGGTATGTGCCGGAAAGTGGATGTTTTGCGAAAAAAACAGAAACAGTATCACGATATTGTGAATCAATCATTGGAGACATTTGCCCACGCCATCGATGCAAAAGATCAAAATACCAATGGACATTCAGAACGAGTGGCGATTTATTCGGCTGAGATTGCCAAACGTATGGGAATGTCAGACGAGGAGCAGGAACAGATCTACTATATGGGAATGCTTCATGATATTGGAAAAATAGGAATTCCGGATGCCATTTTGAAAAAACCGGGAAAACTGACCGATGAGGAAATGCAGATCATACGCAACCATCCAACTATCGGAGGTGAGATCTTAAAAGATTTTACAGCGATTCAGGGAATCAGCGATGGCGCAAGGTATCATCATGAGAGATATGATGGGAACGGGTATAACGAAGGATTAAAAGGAGAAGAGATTCCATTGGCGGCACGTATTATCTGTGTGGCAGACAGTTATGATACGATGTCAAGCAAGCGCGTGTACAAGGAACTGCATGAAGAGGATTATATTTTGTCAGAACTTGATCAGTGTAGTGGAAAACAGTTTGATCCGGCAATTGTGCCATTTATGATAGAGATGATAAAAGACGGAACAGCACCGCTGCCCCGTCCGGATTACAAAAGCCGATAAATGATTGCGGCGATGATAATGCCGATGATGCTTGCAATCGTAAATTTGATGGTAAGTCCAAAAGTGAGGACTAAAACTCCCAGGTCAAGGACAATAGGAGAAGAAAGTCCGAATGTCTTTCCGTAAGATAACCAGGAAAGAGCGGAAACTCCGGCAGTCAGATGGGCGATAAAACTTCCCAGAACGATGCCAGCCAGTAACAGCAAAAAGAGTGACCATGTATTTTTTCCGGTACGAGCCATAGGTAATAGCCTCCAATCCAAATATATTTATTCTTCTCTATCTTACAATATTTTAAAAAAATAATCAATGAAAAAAAGGAAAATCCTTTTTGACGTTGAAATATGTAAATGTAGGCAGTTTTTGTTACCCGGAAGGGAGACATAGTATGACATTACGAGAACAATTTGAAAAAAGAGAGCATGATATTCTGAGTCCGTACGCGTCATTCAGCGACCAGTCACAGGGACGGGAACATTATGAGGAACCATGTGATCTGCGGCCGGTCTATCAGAGAGACCGCGACCGGATATTACATTGCAAGTCGTTCCGTCGTCTGAAAGGAAAGACGCAGGTGTTTTTATCCCCGGAGGGTGATCATTACCGAACCCGGCTGACACATACCTTAGAGGTGTCGCAGAATGCTCGGACCGTGGCAAAAGCACTTCGGTTGAATGAAGATCTGACCGAGGCGATCGCATTGGGACATGATCTTGGACATACGCCGTTTGGACATGCCGGAGAACGTGTGTTAAACCGCATCTGCCCGGATGGATTTATGCATCAGATCCAAAGCATCCGTGTCGTGGAGAAATTGGAAAAAAACGGAAAAGGATTGAACTTGACGAAAGAAGTCCGGGATGGAATCCTGAATCATTCGACGTCCGGTCATCCATCCACTCTTGAAGGAAAGATTGTACGGCTTTGTGATAAGATTGCTTATGTGAATTCGGACATTGATGATGCCATCCGAGGAAGGATCATCTGTGAAGAAGATCTTCCGGAAGCCTGTGTTCAGGTGCTCGGAAAAAATCTGCGGGAGCGGCTCAATACTTTGATCCATGACATCGTTATACATAGTATGGGAAAGAATGATATCATGATGTCGGATGAAACGTATGAGGCATTACAGGAATTGCGCAAGTTTATGTTTGCCAATGTCTATGTAAACTCTGATGCCAAACGGGAAGAGGGAAAGGCAGAACGTATGCTGAGCCAGTTATTTTCCTATTATTCCAATCATATCGAAGAAATGCCGGAAGAATATACCCGGATGATATGGGAAAAGGGCGAGAGCATATCGACGGTTGTCTGCGATTATATCGCCGGGATGACAGACCGGTTTGCCGTATCCACCTATCAGACATTGATGATTCCGAGTACATGGCAGATTTACTGATATGGGAAAAGAATAAAAAAAAGGGAAGATGGGAATGTATTACAGTGAAGACTTTGTTGAGGAAGTGAGGCAGCGCAATGATATTGTGGACATCATCTCCTCGTATGTAAATTTAAAACGTTCGGGAAGCAACTATGTTGGTCTTTGTCCATTTCACAACGAAAAGACAGCATCTTTCTCAGTAAGTGGAAACAAACAGATGTATTACTGCTTTGGATGTGGAGCCGGCGGCAACGTATTTACTTTTTTGATGGAATACGAAAATCTTACGTTTCCGGAGGCACTTGCCCAGCTGGCAGAGCGGGCCGGAATGGAACTGCCCGAACAGTCAGAGACAACCGAAGAAAAACGACGACGCAATGTCAGAGAACAGATTTTAGAGATATACAAGATCGCGGCAAATTATTATTATGCTAAACTAAACTCAGAGCGGGGCAGAGAGGCCAAACAATATCTGCTCGGACGAGAATTGTCGGAAGAGACGATCCGTCATTTTGGATTGGGATATTCTGACAAATACAGCAACGATCTGTATCAATATATGAAAGCAAAAGGATATGACGATTCGCTCCTGAATCAGACGGGATTGTTTCAATTCCAGGAGGCAAAAGGCGTGTATGACAAATTTTGGAACCGCGTCATGTTTCCGATCATGGACCGCCGCAATAAAGTAATTGCCTTTGGTGGACGTGTAATGGGAGACGGCAAGCCAAAGTATCTGAATTCGCCGGAGACGATGATATTTGATAAGAGCCGAAACCTGTTCGGACTCAATTTTGTTCATGGCAAGCAGGATCACGGAATGATCGTGTGCGAGGGTTATATGGATGTGATCGCCCTGCATCAGGCCGGATTTACTAATGCTGTAGCTTCGCTGGGAACGGCTTTTACGAGCCAGCAGAGCAGTCTGTTAAAACGGTATACCGATACGGTGTATCTCTGCTATGACAGCGATGGTGCCGGTGTAAAAGCGGCGCTGCGTGCAATCCCGATGCTGAAAGAAGCCGGAATTACGGTAAAAGTCATCAATATGCGGCCGTACAAAGATCCGGATGAGTTTATTAAGGCACTTTCGAAGGAAGAATTTCAAAAACGGATCGATCAGGCGCAGAACAGTTTCTTTTATGAGATTGATCGCCTCCAGACCGCATATAATATGGAGGATCCGGAGGAAAAGACACGTTTTATGAATGAAGCAGCAAAGAAATGTCTTACCTTCGATAACGAGATTGAGAGAAATAACTATATCGAAGCCTTTGCGAGACAATATGCGATACGCGCGGAGGATTTTCGCGGGCTTGTGAGCAGACAGGCAGCAGCGCGGGTTGGCATCGATTATGAAAAGATCCGTCAGGAACGCAGACAGAAGTCAAAGACGCAGAAAGAAGATGGTATTTTAAAGATACAGGGCGTACTTTTGACCTGGATTGCGGAAGATGTTGGATTGTTTCCAAAGATTTCCAGATGGCTGCAGCCGGATGATTTTTTTGAAGAACCGTATCATACAATCGCCGGCATGCTGTATGAGCAGGCAAGAACCGGTGAGATCTCGCCGGCGCAGATCATCAGTTATTTTGAAAGCAAGGAAGAGCAGTCATTGGCAGCGGGGATCTTTAATAAGCAGGTACAGCAGGTCAATGAGGATTCGGAGCGCGAAAAGGCACTGAATGAGATGGTAAAAACGCTCAAAAAGGCAAGCCTGGATAAGAAAAGCCGGGAAATCACCGATCTTTCGCAGCTGCAGAAGATCATTATGGAAAAAAAGCAGTTAGAGACATTACACATTACATTGACATAAATGGTAAGAAACTTGTAAATTTGCAAGAATGGAGGAAAATATGAAGGAAGAAAAGAATACAGTGGATGAACGAGCACAGTTTTTGGAGTCGTTGACGAAATTGGTGGAACTGGGAAAGAAAAAAGATGGAAAGATCGATTTCAGTGACATCAATGAGCAGTTCAAGGATATTGATCTCGATGGAGATAAGACGGAAAAAATTCTGGATTATCTGGAGCAGAATGGGATCATCGCGATTTTGCCGGATACCGACACGGACGACGATATTATCCTTGATGTCGATGACGAACCAACGGAAGAAGAACTCGAAAATATCGAATTTTCTGTGCCTGATGGTGTCAGCATTGAAGATCCGGTGCGTATGTATTTGAAAGAAATCGGTAAAGTTCCTCTGTTGTCTGCAGATGAAGAGGTTGAGCTGGCAAAGAAAATGGAAACCGGAGATCTGGATGCGAGAAAGCGTCTGGCAGAGGCGAACCTTCGACTGGTTGTCAGCATTGCCAAACGTTATGTCGGCCGCGGTATGCTTTTCCTTGATCTGATTCAGGAAGGAAATCTGGGATTGATCAAAGCGGTTGAGAAATTTGATTACCGCAAAGGGTATAAGTTCAGTACCTACGCAACATGGTGGATTCGTCAGGCGATTACGAGAGCGATTGCCGATCAGGCGAGGACCATCCGTATTCCGGTGCATATGGTGGAGACGATCAACAAATTGATCCGTGTACAGCGTCAGCTGCTTCAAGAACTCGGAAGAGAGCCATATCCGGAAGAAATTGCAAAGGAAATGAATCTTCCGGTAGACCGTGTACGAGAGATTCAGAAAATCTCACAGGAGCCGGTTTCTTTGGAAACTCCGATCGGAGAAGAGGAAGACAGCCATCTGGGTGACTTTATTCAGGACGACAACGTTCCGGTTCCGGCAGAGGCGGCAGCGTTTACACTTTTGAAGGAACAGTTGTCAGAGGTGCTTGGTACATTGACCGACAGAGAACGAAAAGTATTGGAACTTCGTTTTGGTCTGGATGATGGACGTGCCCGCACACTGGAAGAAGTTGGAAAAGAATTCAATGTTACCAGAGAGCGTATCCGTCAGATTGAGGCGAAGGCACTTCGTAAACTGCGTCATCCAAGCCGCAGCAGAAAATTGAAGGACTATTTGGATTAATGAAATTATCAAAGCGTTTACAGATGAATGTATCTTTGGTTCCGCAGGGAGCCAGAGTGGCAGATATCGGATGTGATCATGGCTATGCGGCGATCTGGCTTATTCAGAATCATGTGGCGGAAAAAATGATCGCGATGGATATCAATGAAGGACCGATCGCACGGGCGAAAGAGCATATCCGGCGGGAAGGGCTGGAAAACCGGATTGCGTGCCGCAGAAGCAATGGCATGGAAAAACTGGAGCCGGGAGAAGTCGATACACTGATGATCGCCGGCATGGGCGGTCCCTTGATGATTGACATATTGAATGCACGTCCGGATGTACTTGCTAAAGTACAGACCTTGGTATTGCAGCCACAGTCTGAAATCGGGTTTGTTCGAGAAAAATTGTCAGATTTTGGATTTGAAATCATGCAGGAAAAAGCCTGCCGCGACGAGGGAAAATTTTACTTTGCCATGCTTGCAAAACGGTCAGAAAAAGCGAAGAAAACACATGAGTACAATGTGCCGGGAACCGGTTACAGCACGTATCTGATCGAGAAACGGGATTCGGTGATGCTTGACTTCCTGTTACAGGAAAAGAACGTTTACGATTCGATTCTTGACCGGCTGGCGGAACAGGGAAATACCGGTGCGCGCCGTTTGGAAGTGGAGCATCTGTGTACACTTTTAGAAGAACTGACAGACAAAATGAAATGAGCGGAAAGGAGATGAGCACCATGGAGAATATTTCGGTAAAAATCGATGGAAAAAAAGTGGTTTGTGAAAAAGGAATTACATATTTTGAATTGGCAAAACAGACCGGACACTCAGATGCGCTTGCCGTAAAAGTAGATGGTGTGGTAAAAGAACTTGGAAAAAGTGTAGAAAGCGGAAGCCATATTACATTTTGTAATTTTCAGGATAAAGATGGCCGCCGTGTGTATGTCAGAGGACTTACGATGGTTATGCTGAAGGCCTTTTACAAAGAGACACCGAAAGATAAATTTGAAAAAATCACGGTGGAATATTCGATTGACACAGGGTATTACTGTACACTGCGCGGGGTAGAGGTGACCGACGAACTGCTCGCCCGCGTAAGCGACCGCATGAAACGCTATATAGACGAAGACGTTACGTTTGAGAAAAAGACAATGAGTGTTCACAAGGCCATTCGTCTGTTTGATGCGAAGAAAATGTTTGACAAGAGCCGTCTTCTGCGGTATCGTAGAAGTTCGAGAGTAACGATTCATAAACTGGGAAAAGTCATGGATTATTTTTATGGACCGATGCCTTACAGCACAGGCTGTTTAAGCAAGTTTAAACTTCAGGCATTTGAATCCGGGTTTGTGCTTATCGTGCCAAAAGAAGAGGATCCGAAGCATATTCCGGAATTTGTGCCAAGCTATAAATTGTTCCATACGCTGGAAAAGACGGCTAAGCGCGGAGTACAGCTGGAAGTGGAAAATGTCGGACAGTTAAATGATGTGATCGTAAATGGTGGAATGCGTGATCTGATGCTGGTGCAGGAGGCGCTGCATGAGAAAGAGATTGGAAATATCGCAGAACAGATTGCTTCCTCCAAAGAAGTGCGTGTCGTAACGATCGCCGGGCCGTCCTCTTCCGGAAAGACAACCTTTTCTTACCGCTTGTCGGCACAGTTAAAGACATTTGGTTTGAAACCGCATCCGATCGGACTCGATGATTATTTTGTCAATCGTGTTGATACGCCGAAAGATAAAGACGGAAAATATAACTACGAATGTATCGAAGCAATCGACACAAAGCAGTTTAACGAAGATCTGGAAAACCTGCTCGCAGGCAGAGAAGTACAGCTTCCGACGTACAATTTCATCACCGGAAAACGGGAATATAATAAACCGATGCTGAAACTTGGACCAGACGAGATTCTTGTTATCGAGGGAATCCATGGGTTAAATGATAAACTGACCGAGAAGATTCCGAAAGAAAATAAGTTTAAAATATATATCAGTGCATTGACGACATTGAATGTAGACGATCATAACCGGATCCCTACGACCGATGGAAGACTGATCCGAAGAATCGTGCGTGATGCACGGACCAGAGGACATAGTGCACAGAAGACGATTGCAATGTGGAAATCGGTAAGAGATGGTGAGAATGCCAATATTTTCCCATTTCAGGAAAAAGCGGATGCCATGTTTAATTCGTCGCTGCTTTATGAACTGGCAGCCTTGAAGACGTACGCGGAACCGGCATTGTTCCGTGTGCCGATGGATAGTGAGGAATATGCAGAAGCACAGCGTCTGCTCAAATTCCTGGATTATTTCCTCGCCATCAATCCGGAGGAAGTTCCATTAAATTCGATCGTACGAGAGTTTATCGGTGGTGGAATCCTATTAGATTAAGTTATTACCAACAATGAAATAGTATGAGTAGCACAGATGATCGCACCTGCTTATACCGAAAGGTCCCAGGTGAGGAAAGTCCGAGCTTCGCAGGGCAGGATGCCGGATAACGTCCGGTGGAGGTGACTCCCAGGCTAGTGCAACAGAAAATAACCGCCAGCTCCGCTGGTAAGGGTGAAACGGCGAGGTAAGAGCTCACCGCCTTTCTGGTAACAGAAAGGGCAGATGTAAACCCCATCCGAAGCAAGACCGAACAGAAAGCGATACGGCGGCCCGTCGTGCTTTCGGGTAGGTCGCTAGAGCCTGCTGGTAACAGCAGGACCAGATAGATGATCATCCAACGACAGAACTCGGCTTACCGTGCTGCTCATTTCTATTATAATATTTGACAGGGAGATATCGATGGAAGAAAGATATGAATTAGCAAGAGAGCGAATCCGTGACATTGCGGAAAATGAAAAAGAATCCAAATATTGTCAAAAAATCGCTCGCTTTTTTATGCTTGTTTTTGCCGTTTATGAGAGAAGAAAAAAGGGAAAAACAATTTCATTAGAAGAAAAAAAGGAAGAGAATACAGCGATGTACCGTGATCTTTTCCCGGAAAATTACGATACTGATTTTACCAATCCTACGTACGCCAGAGAACAGTTTGGTGTGGCGGGGGATTCTTTATGTTATTTTGCAAGCCATTTCCGGGGAGCCATTGACGATGTGTTTGAAGACGACGAAGAGGCGCTTCTTTTGAAAATGGAACTTTTTCTGCAGGTTTATACGATATTGACGACAGAAGAAGATCATGAACGCTGGCTCAAAGAGACGATGTATTATTATGTTCATGATTACGATGAATATTTTGAAGAAAAACAAGTGGCGCAACTGGTGGACGAATCGCGGGACCGCCTTGCAAAACTGGTGATGGAAAGCGATCTTTCGACACCGGAATATTTGTATGAATACGGTGCGTATATTACGGAAAACGAAATAGAAACTGCCGGATTTTTACAGTCGCTGCCGCAGGAGACAATTGAACTTGTGGCACATACGTATACGGAAGGCTATCGAAAGGGATTTGAAGTGGCAGGCATTGATCTGAGTGCGAAAAAGACCGTCAATATCCGGTATCATATCGGATTTGAGCGAATCATCCGCGAAGCTATCCGCCAGTTTGCGGACATGGGATTAAAGCCGGTCATTTACCGCCGGGGAAATACCGCCAATTTTGGAGTATCTACGACTTCCGCAAACAATCAGTATGAATACGACCACCGTTACGATAATGCATTGTATCTGAACAATGCAATCGTGAAAGACCGGTTAGCGCATCTTGAGAAAGCATTTGAAAAATACCGCGAGAAGGCGGCTGGGTTTGCCGGCCCTGCGGTAATGGAAGTATTTGGAGAGAAATTATTTGTGCCGCAGACGAAGAAAGAAGCACCGGCGTACAAGGAAGAACAACAGAAATTATCTGTGCAGTACCGTACGGATGCTGCGTTGATCCAAAACCGCTATATCAAGCCGGATGAGCGAAGTTTTACGATCATTGCGTTCCCAATCCCGGAGATCGGACCGCAGTTTGAGACCATATTTTCCGAAACGATCCGAGTAAATACACTGGATATGGATCAGTTCCGCAAAATCCAGCAGGCGTTGATCGATGCGCTGGATCAGGGAGAATATGTGCATGTGACCGGACGAGGGGAAAATCATACCGACATCCGTGTCGCTCTTCACAAACTCGGAAATCCGGAAAAGGAAACCAATTTTGAAAACTGTCTGGCAGATGTAAACATTCCGGTAGGAGAAGTGTTTACTTCACCAAAACTTGCCGGAACCAATGGTGTGCTGCATGTGACAAAAGTTTACCTGAACCAGCTCCGCTATGAGAATCTGGAGATGGTATTTAAAGATGGCATGATCGATTCCTACAACTGCTCGAATTATGAGACAGAAGAGGAAAATAAAAAATATATCAAAGAAAATGTACTGTATCACCGCGAAACCCTTCCGATGGGCGAATTTGCGATCGGAACGAATACCGTGGCATACGAGATGGGACGTAAGTTTGATATTGAGGCCAAACTGCCTATCCTGATCGCGGAAAAAACAGGTCCGCATTTTGCGGTCGGTGACACCTGCTATTCGATGAGTGAAGATATCGTTTTGCATAATCCGGATGGCAAGGAGATCGTGGCAAAGGAAAATGAATGCTCCGCACTTCGAAAGACAGATATGGCAAAGGCGTATTTTAACTGCCATACCGACATTACGATCCCGTATGATGAACTCGGGGATATTGACGTGATCCGCCCGGATGGAAGCGAGATCAAGCTGATCCACCAGGGGCAATTTGTGCTTGAGGGAACGCAGGCGTTGAATGAAATGTGTAAGGAATCCTGAACGCAGGATGACAAATAAAGGAGGATAAGAAAAATGGTAAAAGTTGGAATTTTGATGGGAAGCGACTCAGATCTTCCAATCATGCAGAAGGCAGCGCAGATGCTTGAAAAATTCGGAATTGAATACGAGATGACGATCATCTCTGCACACAGAATGCCGGATGTGTTTGTCGATTATGCGACAAAGGCAGAAGAGCGTGGAATCGAAGTAATTATCGCCGGAGCAGGCGGAGCAGCGCATCTTCCGGGAATGTGTGCCGCATTGTTTGATCTGCCGGTAATTGGTATTCCAATCCATACAAAATCGGTTGGCGGTGTCGACAGTTTGTACTCCATCGTACAGATGCCATCCGGAATTCCGGTTGCTACCGTGGCAATCGATGGCGCAGCCAATGCAGGTATCCTTGCTGCCAAGATTCTTTCGGTATCGGATATGGAGCTGCGTAAGAAATTGAAAGAATACAAAGTAGAAATGAAAGACGGTGTGACTGCAAAAGCCGAAAAACTGGATAAACTCGGTTATGCAGAATACATTAAACAGATGTAATATAGGGCAGGACTTCTTCCCAAAAGAGGGAGTCCTGTTTTTCTATTTCGTCTTTTAAGACAAAGACCGGTTTGGCGCGGTAATTTTCGCGGAACAATGTCAAGCCGTGCCGGGTCAGATAATCGCTGGAAGAAGCTGGAAAACGTACAAATTTTCCGGCTTTTTTTAAATAGCAGTTGGAAGCTTTCGCCGGTTCCCGGAATTCTTTTTCCACAAAGATTCCGACACTTTTATGAATGGCGGTATCTTCTTCCGGCAGATAAAAATAGTTTTTGTAGTTTTCATAAAAATGACAATAACACCCCTCGGTACAGGGAAGAGTGATACAAGCTCTGTTTTCTTCAAAAGATAAAATAAAATCTTCGGTTTCCCGTCCGCAGGGGAACGGAACATTTTCCTGTGTCTGACACGTGATACAGAGTGTATCCGCAGTCCAGTTTTTGTCAGAAAAATGCAGCGGAAGTTTATAATAGAGCAGCAGGGAACTAAGCAGTGTCCCGCGCAGGTCATCGGCATTGTGGAGAAGAAGTTTTTCCTTTTCTTTCTCTGCCTGCGGACTGCGGAATATTTTCTGCTGCATAAATTCCGAATAAATCTGGATGCACTCTTTTCCGCTGTAATTGTCAGCCCGCAAAAAGCCGACGAGTTTTTCGACAACCGATAATTTCAGCGAAGAACTGTCAAACAGCGCTTTTTCTTTGCGGACTTCCCGGTAAATGTCAAAAGAGCGGAGTGCGGCAAACGGATTCTCAAGATGATGAAATCGATATTTTTTCTCAAGATAAGGGGTATCAAATCCGGAACCGTTGTAGTGGACGATCGTGGAAAAGCCGGATACAAAAGAAGAAAAGGCTTCCAGTATCGTACATTCACTGGTGTAATCATCGGCAAACCATTGGCACATTTTCATCTCGTTTTTTTGGGTATCGTACCAAAGCGCACCGATCAGATAAAGGGAGGAAACATTGGCAGAAAGTCCCGTAGTTTCGATATCAAAGATCACAAGATCCGACAAGGACGCACCGGTGTACAGGGAAATGGCTTTCCATGCCCGGCTCCAGTCATCTCCGGGTGTGAGGCTCATTGTTTTATCGATTTTCTGCATGTTGTTCCACTCCTTCCGTTTGAATTCTTTTAAACAAATACAGTATAACGTAGAAGAAATAACTTTTCAAGTTTAAATGCTTGTAGAAAAGGGCAAAAATATGTTATACTACTATTTAACGATGCTTTGGAAACCATGTTTGCGGCATCGCAAAACTTACGAACAAACGTAAAAGGGAGAACGATATGGAGAGGACTAAGAATTCGAAAAAGCGTTTAAAGAAGTTGAAGGGCAGGATGCAGAGCAGTTTCAGTGGTTTTTTACGGGCATGTATCGTGGGAGCACTGGTGCTTTTTCAATTTGCAATTATTATCATTATTCCATTTATTTTGAGAGGCTACGCGACATCTTTTTATATTTTGCTGGAAATCTGTGCACTGATTGCAATCCTTGTGCTGACAAATGATAAGCATAATGACGCGTATAAGTTTTCATGGATGTGTGTCATTCTGATTTTTCCAATTTCCGGGTTGATCATGTTTAACCTGTGGGGGAAGGTTGGAAAGAAGAATAAGTTAAACAAAGCGATTGCCGAACAGATGAAAGCAACGGATAAACGGCTGGTACAGGATCCGAAAGTGTCAGAAAGATTTTCCCTGGAACATCCGGTTTCTTCCCGTATGTCCAAATATATGACGGCGATGGGAAGTCCGTTGTTTAAAAACAATGAGGCAAGATATTATCCGTTTGGAGAAGATGCGTTTGAGGATCTTTTTGAAGATCTGGAGCAGGCGGAACATTTTATTTTTATTGAATTTTTTATCGTGGCAGAAGGGGCGATCTGGGATCAGATTCATGAAATTTTACTTCGCAAGATTCACGAAGGTGTGAAGGTTAAATTTTTATACGATGACTTTGGCGCACTTTTCCGCACCGGAAAAGATTTTGCTGCCAATCTGCGAAAAGAGGGATTTGAGGTTGAAGTCTTTAATCCGATACATAAGTACGCAAGTAAGCTGTATATGAACTTCCGCGATCATCAGAAAATTGTTGTCATTGACGGAAATATCGGCTATACCGGCGGATTCAATCTGGCGGATGAATATGCCAATCTAATCGAGCGTTTTGGGGTATGGAAAGATGCCGGAATCCGTGTCGAAGGAGACGCGGTCTGGGGACTTACCGTAACTTTTTTGGAGATGTGGGTCGTCAGTTCTTCGGAGAAAAAGATTGATCCGGAGATTTACCGCCCGACGAAGAAGTTTCCGGAAAATGATGTGTACTGCCATGTGCTGCGAGATGGCCCGGCTTTGGGCGAGACAAGTTTTGTCGGTTCCGTATACAAGCAGATGATCAATTATGCGGGAAAGACGCTGTATATCATGACGCCGTATCTGATCTTAGAGGAAACATTGACAAGAAGTCTTGTGGAGGCAAAGCGCCGCGGTGTGGATGTGCGTGTTATTACGCCGAATATTCCGGATAAAAAACATGTAAAATGGATGACAGAATATTATTATGGAGAACTTTTGAAATGCGGCATCCGTATTTACGAGTATACTCCGGGCTTTGTACATTCGAAAGTCGTGCTGGCAGAGCATTGTGCCGTTGTGGGGACGATCAATATGGACTACCGCAGTTTCTATCTTCATTATGAAAATGGAATCTGGATCTACAACGAAGAATTTTTGCGGGAAGTGCAGAAAGATTTTGATGAGACATTCCGAGTAAGCCGTGAGATCACGTATGAAGAGTGGAAAAACCGCCCGATCAAACGACAGATCATGCAGCACTTTTTGAAAGTATTTTCGACGCTGGTATAGGAGGAAATCGAAGTGATACATTTTATCAAAGGACAGCTGGATACGGTGGCAGAACAGCAGATCGTTGTTGAAAACCAGGGAATCGGATATGAGATTCTCGTTCCGGCATCGGTGATTCAAAAATTACCAAGAATTGGAAATGAAGTGAAGATATATACGTATATGCACGTACGCGAAGATGCGATGCAGTTATACGGTTTTACGACGAAAGATGAGAGGGAAATGTTCCAGCTTCTTATCACGGTAAATGGAATCGGTCCCAAAGGTGCATTGGGAATTTTATCCATTATGGATACCGATGCTCTCCGGTTTGCTATTTTGTCGGACGACGCCAAGAGTATCTCAAAGGCACCGGGAATCGGGGCAAAGACAGCAAGCAAACTGATCCTTGAATTGAAGGATAAGGTGGACTTTGAAGAGGCTGTGGATACGATGCTGACGCAGGGAGAGCAGAATGTGGCACAGGCAGCAGCCGGTGCCGGAGATGTGGGTTACCGCGCCAACGATGCGATCCAGGCACTTGTGGCACTTGGCTACAGCAGTACCGAAGCGGTCAAAGCCGTAAAGAAAGTAACATTGACAGAAGAAATGACAACCGAAGATATTTTGAAGGCAAGTTTAAAATATTTATAAAGGGAGCAGGCTATGGAAAAACGAGTGATTTCAACGGAATTATTTGAAGAAGAAAATCGTACGGAAAACAGCCTTCGCCCGAAACTGCTGAGCGATTATATCGGACAGGCGAAAGCGAAGGAAAAATTAAAAATCTATATCGAAGCGGCGAAAGCACGCGGTGAATCGCTTGACCATGTGCTTTTGTACGGACCTCCCGGACTGGGAAAGACGACGCTTGCCGGGATTATCGCCAATGAAATGGATGTAAATCTGAAGATTACGTCCGGACCGGCGATTGAAAAGCCGGGCGAACTGGCATCGATCCTCAATAACCTGCAGGAGGGGGATCTGCTTTTTGTCGATGAAATTCACCGGCTGAACCGTCAGGTAGAAGAAGTGTTATATCCGGCGATGGAAGATTATGCGATTGATATCGTTATCGGGAAAGGTGCCTCCGCACGAAGTATCCGTCTGGATCTGCCGAAATTTACGCTGGTGGGGGCGACGACCCGCGCAGGTATGCTGACGGCACCGCTCCGCGACCGTTTTGGGGTAGTACACCGCCTCGAATTTTATACGGTGGCGGAATTGACAGAAATTGTAAAACGTTCGGCGAAGGTATTTCAGGTGGAAATCGACGAGCAGGGAGCCATCGAGATTGCCAGACGTTCCCGAGGAACGCCACGTCTTGCCAACCGCCTGTTGAAACGTGTGCGTGACTTTGCCCAGGTAAAATACGACGGAAAGATCACGCTTGAAGTCGCAAATTTTGCCCTGGATCTGCTGGAAGTGGATACCTTTGGGTTAGACAGTACTGACCGCAATATATTGATGACAATGATCGATCAGTTTACCGGAGGCCCCGTGGGGCTGGATACGCTGGCGGCAAGTATCGGTGAAGACAGCGGAACGATTGAAGATGTGTACGAGCCGTATCTGATACAAAATGGTTTTATCGCGCGCACGCCGCGCGGTCGTGTGGTGACAGAAAAAACGTATCAGCATTTTGGCATTTCTATGAAATAACACGAAGTGTTCGAAATGCGAATCTGTGGGCGGGGTGTCCTGGATAGTTACGAAATAACAATGTAAGGAGACGATAGAATGGCTACAACAAATGCAGTAAAAGACCCGAAAAACGGTGTGATCTCGTGCTGGGTATGCACGGGGGTGATGATATTGATCGATGTGCTTCGTTTGACGATGCTTCATCCAAAACGAGGAATCGCAGACTGGATTTTTCTTGCGTTGATCGTAATCTGGATCGTGATCTCGGTATATGAAACGGTAAAATACAAAAAGGACAAAAGGAAAAATAACGCATAAGGATTTTCAAGTTTGTAAATAATTATTTAAAACAAGGACACGGATTGTTCATATCTATTGTGTACAATGGTTCTTTATTAAGAAAGAAAACAGGAGGATACAATATGAGATTACGTGAACGATTTCAAAGAATGATGTATGGAAGATATGGTAGTGACCAGCTTAGCATGTTTTGTTTTGTCCTTTATCTTGTAATCTGGGTTGTCGGATTATTTATCCGCGTGCCACAGGTAAGGATTGGTTTAAATTTATTTTCTTATGTAATTATTTTTGTATATTTTTTCCGCTTTTTCTCGAAAAATATTTATAAGAGACAGCAGGAAAATCTGAAATTTATGGCGGTATTTAACCGGATAAAAAATTATTTTAATTATTTGAAATTGAAAGTAAAGGAACGCGATGGTGTGAAAAAGATTTTTCGCTGTCCGAAATGTCACCAGATGATCCGTGTGCCGAAAGGACGCGGAAAGATTGCCATCCGCTGTCCAAAATGTAAATTTGAGTTTATCCGCAGAAGTTAGCTATTTCGGACTTGCTCAGTCAAAGCAAATGGGGAGTCCGGAATCGTTAATGATTCAGCATCGAAAGAAAGGATCTTTTATGTTTGGCTATGTCATAACCAATAAACCGGAATTAAAGATTCGGGAATTTGCAAGATACAAAGGGATTTACTGTGGTCTCTGCCAGAGCCTGAAAGAGCAGTATGGCAGAACCGGGCAGATGACTCTTACGTATGACATGACATTTTTAGTGCTTCTGCTTTCGTCTCTTTATGAGCCATCCGAAGAAAAGAAGCAGAAACGGTGTCTTGTGCATCCGGCGAAAAAGCAATGGATGATCCGAAATGAAATTACAGAATATGCGGCAGATATGAACATTTTGCTTTCGTATTACCATTTTCTGGATGACTGGGAGGACGAAAAAAGTGTTTCCGGGCTGGCAGGTAAGACCGCGTTTCATCGGCGAGCAGAGAAAATCGGCAAGAAATATCCGGAAAAAGCAGAAGTGATACAGACACAGTTGACAGAATTAGCTAATTTAGAAAAACAACAGGTAACAGAGCCGGATGCTATCAGCCGGCCATTTGGTACTTTGATGGCAGAATTGTTTTGTTATAAAAAAGATCCCTTTGAGAATACGCTTCGCCGGTTTGGCTTCTTCCTAGGAAAATACATATATTTTCTGGATGCGTTTATGGATTTTGAAAAAGATCGGAAAAAGGGAAATTTTAATCCTTTTTTTGAACAGGAAGAAAAGGCTGATTTTCCAAAAAATGTATTAGATATATTGGAGGGAACGATGCGCGCAGCCATTGTGGAATTTGAAAAATTACCATTGGAACAGGATGTGACGGTCTTACGGAATATTTTGTACGAAGGTGTAAAGATAGAACTTCAGAAAAAACAGAGCAAGTTAGAGGAAGAGAAGATGGAGGACAAAAAGGATGAATGACCCATATCAAATTTTAGGCGTAACAAGAGATGCCAGTGACCGTGAGATTAAAAAAGCATATCGTGATCTTAGCCGTAAATACCATCCGGATTCTTATGCCGGAAAATCAGAAGCAGAAGCGGATGCGGCGGCTGAAAAATTCAAACAGGTGCAGGAAGCCTACAATCGGATCGTGGATGAGCGTTCCGGAAAAGCGACAGGAAGTTATGGAGATTTTGGTGGATTTGGCGGTTTTGGTGCTAATCAGGGACGTCAAAATTACAGTGAAGATGAGCAGCATATGATGGCCGCTATGAATTATATCCGGGCACGCCGTTATAATGAGGCGTTAAATGTGCTGAATGGAATATCAAACCACAATGCAGCATGGTATTATTATAGTTCCATCGCCAATATGGGACTTGGCAATAACAATGTGGCACTCGAGCAGGCAAAACAGGCGATGGATATGGAACCGGGAAATATGCAGTACCGTCAATATTACCAGCAGCTGCAAAATGGAGGCGGATTCTATGGAGGAAGCCCATTTGGAAGTCCGTTTGGCGGCGGTTATGGCGGTGGCGGAAGCTACGGCGGTTATGGAAGTTATGGCGGAGGATATGATTCCTGTGGAACCGGAAATCTCTGTTGTGATCTCTGGTGTGCCGACACGTTGTGTGAATGTATGGGAGGCGATCTTTGCGCATGCATGTAGAGCAGACAAAAAGAATAGCAGGAGTGGGAATGTTATCCGCACTTTCTGTCCTACTTTTAGTGGCAGGAAGTTTTGTGACGGTAAATACGCTGTTTTTAACAGCATTGGCAGCATATCTTGTGGGATATGCTATCTTTCGTTATGGACTTCCCGCCGGACTGATGCAGTGTGTGATCTGTACGCTGTTAGATGCCTTTTTAAATCCGGATAAGTTCAATTTTTTCGTTTATCTGGGATTCGGCATTTACATAATTTTCAGTGAATTTGTCTTCCAAAAGGGAAATAAAATCAAAGATCCGAAAAAAAAGATGCGCAGACAGTTGATTTATAACTGGATTTTGTTTAATATAATATATATCCCGACTGTTTTATTTTTTGAAAATATATTGATCCGGGAGGCAGCATTTACCGGATCAGCACAAAAATGGATCCTTCTTGCCGTCGGACAGGTTGGCTGGTGGATCTACGATAAAGCATACCGGGAATTTTTCCGCTTTTTGAGAGAACGGAAATTATTGAAAAAATAGGAGGTTTTGAAACATGCAGTTTGCAGAATTACAAAAACAGATGATTGCCGCAATGAAGGCAAAAGATAAAGTGAGAAAAGAGGCGATTTCATCCTTAGTATCCGCTGCGAAAAAAGTAGCGATCGATGAAGGATGCCGCGATGACATTTCCGAAGAGATCGTAGGACGTGTGATCTTAAAGGAAATGAAGACCGTAAAAGAGCAGATTGACAGTTGTCCGGACAGCCGTGAAGATCTGAAAGCAGAATATCAGGCAAGATATGATATCATCGCTGAATTTGCACCACAGATGATGAGTGCAGAAGAAGTGGAAAGCTACATCACAGAAAAATTTGCCGATGTCGTAGCGACAAAAAATATGGGACAGATCATGAAAGCCGTTATGGGGGATCTGAAAGGAAAAGCCGACGGAAAAGTGATCAATGCGACTGTGAAGAAACTTTGCCAGTAGGAAAGAATAGAGATGACCGGTAAGTGACCAGTAAATGATCAGGGGATGATTGTTTACTGGTTGTTTTTTGGAAAAGGATAACAATATTAATATGTCGCTTGCAATGCGACAAAGGATAATGAAAAAGTGTTATGATAAGATACAAAGGCGGTGACAAGTATGGTAGATAAAAAGAGAATGGAAGAAGTAGAAACATATATTAAAAAATATTATGTACCGAATAATGATGATATTAAATTAGATAAAGAGATGTGTACTATTTTTGAACGCATAACTGCTTTTCGGGAAAAACGTGCCAACCCAAAACGGACTAAGAAAAACATTTCAATAGAGGAGGATGTATCAAACACAATACGTTCAGAAGATGATTTAGGTACAAAGGATATTAGCTTTGATGTTGCCAGTATGGAAAAAAGGAAAATTACGGCGGGGATGTCTTCTACGATATCTATTAATCGTAATATAGAGGACTTAATGTCTCAGATGGAAGAGACATTTTCTCAACGACTATTACGTATGATAGATGAAAGAAATTTGAAAGATTCGGAAGTATATATAAAAGCAAATGTAGATCGAAGACACTTTTCTAAGATTAGGAAAGATGTGAACTATACACCAAATAAGAAAACGGTACTAGCTTTTACGATTGCGTTACAGTTATCTTTGGATGAAGCGAAAGATTTGCTCGCTTCTGCTGGGTATGCATTATCAAGAAGTTCCAAAATGGATATTATTGTTGCATATTTTTTGCAAAACAAAATATATGATATGTTTGAAATTAATGATGTGCTATATGCATATGATCAACCAATTTTTGAGTGAATTGGCAGGATAATAGAATATGTCGCCTATCATGCGACCAGCTTTGTGAGTTCAGTAGATATAATGTGATTACAATAAAACGAAGGAGGTAATTTACATGAATATGGACCTAACAGAGCTGGTTTTTATTTTGGATAGAAGTGGTTCTATGTGTGGCTTAGAGAGTGACACTATAGGTGGTTTTAACGGAATGATTGATCGGCAAAAGAAAGAAGAAAAAGAAGTTAATATCACAACGATTTTATTTGATGATGAAGTAGAAGTGATTCATGATCGTTTTCCTATTGGGATTATCGAACCATTAACGGAAAAAGAATATTTCGTGCGTGGCTGTACAGCGTTATTAGATGCGGTTGGAGCCGGAATTGACAAAATGGATAATGTACAAAAGCATCTGCCGGAGCAGCACAAAGCAGGGAAAGTTATTTTTGTAATTACGACAGATGGATTGGAAAATTCCAGCACGGAGTACAGCTACGAACAGATTCGAAGAAAAATCGCGGCAAAGAAAGAGTGCGGATGGGAGTTCCTATTTTTAGGGGCTAACATTGATGCAGGGAAGGAGGCAGAAAAAATAGGAATTAATAGAAATCGTTCTGTAACATATGAAAATGATTCGGAAGGAATTGCTGTTAATTTCGAAGCGGTAGGACGAGCTCTTAGCAAAGCGGTTACATGTGAAGAGGCATCCGATTTTCTGGATGATGCCTGGAAAGATGAAATTATACAGTATTATGAGGAGTCACAAAGAAAAAGGAGAGGATAAATTATGTATTTTTTAGTAGATTTTGAAAATGTGCACAGTGAAGGGTTACGGGGAGTAGAGTTCTTAAAAAAGAGTGATTCTATTACTTTGTTTTTTAGTCAAGCGGCACATGTTTGTGAAAGTCGTTATCTTAGGGAGATTGTCGATTCCGGTTGCTCTTTTGATACGTGCAAGCTGGCAAGAACAGGAAAAAATGGCTTGGACTTTTATATTGCGACACGTGTAGGAGAGTTTTATGGAGCGGGAATCAAGACTACGCAGGTTGCTATTATTAGTAAAGATCAAGGCTATAGAGCAGTTCGTGACTATTGGAATGCCAGAGTACCATCCCTTAAAAGGGTTGTATTAGCTCCATCCATCGAAAAAAGCTTTATATCGAGTAATATAAATAGTAATCGAGTAAAGGCGATAAGAAAACTGACAAGCAATGTAGATCTTGACGTGTTTCAGGCAAAATATGAAGAGCGGATGCGTATAAGACGGGAGTTAGAAAAAGCATTTTCAGAGAGTCCATTTATTGAAAGGGTAGATGAGATTCAGGAATTACTTGGCAAGATGGATGATAAACGAGAAATTTACAGAGATTCATTGCATCGCTTTGGTAAACAAAATGGATTGTTGATATATAATCGTTTACGTCCTATTTTATATCAATAGATGTAATGCTGAAAACATAGATTTGAAAGGAGACAATATTATGGCAATGATTATGCAATCATTGCGGAAAAACAAAGAAAAACTTCGAAAATACGAATGAATTATTTTTCTTTTCGTTGCTTTGCACTTTGCTTTGTGGTATAATATCTATCATAGAACAATGGGAGTTATTTGATTTTAATATTGTGAGGTAGAGCACATGTCGATTTCATATAACGGATTATGGAAGCTGTTGATTGATAAAAATCTGAAAAAGGTTGATTTGCTGGAAAGATTAGAGATCAGCAGCAGTACAATAGCAAAAATGACAAAGAACGAAGCGGTTTCTTTGCGGATACTTGAGAAAATTTGCCGGGAGCTGGACTGCGATTTTGGGGATATTGTTCACTATGTGAAAGATGAGGAGAGTGAATGATTATGGAATACAGTGCGGGATTAACTTCCAAATTGTTCTGGCTGCAGGAGTCCAGAAAGACAGCAGGTTATATCTTAGATGGATATAGCAAGGCAGATATCCGAAAACTAGCCTGGGAAGAAAATATTTATCAAGTAAAAGCAGAATATCGTGCATATGAAGTGTTGAATGGTACTTATCGCAGAGTATCCGCATTACCGGAAGCGGTGCTTCAGGCATTTACCGCTTGTGACATAGAGACTGCCAAAGTATTAAACTTAATCGCAATTCTTATGGATAGCCGGCTGTTCTTTGAATTTATGCACGAAGTGTATGATGAAAAGCTTCGAATTGGTGAGTTGGAGATCACAGACCGCGATTTGAATGTATTTTTTGCGGATAAGGCAATGCAGAGTGAAGTAGTTGCCGGCTGGACTGATACAGCAGTAAAGAAGTTGAAACAATGTTTTTGCCGGATGTTGTATGAGGCAGGCATACTGGAAAGCAGTGCAAAGCCTCGGACGATACGACAGATACACATTGACTATAGAACAGAAGAATTATTGAAAAGGAATGGATTAGAAGCATACCTGAATGCAGTGAAGGGAGTGCGCTGATGGCAAAGTTATCATTGGATGAAAGGCTGAATCAGATAGAGAAGAAAATATCGGATCAGAGCTTTCGTAGTAATAAAGGACTAGGAAATGAAGTCGGATATTATATATTCGATTATGATCCGAGAGAAGAACTTCATGTGAGAAATCATATACAGTATTTGAAGAACCGAATCAATGAGAGCAGCTTAGGGTTTCGGATCATAGAAATTGATCTGTTTCACTTGATGATTCAGGTACTGGAAGAGGAAGGGTATCTGGAAGCTTTTTTTGATCTGGAGAGAGAGAATGGTTTCTTTGATATGGCAGACAGCTTGGTGGAAACATTGGGACTGGATGAGACAGACGAGAGAAATCTGATCATCAGCAAGATTGTGGAACAGGACCTGATGGACAGCGTGGTATTCCTTACGGGAGTTGGCAAGTGTCATCCGATTATTGCAAGTCACAATATCCTTAACAACCTGCATCAGGTGCTGGACAGTGTCCCGGTGGTAATGTTTTATCCGGGTGAGTATAGTGGACAGGATCTGAAACTATTTGGAACGATGGATACGCGTAATTACTACAGAGCATTCCGGCTTGTGTAGAGAAAGGCATGGATGAATATGCAGATTAAGAAGATGTTTGAAAAACAGATTGATCGTGATATTAAGGGAGTTATCAAGGTTGGTCAATCAGATGAAGAAAATATTTATCAGGAATTGGATGAATATGTTGTCACGAAAGAGTTATTAAAACATTTCCGTGACTTTTTCGAGAACTATGAAAATGGCATTAATGGATATACAGACAAGATGGGTGTGTGGATCTCCGGTTTTTTTGGAAGTGGTAAATCACACTTCTTGAAGATTTTATCATATCTGTTAAAAAACAGTGTCGTAGAGGGAAAGCGAGCAATAGAATACTTTACGGATGGGAAAAAAATCGAGGATCCGATGCTGATTGCAAAGATGACGAATTCCGGCACAATCTCATCCGATGTTATGTTGTTTAACATTGATTCCAAAGGCTCTGCAAAGGTTGGCTCCGGAAAAGAGGCAATTGTGGAAGTTTTTATGAAAGTGTTCAATGAGATGCAGGGATATTGTGGTTCCATTCCTTATCTTGCGGAGTTTGAACGCCAGTTGGATGATGAGGGCAGATTTGAGGAATTCAAGGAAAAGTTTGAACAGATTGCCGGAGCACCATGGGAGAAGAAGAGACAGGCATTTGCTGTGATTCAGGATAAAGTGGTCAAGACGCTTGTCGAGATGGATTTTATGAGTGAGGAGGCGGCACGAAACTGGTGCAAGAATGCGAAAGGTAATTATGATCTTAGCATTGAGAAGTTCGTCTCTTTGGTGCAGGAATACTGTGCAAAGAAGGGACCGAATCATCATGTGATCTTCCTTGTTGATGAGATTGGTCAGTATATCGCAGATGATACGCAACTTATGCTAAACCTCCAGACAATTGTAGAAGATCTGGGAACTGCCTGCCGTGGAAAAGCATGGGTTATCGTGACCAGCCAGGAGGATATTGACTCAATTACAAAGACAAAGGGAAATGATTTTTCTAAGATTCAGGGACGGTTTGATACCAGACTTTCTCTTTCAGCATCCAATGTTGACGAAGTAATTCGTAGACGTATTTTAGAGAAAAATGAGACTGCAAAACAGACCCTTCGCCTGCTTTATGAGAAAAATGAGTCTATCATTAAGAACCTGATTACCTTCACGAAAGATACGGCAGATAAGAAGTTATATACGGATAAAACAGATTTTGCAGAGTGTTATCCGTTTATTCCATATCAATTTAACCTGCTTGGTCAGGTCTTGACAGCAGTGCGTACTCACGGAGCCAGCGGAAAGCATTTGTCTGATCAGTCCAGATCCATGCTGGCACTTTTTCAGGAGTCGGCAATGCGTGTGATGGATCAGGAACAAGGCGTATTGGTACCGTTCAGCTATTTCTATGACACACTGCATAAATTCATTGATCATCAGCATAGTCAGGTAATCTCAGATGCAGAGGATAATAGTAAACTGGATGCGTTTGATGTGGAACTGTTGAAAGTCCTTTTTATGATCAAATATGTGAAAGAGATTAAAGCAAATGTGGACAACCTTACGACATTGATGATCTCCAGTATCTGTGATGAGAGAGTGGAAGTGCGTAAAAAGGTCGAGCAGTCATTAAAACGACTGATTGGTGAAACGTTGGTACAGAAGAATGGCGAGATTTATATCTTCTTAACTAATGAAGAGCAGGAAATCAACAATGCAATCAATAATGAAACGGTTGAAATGGGAGAGATTATCGGTGAGGTTTCTATGGTAATCTTCGAGGAAATCTACAAAGAGAAGAAGTTCCGTTACAGTAACCGCTATATGTTCCCATTTAATCAAAAGGTGGATGATCGCTTTTATAAGGGAAATCAGTCCAATGGTATCGGGCTTACCGTAATCACGCCATATGGCGGTGAATATACCGATGCAGCATTGCGGCTGCTATCTGCTTCGGAGCAGTCTGTGATTATGAAACTGCCGAATGATACGACGTTCCTTGATGAGATCCGGGGAAGTATTCAGATTTATAAATATCTGAATAAAAATGCTTCCGGTGCACAGGATAGCTTTGAGAGTATCCGTCGTGCCAAGGAAGATGAACGGTTAGAGAAGAAAGATCGTATCAAAATCTATATTGAGGAAGCATTAAAAAATGCAGATATTTATGTCAATGGAGATAAGGCAGTGATCAATGCAAAGGAGGCATCCTCCAGAATTGACGAAGCTATGCGTAAGCTAGTCGAGACGCAGTATAACAAGCTGACTTATATGGAGACGGCACCGGAGCTTTCAGATATTGCACACGTTCTTCGGGATGATGGCGGTCAGATCACACTTGGCGTAGAAGATACGACACCGAATAAGCTGGCTTTAGAAGAAGTATTGAATGTGATAGACCTTAATAATCAGAGACATATCAAGACTTCGCTGAAAGCCGTAACGGATAAGTTTGCAGCAGTACCATATGGTTTTGATCCGAAGGATGTGCAGTGGCTGGTAGCAATGCTGTTTAAGCAGGGACGAATCTCTATGGTACTTAACAGTCAGACGCTATCACTGCTGTCAAACAGCCACGAAGAATTGGTAAAGTACATCACGAAGCGGGAGTATGTGGAGAAACTGTTGATAGATATCCGTGTGCGTGCAACAGATCGTCAGATCCGCTCGGTAAAAGAAGTAATCAAGGATTACTTTGGAGGCAGTGTATCCAGCGAAGATGATGATGTACTTATGAAAGCATTTAAGAACTTTGCAAAGAATAAAAAGCAGTTCTTTGATGACATTATGGTAGAATACCGTATCAATCCGGATCTTCCATCGAAATCTCTGATGGAAAAAGCAAAGAAGAATCTGGAAGTGGTTATGAGTATCACAGATTCTGTCGAGTTTTTTAAGACAGTGGATGAGATGCGGGATGATCTGTTAGATGATGCAGAGGATACCACACCGGTATTTGATTTCTTTAAGGGTGAACAGAAAAAGATCTTTGAAAAGACACAGAAGTATCTTGGTATTTTTGACAAGAGTAAAACTTATGTCAGAGATCAGAAGGTATTGGATGTTGTTGCCAAGATGACAGAGATTGTCAAGAGCAGAAATCCGTATAGCCAGATACAAAACCTGCCAGACTTAAATCAACAGTTTATGGATGTTTATGCCAAATTGCTGGAAGAAGAGGCGGAAGAAATGCAGCCGATCGTAGAGGCTGATTTTAAGATCGTACGGGATGTATTGGCAGATAAGACATTTGCGGATCAATTCTCAAGTAGGGTGAATCGAAGCTTCGAGGAGTTGTTGGAAAAGTTAAAATCATCCAATGAGATTGCTGCGGTGAAAAATATCAAGCTGGAAAGTGATACATTAAAGCTTCGACTGCTGGATGAGATAGAGGATTATGAACGGAGTCATCAATCGACAGAGCCAAGCGGTGAGGAACCTCCGAGAGAAGATTCCGGAGCGGAAAGTGGAACTGGTGTGATACCGATGCCAAAACCGCCTGCAGCACCGAAAAAGAAACGAAAGAATGTGTCCATCAGTAGCGTGGCAGGAGCGAGAACCTATTCTTTGGAAAATGAACAGGATATTGACCGGTTCCTTGCCGAAATGAAGGCGAAGTTGATGGAAGAATTGGAAGATGATACGATAATAACACTGAGTTAAGGGAGGATTAAGTAATGATAAAGTGTTTTACTTTTGAAAATTTCAAAAGTTTTGAAAAAGCAGAACTAAATCTTGAGGCTTTGACGACCTTAATTGGAACAAATTCCTCTGGAAAAAGCAATGCGATAGAGGGGATAGCCATACTTGCAAAAGCGGCAACCGGTATTGAATTGAATACAATACTAGATGGGCAAAAAAGTACAGGCGCTGTTGTGCGTGGTGGAAGCCGGGGGTGTGCAAGATTCAAGACCAGTGCGTTTAAACTTGGATGTTTAATCAGCTTAGATGATAACTACGATTTGCTGTATGAAATGAAAGTAGGAGTTGGGGAGCGTGTTGGAATTGATGAAGAAGGATTGTATCTTGTAAAATGCGATGAATTAGGACCTAAAGGCAAAAAAATATTTAAAACAAAAAAAGTAGAAGACGGTCGTGCAGAAATAAAAGTACAATATAAAACCGGAGATGTTGGAAATGATCCGGATACATTTTGTGTGAGATCCTCTGCGATTTTGCCTCAAATGGTACTGAAGATGAGACGAGATAGTGAGAAAGAAAAGAAAATTGTTGAATATTTGGAGCGAGTAATTTCTCACCTCAAAAATATTAGAATGTTAGATCCTGTTCCGTCCGCTATTCGCGATTATGTGCGCATAACGGATGTAGAATTGCGCCAAAATTGTGACAATCTTTCTGCTGTTTTGAATGAAATGTGCAAGGATGTTTCTCGAAAACAGCAATTATTACAGATTGTGAGAAAATTGCCTGAAAATAGTGTAGAAGATATAGAGTTTATAGAAACGAAGATAGGTGATGTCATATTTGCTTTAAGAGAAAGAAATCTTAGCTCGACAGAGTTGGTTGACGCCAGACAATTATCAGACGGTACATTGCGTTGTATTGCAGTTCTGACAGCGGCATTGATTAGTGAACCGGGGAGTTTACTGATGATTGAAGAATTGGACAATGGAATTCACCCGGCAAGAGTATATAAATTGATTGAACAGTTGATTGCAATTGGAAAAGAAAGGAAAATTGACATTGTTATTACGACGCATAATGCAACTCTTTTGAATGCATATAAAAAAGAAGAGTTGATGGGAGTTTCTGTTGTATACAGAGAAGAAGAACGAGGAACCAGTAAAATTAAATCGTTCATTGACATTGACAATTTTCCTGCCATGTTGGCGTCCGGAGGATTGGGAGATGCGATGCTCGACGATAGTTTATTAGTTTCCTTGAAACAACCAAAGCGTACAAATGATTATTCGTGGCTGGGGGTGTAAAGGATGAATGTTAGGTTTATAGATACTTCGGTTATGACCAATATATTGGAAGTGCCCGGCAGATGCAGTGATGCACAGAAGATTAAGGAAGAATTTAACTTTGCACTGGAACAAGAAGAGGTTTTAATACTGCCGATAGCAACGATTATAGAAACAGGAAATCATATCGCACATATTGCCGATGGGAATATAAGAAGAAATGTGGCAGCTAAATTTGGTCAGTGTCTTCGAAAAACGGCAGAAGGAGAAGCCCCGTGGCAGTTATATGGTGTGGAATTGGACAAAGAAGGATTACTTTATTTGGCGAACCACATTGAAGAGATGGCTTCTTTTGAAATAGGTGTAGGTGATATTTCTATTATTTATGCGTATGAGCAATATAAAAATAATACACCCGGGATTGGGAGGATTATGATATGGAGTACAGATCAGCATTTACAAGGGTATATTGAGGAAAATGTTTCTGTGACAAATAATAGGAGACGCAAAAAGAGATAATAGCAAATAGATGCATTTATCTAAGAAAACAGAAATGAGGAGACTAGCATATGAATAAAGCGGCGATAAAGCGGTTTGCCATAGAGGCAAGAAACAAATTAAGAAATTCTGTGACAGATAAGGCAGGAATGCTTGGCATTACTCCGGAAGAATGCAGTAGTCCGGTTACAACAGGACCGGATTTTGAGGTATATCAGACGGCAGCCGGAACGGAAGTAACCTTGAATAAATCACAGTGTGAGCTTCGTAAGAAACTGGTAGATAAGATTGCGGAGCGTGGTTTTGATGCTGTGGTAGAAGAGGTGGCATATACCTGGTTTAACCGTATCTGTGCAATTCGTTTTATGGAAGTCAATGATTATCTTCCAAGCCGCGTGCGTGTGCTTTCCTCAGAAAAGGATGGAAAGAACGAGCCGGATCTTGTGACAATGGCGCCGGATGTGGATCTTCCTTTTACGGAGGAGGAAAAAGAGAAGATCTATGATCTGAAGATGAAGGGAACGACCGCTGCCAGTGATGAATTGTTTCAGAAACTGTTTATCAAGCAATGCAATGCTCTTCATGAGATCCTGCCAGAGCTTTTTGAAGAAACGCAGGATTATACCGAACTGCTTCTTGATATCTCCTATGCGAATAAGGATGATGTGATCTATATGTTGGTCAATCAGGAGGATGGCATTCCGGAGGCAGACTTCAATGTGACATCAGTCAATGAACAGGGAGAAGTAACCGGACAGGTGGAGATTATCGGATGGCTGTATCAGTATTACAATACAGAGTTAAAAGATGATACCTTTGCCAAGTTAAAGAAGAACATCAAGATCACCAAAGAGAGGATCCCTGCGGCTACTCAGCTTTTTACCCCGGATTGGATTGTCCGTTATATGGTGGAAAATTCTGTCGGAAGAATCTGGATCGACCATCTGCGTGCACTAGATTCATCGGTCAATGAAAAAGAAACTGCCGAGAAATTTGGCTGGAAATATTATCTGCCGGAGGCAAAGCAGGAGGAATCTGTTAATGTGAAACTGGCTGAGATCCGCAGCAATTATAAAGATCTGAAACCGACGGACATTCTCTGCATTGATCCTTGCATGGGAAGCGGACATATACTGATCGCTATGTTTGATGTACTGATGGATATCTATACCAGTACCGGATACAGTGAGAGAGAAGCAGCCTTTGAAATCGTAGAACATAATATTCATGGATTAGACATCGATCAGCGAGCTTACCAGCTTGCTTATTTTGCTGTCATGATGAAAGGAAGAGGATATAACAGACGATTCTTCCGTGGCAGAGATGATGTGAAGCCGATGCCAAAGGTATATGCGATTGCAGAAAGCAATGATATCTCAAGAAGTCACCTGTCGCTCTTTGGACAGTCCATGGAAGTAAAACAGAGAGAAATTGCAAAAGAACAGATGGAATATCTGTTAGACACTTTCAAAGATGGAAGAGAGTATGGCTCTATCCTGAATGTGGAAGAGTGTGACTGGGAGTTGTTGCAGGACTATGTGGAAGATCTGGATGCGGACGGACAGATCACGTTTGAAAGCTATGGCAGTGAAGAGACACAGAAAAGTCTGAGACTGCTTATTAAAGTTGCAAAGAATCTGGGACAGAAGTATGATGCTGTGGTAACGAATCCGCCGTATATGGGAATTAAAAATATGAGTATAACACTTGCGACTTATATACGAAAGAAATATTTGTATAACAAATATGATTTATATGGAGTCTTTATTGAACGATGCCTTAATATGTGTGAGAACGGTGGTTTTATAGCAATGGTAACCCAGCAAACATTTATGTTTTTGGGAAGATATGAATATTTAAGAAAAAAAATATTAGACAATTTAATTGTTAATTTGGTACAACTAGGAACAAGAGCTTTTGATGATATAGGAGGTGAGGTTGTTCAAACGGCTACATTCTCCCTTAGAAAAAAAGATATAAGGAACTATGAAGCATCTTATGTGAATTTAACAACATATGATAGTTCGCAAGACAAAAAAGCAAATCTGAAAAGTATTAAAAACAGATTTTATAAGGAAAAAGAAAAATTTAGCTTGATTGATGGTATTCCATTTGCATACTGGGTAAGTAATCAGGTTGGGATAATTTTTAGTGAATTTTCTTCATTAGATTCATTTGCATCTCCTAGACAGGGGATGGCAACTTCAGATAATGACAGATTTTTGCGATTATGGTATGAAACAAGTTGGCTCAATCAAGATGCTTCCAGTAAAAAGACCAAAGGATGAAGACTATAAGCAACTTGTTTTTAATAATTATAGAATAGCTAAAAATGAATGGGACTCCTTTGAAAACTCATGGGATTTCCAATGCCATCCGCTAATTCCTCATATTCGAGGTGTCTGGAATGTAGATGAAATGAAAAAAGGGACAGACAATTTGCCACAAAAATTATATATTGAGGCATGTTTTGATACTTGGCAAGAGCTATGTGATAATCGTTTTTATCAATTGAAAGCTAACGAAGAGGAACTCAACCGTATCTTTATTGATATTTATGGGTTACAGGATGAATTGACTCCGGAGGTCGAGGATAAAGATGTTACGGTGCGAAAGGCGGATTTAGGCAGAGACATCCGCAGTTTCATCTCCTATGCAGTTGGTTGTATGTTTGGTCGTTATTCTCTTGACAAGGACGGATTAATGGTTGCAGGACAACCATTTGAGTCGGTCTATTTTGAAGCAACAGCTCCAAGAGCTGGTACAGGAGTAGCCGGTGCACCGGGAGATTATGTACCGACTGGAGAGTTTTATATCAAAACAGAGGATGGTACGAAGCAATGTACCTACAATCCGGATCGTGACAACATTATTCCAATTACGGATGAGGAATATTTCTCCGATGACATTGTTGGAAGATTTGTGGAGTTTGTGGAAACGGTGTATGGGAAGGATACACTGGAAGAAAATCTTGATTTTATTGCACATGCACTTGGCAACAAAGGGAATTCTTCCCGTGAAGTGATCCGCAATTACTTTATCAAGGATTTTTATAAGGATCATTTGAAAGTGTATCAGAAGCGTCCGATTTACTGGCTGTTTGACAGTGGTAAACAGAATGGATTCAAGGCTCTGATTTATATGCACCGCTACGATGCAGATACGGTAGGAAGGGTGCGTACGGATTATCTTCACCGGGCACAGAACTATGTGGAAACAGCGATGAAGAGTGCAGAGTACACGATTGAGAATACAAGCGTTGCATCTGAGAAGTCCAAGGCAATGAAAGCGGTATCGAAGTATACGAAGCAGTTGGCTGAGATGCAGACATATGATCAGGCAATCGCCCATGTGGCAAACCAGAGGATTGAGATTGATCTGGACGATGGCGTCAAGGTCAACTATGCGAAATTCCAAGGTGTGGAAGTAGCACAGGAAGGCAAGAAAGCATTAAAAGTGGATTTGTTGGCAAAGATATAATACCATGAGTATAGCGAGCCTTATGGAGAAAGGATGGATTATGGAGGATATATTCATTACAGATTTTTTCGAACTGGAAACCGAATTTGAAGATTTGGGCGTTTTTGATTCAATAATCAATCGTGACAGTCCGTTTTTTATTAATTTACTTCGCCTGAAAGTGAATCAAACTCAAGAATTTCAGGGAGCATATGAACGGATTAATGAATTCTATCGTAAAATAATGGTTTTGCTAGATGCGTCAAACAGTAAACAAGACATATTGTATAGGAAAGCCTTGAAACTTTTTCATTTTCCGGGGGTGAGTGGAATTAATCTTGGTGTTTCCGAATCTGGAATAGACGCAGGTTTTGGTTCGGTTTTGTCAAATCAGGTTATTAACGATGCATTTGATATAGTGAAGTCTGGTTCAAAACAACCAGAAATATTTCAATTAGTTGGGTTGTTTGAAAAGAATGTTTCAGCGGATCGCTTAAGTGATATGATAGCGACTATTATATTACCTGATATAAAAGCATATACGAAAAAAATAAATAAAACATTGGGAATAAATGCAGGAAAATATCCCAATATAGAATTCCGAGATGAAATAGCGATAAATCCGTATAAGAATTGTGAATTACTTTATTTGCCAGAAGAAATATTACATGAAATACCGATAGCGGATTCTTGGAGTGATATTGATAGAGTAATTCAAGAGAATCAGGCAATTCGAGACGAAGTAAATGAAGCAATCGGAAAAGAATGGAAAAAAATGTGTTCGGCGGACAAAAAGGAATATTTAAAGGAACACGTTTTTAAAAATTCGGAACGATGTGGCAGGATGATTGATAATTATCGTACGCAGACAATAGATCGTTATCAGGTTGAAAGTAATATTGAGTATTTGATTGCTAGTACATTTAGAAAAATAAGAAAGGAAGGAGTTTTTGATGTTCTAGCACATGGACTAAATAGAGAGTTGAATAGCTTGGATGCAACGATGGAAGTCCTTTTATTGTTCAGAGATTGGGTTGAAAACAATAAGGGATGGGATGAGATATTGTCTGCATCAACAAGTCGAAGGGAAAAGTCATTGCAAAGACTGTTGCATCTTTCAGGTAAACATTACTGTTCTCAAAATAATATAGACATGTCTTTTGAGGCAAATGAGGGACCGGGACCTGTTGATTTAAAAATGAGTAGAGGAAATGATAAAACTGTTGTTGAAATAAAACTTTCGTCAAATGCGGATTATCTTCATGGCTATGAGGAACAAATTGAAGAGTATGCAAAGGCAGAGGGAACATCGCAAAGAATTTTTGTGTATGTTAAGGTTGGAAATCCTGGTAGAGATAAGAAAATAGAAAAATTACACCAGGAGAGGTTGAAGAAAGGGGAAAATCCCCCTGAATTGTTTGTTATAGATGCCCAAAAACAAACATCGGCTAGTAAGAAATGATATATTAGAAAGACGCAAGCAGGAGGTTTTTATTATAGATGAAGCAAGAGATATTAAATGAATTGAACCTTGGCGAAGATCATGAGCGAGAATGTAAACTGGCAACCGGTGGACTTCCTGAGAGCATATGGGAGACTTACTCTTCTTTTGCAAATACAAATGGTGGCACGATTCTGCTTGGAATTAGGGAACACAGAGATTCTTTTACCGTTGAAGGACTGACTGACAAGCAGATTGTTAAATACCAGAAGAATTTCTGGAGTACATTGAATGATAGAAATAAGGTGTCAAAGAACATTTTACTGAATCATCATGTCAGACCAGTGACAGTAGGAGAAAAGAGAATATTAAGAATTGATGTTCCAGCGGCAGACAGGCATGATAAGCCGGTATATATCGGAACAGATCCGATGAAAGGTACTTATAAAAGAGATTATGAAGGTGACTTCCTTTGTACCGAAGAGGCAGTCCGGGCAATGTTTGCGGACCAGAGAGATATATCTGGAGATGTGGAAGTGCTGGATGAATTTGGATTGGACGTTTTGGATCAAGATACAGTAAAGGGCTACCGAATTGTTTTTGAGCAACTTCATAGCGGGCATCCTTGGAATGCTTTGGAAAATGACGAGTTCCTTATGAAATTAAGGGCAGCAGCGAAGAATAAAAATGGTACATTATCTCCAACGATAGCAGGACTTTTATTCTTTGGAGAGGCTTATCACATTACTGATATTTTTCCAAATTACTTTCTGGATTATCGTGAGGAATGCGATGATAAAGCAGTGCGCTGGTTATTCCGGACACATTCTAATGAAGGCGATTGGAGCGGTAATATATATGACTTTTTCTGCAAGGTGCGTACCAGAATGGATGATGATGTAGCGGTTCCGTTTGCAAATAGACGAGATGGATATCGGGTAGATAGAGTGGATGTCCATGATGCATTGGAAGAAGCATTGGCGAATGCGTTGGCACATGCAAATTATTATGGCAGACGAGGAATCCTTGTTGTTAAAAAGGGTAAGGAACTTAGTATTTCTAATCCCGGTACTATCAGGGTAACAAAAGAGGAATTTTATGCTGGTGGCAATAGTGATCCGCGAAATCCCAATATTTTAAAGATGTTTGGTTTTGTAAATGTCGGTGAGCGTGCCGGAAGTGGTGTCGATAAGATTATGACAGCATGGGCTGAACAAAACTGGAAGAAACCGGAATTTGATTTCTCAGAGCGCAATGACAGGGTAACATTAAAACTCGAAGTTGGACAAGTGGTATATATTCAGGGAGTTGTTGATATCAGAAATGAAAATACAAATCAAGCAAAGGCAGCTGCTATGTCAAAAGAAGATAAAATACTTGAGTATATCAGGCAGAATGGAAGTATTTCTTCTCAAAAAGCTGCTGATATAGGTGGTTATAAGTCAAAGACAGGAGCAAGAAAATTGCTGGATAAGATGATAGAAAAAGGATTGATTACGAAGATTGGAAATGGACCGGCAACTAAATATGTGATTTAGTGGTCACATTACTGCTTATCGAACACTTTGTTGAACACTATCGGACACTTTTGTGGAATATCGGATACAAAGTGTTCGATAAGTGACCGGTAGTGATCCTTTATCGGACTCTTAATAGCACAGGGTGAAAAGATGGACTTGTTGGCAAAGATATAATATAATTAACCCAGGAGGTGTGAACAGTGAGATTAAATAATATTAAGATTAAAAATTTTAGATGCTTTGAAAAAGTAAGCGTTGATCTTGACAAACATATAACTTTGATTGTAGGTAAAAACGGAGCCGGAAAGACAGCGTTATTGGATGCTGTGGCTGTTTCAATCAGTTCATTTTTGCTAGGAATTGATGGAGCAGTAAGCCGCAGTATATTAAAAGATGATGCAAGGTATGAGTTTCATGACTTAAATGGAACGATTGATCCTCAGCATCAATTCCCGGTCAGTATTGAAAGCGAAGGAGATTGTCTGGATGAACAGGATAAGCAGTGGATCCGGTCATTGAATTCTGAGAACGGCAAGACGACGATAAAGGACGCAAATCAGCTAACGGGTATTGCGAAAAAAGCACAAAATAGAATTATGAAGGGAGATAAATCGTTAATTCTTCCACTCATTTCATATTATGGAACCGGACGGTTATATGCACAGAAGAAGGAAAAGAGAAATCTACAGTCATTAACAGAATTTAAGAGGCAGGTTGGATATGTAGATTGTATGGCAGCAGAATTAAACGAGAAATTGATGCTGAATTGGTTTCAAACCCAGACGATGAAAAGCCTTCAAGAGCAACAGAAAACAGGAATGATAGAAAGACCGTTGCTTTTGAAGACGGTTGAAAAAGCTATATGTAAAAGTTATGAGAGAATCAGTGGATCAAAAAATGCCAGTATTTTCTTTGATCTTGATACGCATAGATTAATGTTGGAATTTGAAACGGATGATGGTGGTGCACAAAAATTTGCGATGGATGAAATGAGTGATGGATACAAGAATACACTTAGTATGATTGGAGATATTGCTTATCGTATGGCTGTTTTAAATCCAACTCTAGGTGATAAAGTATTGAGTGAGACACCGGGAATTGTTTTGATTGACGAAATAGATTTACATTTGCATCCTAAGTGGCAACAGAGCATTTTAAATGATCTTAATGAAATTTTTCCTAAGATTCAGTTTATTGTCAGCTCACATGCGCCGGCAGTAATTAATTCTGTGCCTAAAGAGCAGATTCGTATTCTGGATAATGGTAAAGTTTATATGCCTGTAGCACAGACTTATGGGAGAGATGCTAACTCTATTTTAAGAGAGGTTATGCAGGTGTCTGACAGACCGGTTGCTGTAAAACAGCGTATGGATTTATTCTATACGTATATGGATGAAAAGAAGTATCAAGAGGCAGACAAAGTGTTAAAAGAGATTGAAAACATTGTTGGGGCAACGGATCCGGATGTTGCGGCAGCGAGAACTTCTCTGGATCTGGAAATGATATTGGGGGAATAGAGTATGATTGTTGTAAAAAGAGGAAAAGAACCTAACAGCCTTTTGGAATTCCGTAAAAAAAATTCGGATGCGGATTATGAGGACATGCCATCAAGTGTGCGTGCAGATGTTAGAGAGCAGATGTGGAATGAACAAAAGCGTCTTTGCGCATATTGTATGAGGAGAATAGACAACCCGAGTGTTGTAAGAATAGAACATTGTCGACCGAGACATCCGAAAGATGAGGTAGTACATGATAAAAAGATAACGCTGGATTTTAAATGGATGCTGGGTGTCTGCTATGGTAATAGTTTAGTAAAAGGTGTAAAAGATGAGGATATGACCTGTGATGCACATAGAAAAAACAAAGAACTTACCATAAATCCATTTGATGAGGTGTCGGTCAGAAAAATAAAGTATAAAGCAGATGGAAGTATTTATTCCGAAGATGCGGAAATAAACAAAGATGTGACAGATACCTTGAACTTAAATTGTCCAGCTCTTTCTCTTCCGCAGACTCGAAAAAAAGTATTATCGGAAGCTCAGAAGAGAATCGTGCAGAAATGTGCAGGTAAGTCACAGGATGCCTATGTGCATGAATTAGAGCGTACATATACGAGCTTGGTTCAGGAGAGAAATTTAACACCATATTGTGGGATTATTATTTCATGGCTTGAGGGCAAATTGAAAAAATGACAAATTGTGCAGACGGTCTGCACAAATTTATGTAGAAGGTGAAAAGATGGACTTACAAAACATACAGGAACAATTAAATACTGAATTTGCAAAGGCGGATGTTCGCATTATCGTCTGGTTTGATGATAAGGGAGATTACGCAGAAGAAGTATCAGAAATACAACTAGACACAGCCAAGTTGTACATTTTAGACGGAGAGAACTGGCTGTATTCTAAGTGGCTGTTAAATGAATCGGATCCGGAGGGAAAATATCTGGTGTATGCTCCATTTGCAAGACCAAGCGACAGCGAGAATCCACTTGCTGATATGTATTACTATTCTACACCGTATTATACGGATCGGGTGTCACAGATGTCACAGGAGATTGGTATTGATAATCGCTTTAAGGAGCATTTATCACAGTATACTAATTTCTGGAAAAATAAGCATCGTATTGAGAAGTTCAAGGAACTTGGAATTGATAATTATAATGCTCAGACAATTGATATTGGTTTGATTGCTGTACTCACGGATGTAAAGACTCCAAATTTTGAGGAAGTAGTTAAACAGATGATGCTCGGTGACAATGAGAAGTATTTTAAGGCATTGGATGATAATGGAT
>ERZ808240.231-NODE-231-length-76861-cov-13.769640_pt1 | contig 76861 bp, 66 predicted proteins | sample MGYA00521084_ERZ808240 | MGnify/ENA primary metagenome ERZ808240 (study PRJEB31516, sample SAMN03275571) | gut metagenome | biome: mammalia-associated habitat; material: feces | host: Papio cynocephalus | place: Kenya | collected 2012-08-06 ...
ATCTATTTTTAATGATTATTTCGAACTACTTAAAGATGTTGGGATTCTCCAAAGCCCGTCAAGAATGTCGGGGGCGAAATGACCAATCGGAAGAAATTTTCTCCAAGGTCACACGTTGAGTTCGATAGTCAAAACGACATAGAGTATTAAAAAACACAAGTCAAATTCAACGTACAAACAATGAAATAAAAAAGAGCCCAAAGAACAAGGCTCGCTTGGTATCTACTAACAATCATTTTATAGTAAAAAACGCAAAATTAACCACAAGAACAAGGCTCGACAAAATCGCCACCGTAGGAGTTTAGTCACCTCAATGACTGTGGTGGCAATTTGTCAGTAAACAAAGTTATTGTGAGTTAATTTTGCGTTTTTTATTTCATTAGAGGAAATAATACAACATCCCTAATACTCTCTTGGTCAAAGAGTATTGTCATAAGTCTATCTACCCCAAACCCAAGACCACTGATTGGTGGCATTCCATGTTCCATTGCAAGCAAGAAGTCTTCGTCAATTTCCATTGCTTCGTCGTCGCCTTCTTGTTTTGCTTTGGCTTGGTTTTCAAGTTCTTTTCTTTGAATGATTGGGTCAACAAGTTCGCTATATGCTTTTGCAAGTTCATTTCCAACACACAAAATTTGGAATGCATCAATAATTCTGTTATCTTTGTCATTCTTTCTTGCAAGTGGAATCAAAAATGCAGGATAGTTGTAAAGAATTGTTGGTTCAACAATGTTTACTCTGATTTTTCTCTTGTAAATATAGTCAATAACACCGCCAAGAGTTTTAATTCCATCAAATTCTTTTGCTGGATAAAGCCCTGTTTTTGCAACCTTTTCAACAAGTTCATCTCTTGTTTTGCATTCCAAGAAATCAAAGCCTAAAATTTTACGCATTTCTTCAACATAGTTGATTCTTGGCCAAACTTCTTTCCCAAAGTCAAGTTCTTGACCTTGGTATGTGATTTTTGTTGTGCCTTTTATTTCCATTAAAAGTTCTTGAATAAATTTTTTGTAAAATTTGATATTGTCTTCAAAATTCCAATATGAAGCGTACCATTCAACCATTGTAAATTCTTGCAAGTGTTGAGTGTCCATACCTTCATTACGGAAACACTTTGCAACTTCGTATACCCTGTCAAAACCACCAGCAATAACTTGTTTTAAGTATGTTTCTGGAGCAATACGAAGATTGCATTGTTTGTCAAGAGCATTGTGATGAGTGAAGAAAGGTTTTGCACTTGCCCCACAAACGGCTGATTGAAGAATTGGAGTTTCAACTTCCATAAATCCATTTTTGTTAAGAAATGTACGAAGAAATGTTAACACCTTACTTCTTCCAACAAAAACTTCTCTTGCTGTTTCGTTTGAGATAAGATCCAAATATCTTTGACGATATTTTTGTTCTTGGTCAACAAGTCCATGGAATTTTTCTGGCAATGGACGAAGTGCTTTGCTGAGCAAAGTTACTTCATATGCTCTTACTGTGATTTCGCCTGTTTGTGTGTGATAAATTTCTCCACTAACACCAACAAAATCGCCAATGTCTATCATCTTTTTGTAAAATTCATATTGTTCAGCATCAAGTTCATTTACACCAACACTGATTTGAATTTTTGCTTTGACATCTCTTATTTGCATAAATCCAAACTTGCCCATAACACGTCTGAACACAATTCTTCCACAAACCCTAACTTTTGTGCCGTCTTCAAGTTCTCTTGCTTGTTCAATTGTGTGAGTTCTATCATATTTTTCTTTGTAAACAATTACACCTGATTTTTTTAATGTTGCAATTTTTTCTGCACGAATATCAATCTCGCTTGATAATTGTTGTGTGTTTTCCATAATAAATTTTTCTCCTAATATTAACTTAATTAGGTTATCATATTTAACTTAATTAGTCAAACAAGTTATAAGAACTTCTTTTTATAAATTTTTTGGGTTTTTAAGATTTTTTCAACATAGGCGTCTGTTGATGAATATGGAATTTTGTTTAATGTTTTTCCATCTTTTGAATATTCTTTGTTTTTTAACCAATTTGAAACAACACCTTCGCCAGCGTTATATGCACAAAGCAAAACTATTTTGTCGCTAAATTTTGCATTCAAATACTTTAAATAATATGTTCCAATTTTGATATTAAATTGCGGGTCTTTTAATTTTTCATAATCATATTTTTCATTTATTTTTTTGCACACAAATTCAGCCGTTTTTGGCATTATTTGCATAAGTCCAACAGCTCCTTTATTTGAAACAGAATCTTTGTCGAAGCCACTTTCGGCATTTATCAAACTTGCAATAAAATCATATTCAAAATTATATTTATCACAATTTTCAATTATTGTTTCTTTGTAGGATAAAGGATATTTATAGTTAATATAAAATAAATATCCATAAATTGTCACGCAAGAAATTATCATTAAAATAAAAAATATAATAAATAATTTATTTTTCACAAATATATTTTATGAATTTTTTTATTTTTTAATACAAATATAATTTTTTTAATAAAAAAGGAAATTGCATATAAACGCAATTTCCTTTTTTGTTGTTTTTTAACTTCTTTTTAAAATTATATTTAATTCATTTGTATCATCTTGTTGTGTGATACACATTGTATTATCATCTTTAATAACAAATGTTAATATGTTTTCTACTTCATTGCTTAATGTCGCAACAATTGAGTTACCTTTTCTTGACCAATTATATTCTATCGATGTACTAACCCCAATAATCTCCAACACATTTTTTGCATTAAAACGATATATCAAATTGTGTGATTGAGTATACAAAAAACCAATTGATGCTTGTACAACTTGCTCATCAGTGTACTTGCCGTCTTTGTTTTGCATAATTTCTATATTAGGTTCAAAATCTTTTGCTTGGTTGTTTGTATATTCATAAGTTACACCATTATATAAATAACTATACGAATCAACTTTCCAATCGCCACAAACAGCATCACCACCGCATGCAGTTAAAACAAAACAACAAAGAATTATTGCAAATACACTAAATATTTTTTTCTTCATAATTTTCTCCTTACCAATATAGTCCTTTTAAAATTGGATAACCTGAATTTTTACTACTGTCGATTTTCCATGCATTGTTGCCATTAACAATACTTAATATTGAAGATTTGTTAGACGTTACCGAATAAGTGCTTCCATCTGGGATAACTTGATTTAGTGATTGCGACATAATATTTTCGTTTCCACTACCAGTTTTCTCTCGCTTATCATTTACAGTGCTACTAAGTGAATACTTACTATTTATTGAAATTTTGCTTGATGATGCGTCAATCCTACAATTCATATCTGTCATATCATAAACATTAAACAGTTGTTCATCACCTTTTGCCTTTAAATCTGTATACATATAATCATTGTCACTTTTTGTGCTTGTTGCGGTTTGGTTGCTATAAGTAAGCAAAGATGCAATAAGTGTAGCTATATTTATTGGGAGAAGTAAATTTTTTGTAAAATAATCAGTTGTAACGAGTTTATATGAATAAATATTTGTTGATTGGAAACTAGAATTGCCTGCTGTTTTTGAGATATTCCCCATACCTTCTCCATTATTCCCAATTATTGGGCTATAGAGATATGAATATGTATATGTTAATGTAATTTCATATTTTCTTGCGGCAGATTCATAATATACCGATGCGGCATAGAAAGGACTTACAGTCCAAAGTTCTTGTCTATAGTTATATGAATATGAGTATGTGTCGGTGTATTTTATTACCGCGCCAGAAACACTTCCTATTGAATAGCAATTTTTTACCGAGTTTGATGTTGAGTTTCGTTTTCCTACTATTCCACCGGCATATGCCCGTGCCGAAATAATTGATCTTTCTTTTCCCAAAAACGCATAATACCACCAATTCATACGCCATTGGTTGTAAAGCACAGCGACAACAAAAGCATCCCTAAAAGTATCAATTTGCGTAGCATCGTTGTTATTTGTTTCTTTAAATGCTTGAGTTGTTGTGCTTTTTGCATATGCACTAACATTTCCAGTGTTATAACAATCTTCAACATTTGAAGTGGTAAACCCTACAATTCCACCAACATGAGCTGAATCTGTGTAAGAACTTTCACCACCATAAACGTTCCCAATATTTGAACATTTTGATATTTTGCTGTTTGCGTATCCAACAATTCCACCAGTTGAGGAATTTGCACAATGAATCGGATTGCTATAGGCTGATCTACCACTAACACCGCCGACATTTTGGCATAACTCAATGCTTGCACTGCTACTCATTTCGCCAACAATTCCACCAACTCGAATATATGGGACATTACTTGATAAAGATTCAATCGAACCCTTGTTGATGCAGTTTTTTATTTTTCCACCATTTGCTGCACCAACTATACCACCCATATGAGAGCCACGAAGAACTGTTGCACAATTTATAGATTTTTCTATTGAGCCACTTTCCATACTCCCAGCGATTCCACCAACAAGTCTTCCATAGTTTGTGCTAAGTGATTGAGAAGCACATTCGATTGTTCCACTTGTTACATAAACATTTGAGATATTGCCATTTCGTACAAGTCCTGCAACGCCACCGACATTACAATTTGAATTTTTGGTTGTCATTGACACGCTAATATTATCAAAAAATACGTCCTTTATTGTTCCAGTTAAAATTTGAACAAAACCAATTGTTGAAGATGAACTGGAAATTTTTAGATTTTTGATGTGACGACTATTACCATCAAAAGTTCCAGAAAATTCAGAAGACATTTGCCAAGACTTGCCACTTAGGTCAACATCATTTAATAGTCTATATGTTCTGTTGGTTATGCTGGAGATAGAATCGGCACTAACGGAATTTGTTTCCATAAATGCACCAGCGAGTTGTTCTGGCGATGAGATTTCATAGCAAACAATTTCTTTGTTGGTTTGTGGGTCAATTGTTACTTTTTGAGTAAAGTTTGTGTCGGCAACATATTGCCATGAATTTTTATAGATTTCAAATTCTTGTTTTTGGGCAATTGAATTTGTGATAAATATGAAGGCAAAATAGACTGTAAATGCAAAAACTAGAAAATAAAGTGCCCAATATATGATTTTCTTATTTTTTTCAGCAATCATTTTTCACCCTCCCTTTTTTTATTATTATACAATAATAAAATTTTTAAAGTCAAACATTTTGTATTTTATATATCTTATTATTTTGCATCGTACCAAGTTTTCCCGCTTTCAACATCAACAATAAGTGGAATTTTTAGTTTTGCGATGTTTTCCATACAATCTTTTAGTATCTTTTTAACAATTTCAAACTCGTCTTCTTTGGTGTCAACAATAAGTTCGTCGTGAATTTGCAGAATTAGTTTGCTTTGCAAATTATTTTTCTTCATTTCTTTAAAAACTTTTATCATTGCAAGTTTTATTATATCGCTAGCACTTCCTTGAATTGGCGAGTTCATTGCAACTCTTTCGCCGAAACCACGTGTTGTATATATTGGCGAATTGATTTCCGGTATTTTTCTTATTCTCCCATACATTGTTCTTGAATAACCATTTGTTCTGGCAAAAATGACAGCATTGTCCATATATCTTTTTACGCTTGGAAATTCTTGAAAGTATTTGTTAATAAAGTCTTTTGCTTGTGCTTGCGAAACCCCAATTTGATTTGCAAGACCATATGGGCTTATGCCATACACAATTCCAAAATTGACAGCTTTTGCCATTTGGCGTTCTTGTTTTGTGACATCTTGCACATTTCTGTTAAAAATCTTTGCAGCAGTTGAAGTATGGATATCCCCACCATTGTTATATGTTGCAATCATATGCTCATCTTCTGTTAAGTTTGCAAGGAGCCTAAGTTCAATTTGGTTATAGTCGGCAGAAACAATCTTGCCATTTGGAAATCTTGAGATAAATAACTTCCTCAAATTTTTGCCTTCTTCATCCCTTACTGGAATATTTTGAAGATTTGGCTCGCTTGAAGAAAGCCTGCCGGTTGATGTTAGGGTTTGGTTGAAAATTGTGTGTATTATATTACCCTTTTCACGCACCAATTTTTGATAAACTTCAATGTAGGTGTTATATAATTTTTGGATTTTTCTGTATCTTATGATGAGTGGTACAATTGGATGAGCTTCTGCAAGAAAAGTTAAAACATCTATATCTGTTTTGTGCTTTTTGTTACCTTCATCACTTAATCCAAGCTTGCCAAATAATATATCAGCAATTTGTTTTGGCGATTTTATGTTAAACTCTTGACCTGCCTCTTTGTAGATTTTTTGAGTTATTTCTTCAAGTTCTTTGCTATACAACTTTGCCAAGTCGTTTAGCATATCTTCATCAATTTTAAAACCGTTTTCTTCCATATCAAACAAAACTTTTGCAAGTGGAACTTCAATGTCGTTATAGATAAAATTTAAGTCATTATCTTCAAGCTCTTTTTCCATTTTTGGTTTTTCGGTGTAATAACTTCCAACACTTATTTTATCTTCAATTTTAAGTCCCGCACTAAGCAAATATTCTGCAATGCAAATATCAAAAATGTCGCCATTTATTTCTTGAAATTCTTTTGACAAATGCATATGTGATTTTTGGTCATAAATTATTTTATTTATTTTGCTATTTTTTAATATTGGAGAAATTTCTTGCATTAAAATTTCAAAATTAATATTTGAAAATAAATTTTCTTGGCTTGAAATAAAATATTCATCGCCATTATTTATACAAAAATGGTAATCATTTAAAAAATTAAATGAAAAAGTATTTATTTGTGTATTTAATACATTTTTTAACTCATTTTTTTCTTTTATTTCTATTATTTTTTTTGACTTTTTCTTTTTTTGTTCAATTACTTCTGTTTTAAATATTTCTTCTCTTTTTAGTAGATTTTTAAATTCATATTTTTCAAAAAATTCTTTTACTTCTTCGTCAAAAGGAAAATCATATTTAAAATCATTAATATTTACATCAATAGCACAATCGGTTTTTATTGTTGCGAGAGCATATGACAGCATTGCCAAATCTTTGTTGTTTTTTAAATTATCTTTTGTTCTGCCCCTTACTTCTTCAACATGCTCATACACATTTTTTATACTGCCAAATTCTTGAACAAGTGCAAGTGCTTTTATTTCACCAACTCCTGGAACCCCCGGTATATTGTCGGCGGAATCGCCCATTAGAGCTTTCATGTCAACAACTTGATTTGGTTCAAAGCCAAAAAGTGTTTTCATATTACTTTTATCAACCTTTTCAACTTCACTAATTCCTTTTTTGGTAAGCCAAACTGATGTGTTCTCATCAACCAACTGCAACAAATCCCTGTCCCCAGACAAGATTATGTTATTGCATGGCGAATGCTTTGAAATTGTGCCAACGATATCATCGGCTTCTATTCCGTCAATTTCAAATGTTTTTATATTCATACATGACAACATTTGTTTTAAAAGAGCAAATTGTGACCTTAATTCTTCAGGACAAGGCTTTCTCGTGCCTTTATACTCGGCATACATATCAGTCCTAAATGTATGTTTTGAATGGTCAAAAGCAACTGCAATATAGTCAGGGCTTTGCTCAATAATAAATTTTATCAAAATGCTCGCAAACCCACAAACTGCATTTGAATATTCGCCATCTTTATTTGTTAAAAGAGGCAAAGCATAGAATGCACGATTTGCCAAACTGTTTCCGTCTATAATCAATAATTTTTCCATAGTTATAGTATATACAAAAAATTATCACTTTTGCAAATAAAAAAGCATCAATCATTTGATTGACGCCTTTTTTTAACTTAATATTTTTAAAATTGATATTATTCCTTTTGAACCACCAAATATGCCTTGTATCCATTGAGGTGCAACAATCGCAATAGTAAAAAGTGCAATTGCAAGCAAAAGCAATATTCCAATTATTATTTTTATTACCTTTCCAGCAAGTCCACCAAAAGCATAGCAACAAAGAAGTGTCAAAGCACCATATTGCACTGCATAATCAACATATTTTTGATATTCGGTTGGAATTGAAAACAAAGTTCCTCCAACAACATCATTAACTTTTAATAATGCAAGTCCAATTACAAAAGCGGTTGTTATTATTGATAACACAAAAAAATACATTTGCTTCATACTAAACTCCTTTTTTATTTTATCGTATTATATCATTTGGATAAATTTTTGTCCATATTATTTTGTTTTACACTTGTTTGTAAGTTGTTTTAAATTATCTTTATGTTTTATTGTTAAAATAATTTCTTTTACAATTTTTTCAAGTTCGCTATTTTTTGAATAATCTGTTTTGGCAGTAAAATTAATTCTATTCCCGTTTATCAAACTTGACAAATATTGTTCACTCTTTTCCCCTTCTTTGTAGACACCAATGGCATATCCACCACTTTTCATAATAAGACGCATACATGGGATATCTGTTGCACTATCGCCAATATAAATCATATTTGTCATTGGAATCGGTCTTAGGTCATGGTCCATATGGTCATTAACTCTATTATCATTTACATTCAAAATACCTTTATTTATTCTGTATATATATTGAGTTTTGTTTGTATAATTTATTGCAATGGCCGGCCAAACTGGTTGGTTATTGTCGTTATATACAAAATACCCTGCATAAATTTCCTTAAAATATTTTGCAATCTCTGTGCCCTCTATCATTTCTTTTATTCCTGAAGAAACAATATAGTGCTCCACATTAACACCAACACTTTTGCCATATTCATTTATTCTTTCAAACCAAGTTTTAACACCGCTGTATAGTTCAATATTTTTACCACAATCAACAAGCGTTTGTTTTGTTAGGTTTATGTTTCTTTTCTTGTATTCATCTACCATAACATACATATATCCAAGTATGCTGTCGGCTTTATTCTTCTTACAAAAATCTTCACACTTATCCCAAAACTTATCTTCACTTACACCAAGTTTGTCAATATATCCATATGCTTGCATATCTTTTGGCGAAAGTGTTTTATCAAAATCATAAATAAGTGCAATCTTTGGTTTTGTTTGCATACGCACCCCTTTTTATTCTATTAAGAGAATAACATCTCGTATACCAAATGTCAACATGACTATCCCATTTGAATTATATTATCAATAAAATAGCATATCTGATTTTCAAACTTATCATTCTTTTCGCTTAATTTTGAAGCTTTATTCAAATTTGTTACCAAACTATTTAATATCAAAATGTTATCTTTTCGAAGCATTTTTAGACTGTCAAAATTCTTTTTTGAAATTATACCATTTTTATAGGCAACCGTTTCGTTATCTATTTGTTCTTTCTCTTTGTAGGAATATTTTATGACAAAGTCCAAAAATTTGTCCAAGTATTCTTTTAATCTTTCATTTTTTGTTTCCATACACTCTCCACAAAAAATAATAAAAGAAATTTAAAAGAAAATACATAATAAAAAAAACTAGAATAAATCTAGTTTTGTCGAAAGTTTACAAAAAACTTATTTGTCAAACTCTTCACTAAAATTGTACTTTTTTAATGCAGAACTCAAGGTGTTATATTCAATTTCTGTGAGTCCCAAAGATCTTCCGTCTTTGAAGTCTGCCCAATATTTTGATTTCTTTTTTACATCGTTAACATTTTGCAAATTAAACAATTTTTCTCCGCAACCACAAAATCTTTTTTCTGCTCCACAAATTTTCCAGATTTTGTCAGCTTCAGTTCCTTGAAGCATTGCAGTTGTTGGGTTCTTTGGGTCTATCTTAAAAACAATAACCAAGCAGTTGTCAGATTTAACATAGTCTATGTAGTTGATATCGTCCATTGCATATAATCCTTCATCAATTTCCAAATACATACTAACCTCCAATATATTATTCATAGAAACTATAACACAATTTTAGTACTTTTGCAATACCCAATGTACTAATAATTCTCTTTTCTTATTTCAAAATAACTTTGTGGATGATTGCAAACTGGGCAAACATCTGGAGCTTTTGTTCCAACGACAATATGTCCGCAATTTCTGCATTCCCAAACTTTTACTTCACTTTTTTCAAAAACTTGTTTTGTTTCAACATTTCTTAAAAGAGCGCGATATCTTTCTTCGTGGTGTTTTTCAATTTCTGCAACTGCTCTAAACTTGAAAGCAAGTTCTTTGAATCCCTCTTCTTCAGCAGTTTTTGCAAAACCCTCATACATATCCGTCCATTCATAATTTTCGCCGTTTGCAGCGTCTTCAAGATTATGTGCAGTGTTGCCTAATTCGCCAAGTTCTTTGAACCACATTTTTGCATGTTCTTTTTCATTGTCTGCGGTTTTTAAAAATAAATCAGCAATTTGTTCATATCCTTCTTTTTTTGCAACTGATGCAAAATATGTATATTTGTTTCTTGCTTGACTTTCACCTGCGAATGCAGTTTTTAAGTTTTGTTCTGTTTTTGTTCCTTCGTATTTATTCATTTTTGTTTTTTCTCCTTTTTCATATGTGCACATACAATTTTATGTGCATACGATATTAAAATATATATTTGGTTTTATGTCAACCATTTTATTCACTTTTGAAATTTTTCTTTTTTGATAATCCTATAAAAAATGATACTATCAAAATTGTTGAATATATACTTTCCATAATTATAGGCGAGATATTTCCAATAAGTGCGTTATATGTTAAAATTGACATAGAAAAATACACATTTATCCACACCATAACTGTGCGATTGTCTTGCCAGCAAGCATATGTAAATATGATGTTTGCAATAAGCATAATTATGCTGTACACCCCTTCCCAAGTGTATATAAAGCCAAAAATTGTAATTAACTCTAACAATGTTAGAAATATGTAATTTTTGTTTATATTCTTTTTGGCAAGCACAGCAAAAGTTGCACACCTAAAGATTGTTAGCACTGCCCCAACAAGCCCTGTGTATGCACCCAAGACCAAATATCCACTTGTCAAAAACACGTTACCAACAATGTTGCAAATCATAAATACATCTTTTCTTTTAAAAAGGTATGCCAAAAGCATAATTATATATCCAATAACAAACAAACCTTGTGAAATCCAGTATTCCATTTTTTCTCCTAATAGTGATTTTTTAAAAAATTGTAGTACTATTGTACATTTTTTAATAAAATTTAGCAAAACAATTTAACAAAATTATAAAATTAGTGTATATTCTTCATATAAAAGGAAAACAAATGATAACATTAGTAAAAAAACCTAGTTTGCTTACATATGTTTATGCTGGCAATTTAATTAAGAATGGCGAAATCGTTGCATTCCCAACAGAAACTGTTTATGGACTTGGTGCAGATGCAACAAATGCCGAAGCTGTTAAAAAAATTTTTATTGCAAAAGGTCGTCCACAAGATAACCCACTTATTGTTCACCTTGCAGAAAAAGAAGACATACAAAAGTATGTTACCGAAATAACTGAAAACCAACAAAAACTTATTGATGCTTTTATGCCTGGACCAATCAGTATTATTTTTGAAAAAAATGATGTAATATGCGATGAAGTTACAGCAGGTGGAAAAACTGTTGCAATAAGAATTCCAGAAAATGAAGTTGCAAGAAAGTTTATATACTATTCTCAAAGACCAATATCTGCACCAAGTGCAAACACATCAAAAAGACCAAGCCCAACAATTGCCCAACATGTTTATGATGATATGAACACAAAAATACCACTAATAATTGATGGTGGTGCAACAGACATTGGAATTGAAAGCACTGTTGTTAGAGTAAACAAAAATTATGTATATATCTTACGCCCAGGGAAAATAAATGCACAAATGATACTTGAAAAAACAGGTCTTGTTGCAATGTCAAAAATGGATACAAGCAAAATACCACAATCTCCTGGAACAAAATACACTCACTACAAACCAAAATGCGATATGATTATCATAAAAAATGATGTTGTAAAAAATATGAATGATATTTATAGACAAAAAACAAAAGAAGGCAAAAATGTTGTTATCTTTTGTAAAAAAGAAAACGTAAATAAATATCAAAACAAAAATGTTGTTGTTTTGGGTGAAAATAGTGAAGATGCAAGCAAAAACCTGTTCACTTATTTGAGAGAATATGAAAATAATGATTTGATACTTTGTGAATATTTTGATAATGGAGATATGGTTGATGCACTCTTTAACAGAATGATAAAATCGGCAAGTGGAAATATTATTTAATAAAAATATTTAGTTAAAAAAAGAAAGTTGAAATTTTTCAACTTTCTTTTTGTTAATCACGAATCTATTGTACATTGTATTTGATTTCAATATCACTTGAACCCCACGCATCGCCTTTTGTAATTGCATTCCATTGTTCTTGTGTCCCCTGATAATTTATTGTTTTTAACCTTAAACAACCTTCAAAAGCTTGTTGACCAATTTCTGTAATACTTGTAGGTATTGTAACTGATTCAATATTCATGGTATAAAAGGCATATTCACCAATTTTTGTTGAAGTACTAGGAATTGTTACATCTTTTACCAAAACATTGTTTACATAAAGATTTATTCCCTTCTCACAACTTGCAATAATATAATTGTAGCCTAACAAGTTTGACAAGTCTTCTATATAAAGATTTACTTCTTCATTACTATCTCTATTTATTTCATTAAACGATGTACCAAAAGGAGAACCATTTACTATTGATGTCAAAGTTTTTGGGAAATATATATTTCTTACTGAATAACATTCATCAAAACAATCTATTTCAATATCCTTAACCCCTTCTTGCAATCTTATCGTAGAAATTTTTTCATTATTAAGAAATGCACTTGCTCTTATTGTTCTTATTGTCCCTGGAATATTCAACTCTCCCTTTAGTCCACAACTCATAAAAGACAATTCGTAAATATCTGTGATATCTCCAAAATCTATGGCTTCAAGATTTGAACACATAGCATATGTTGAACCAAGTACTCCGTCCCCATTTGATTTGGCTCTTGCACTGTATATTCCTGTTTGACCATAGAACATTTGATTACTACCATAAGTTTCAACACCAGTTATTCTTGTTACTTTTTGACATCCAATAACACACATTGTTTGGCAACTTTCAACTGTGCTTGGCAAAACTAATATTGTTGCCCCACTTTTTGCAAAAGGACTGATTGGAACATCAATTGTAGAATCTCCATTCGGCATTGATTGAGTCTCCGCAGATATGATTTTGCAATCTTCTGGGATTACCACCAAGCCGGTTATATTCTCTTTTGGTGTAACTTTGTTATCTGAACTAATATTGATTTTTGCCAAGTTTTCTTGGCTTCTTGAATAATCGCCATTACCAAGTTTAAGATTCATTGTGTAACTTACATTTTGCATACCCGATTTAAAATCTTCAACACTTATTGCATAATATATCTTTTTTGATTCTGTGCTTGTTATTGCCTTTTGCATAACGTTGTTGCCTTGTACAACATTTGAATTATCATCAACTGACCATTCAGCAATTGCCCAAACATTTACACTTGGGCTCAAGTTTTGTATATCCATTTCAACAACATAACTCTTGTTTGTTGATGAGAAATTTAGGTTGATATTCTCTTTTGTGAATGCACTTGAATTTGTTGAATCAAATTCATCAAATGAAAAACTTGTATCTTGTGAAAAGCCTTCACTCGCAAGAGTTTTTGTTCCATTTGCAAAATCTTCACTAAGTAGTTCCAACTGTCCACGATTGTATAGATTTGTACCTTTGTAAACTTTTGTATTTACTTTTACAAAAGCATCAGTAACTTCATAACTAATTGTACCACCAATATTGTAATTTACTTGAGTTGCACTAAAAACACCAAAGCATAACACAGCAATTGCCAAACACATTGTTGCAAGTGACATCAATAGTTTAAATTTTTTCATATGTACTCCTTTTGTTTAGTATGGATAAAACCCACACTCTTATTCAATTTTAGTATAGCCCCCCCCCCTAGGGGAAAGTCAAACGAATAACAAAAGTTGTCGAAAAATTTTTTGAAAGCAGAAGAGATTTCTCCAAAGTCGCACTTCGAAGTATGTGTCGAAATGACCTTTTATACGGGGCACCCCAAAAACAGTTGTTGTTTTTGGCGAAAGGAAAAACCGAGCGTGCAAACCGAAATTTTGGATGCATTGCATTCAAAATGAGTACAAGCGGGTGTTTTGACGCAAGGTTGATGCCATACTGCGATGTGTGTGTCGAAATGACGATGTGATATAAAATAGTCATTTCAAGTTAACCCGCAAAGACCTACTCACGAGAAATCTCAACTGCTTTTCAATACAAAAATCACCCATATTTATGGGTGTTTTTGTTAATCAATTATCATACACAAAGCAATTATGCCAAGAATTATTGCTAATATGATTATTATGTATATTGTTAGTTTTTTATTTTCTCGTTTTTCGCTGTCATCTTCACAAACTTTTGTTACTTGAGAATCTTCTTTTTCGTTTTTTTGTACTTTTGTTTTTTGTAAATTGGTTTTTATTTTTTGTTTTTTTTCTTTTTGAGGTTTATCTTTGTGTAGATTGGTTTTAAATCTTCTAAAGAACTCTCTTAAAACAAAGTCATCTTCACTTTTTGTTTTGTTTGTTTGCTCTTGCTTTGGTTCAAACTTTTCAAGTTCAATATCATATGCCTTTCTTTTTTCATCATCTTTGAGTGTTGCATAACATTCATTGATTAATGCTGTTTTATTTTGGGCGAACTCTGGGTCACCATCATAAACATCCGGATGATATTTTTTTAGCATAGACAAATAAGCAAGCTTTATTTCTTGCCTACTTGCATTCCTATTTACACCTAACTCTTTATAATAATTTATCAATCTAGTACCTTTTTAAGATATTCGCCTGTGTAACTACCCTTAACCTTTACAACTTCTTCTGGTGCACCTTTGGCAACGATGTTTCCACCACCATTTCCACCCTCTGGGCCAAGGTCAATTATATAGTCTGCACACTTAATCATATCTAGGTTGTGTTCAATTACCACAACCGTATTATTATTTTGCACTAATTTTGTCAAAATTGCAATAAGTTTTTTTACATCATCAACATGAAGTCCTGTTGTTGGTTCATCTAGTATATAAATTGTCTTGCCTGTGCTACGTTTACATAGTTCTGTTGCAAGTTTTACTCTTTGTGCTTCACCGCCACTTAATGTTGTTGAGCTTTGACCCAATGTGATATATCCAAGTCCCACATCGTTTAGTGCTTTCACTTTTGGATAGATGCTTGGTATATTTTCAAAAAACTTGCAAGCATCTTCAACTGTCATATCAAGAACATCAGCAATAGACTTGCCTTTGTATTTTACTTCCAATGTTTCACTGTTATATCTTTTTCCTTTACATACTTCACAAGGAACAGTGATATCTGGCAAGAAATACATTTCAATTTCCTTTACACCTGCACCTTCACAAGTTTCACATCTTCCACCTTTAATATTAAAACTAAATCTTCCAGATGTGTAACCTTTCATTTTTGCATCAACAGTTTTTGCAAAAAGTTCTCTAATTGGTGTCCACACTCCTGTGTACGTTGCCGGATTACTTCTTGGAGTTCTTCCTATTGGAGATTGGTCAATACAAATTACTTTGTCAAGGGTTTCAATTCCTTTAATTTCTTTCACATTGCCAAGTTGTTTGTTTGCACCATTGAGAGCATTTGCCAAATATGGATAAAGTATGCCGTTTACCAAACTACTTTTCCCACTCCCACTAACACCGGTTATACAAGTGAACACGCCAAGTGGAATATCAACATTTATGTTATTCAAGTTGTTTTGTTTTGCACCAATAATATGCAAAAAGTCTTTTGGCTTTCTTCTTTCTTTGCTATATTCAATTTTCTCTTCGCCAGAAAGATATTTGCCTGTAATCGATTTTGGCGAATTGATTATATCTTGAACACTTCCACACGCAACAATCTCGCCACCATGAATACCTGCTTTTGGTCCAACATCAACAATATAGTCAGCAGAACGAATTGTATCTTCATCATGCTCAACAACAATCAAACTATTTCCCAAATCTCTTAAATGTTTTAATGTTGCAAGCAACTTATCGTTATCTCTTTGATGAAGTCCAATGCTAGGTTCATCAAGAATATAAAGCACACCAACAAGTCCACTACCAATTTGAGTGGCAAGTCTTATTCTTTGGCTTTCGCCACCACTTAATGTTTCGGCACTTCTTGAAAGTGACAAATATCCAAGCCCAACATCTTTCAAAAAGTTAAGCCTTGCTTTGATTTCTTTTAATATCGGTTCACTTATTGGAATATCTTGTTTTTCAAATTTAAGGGTGTCGATATATTCAAGCAAATCAATAACACTCATATTTGACATTTCCAAAATATCCTTGCCACCAATTTTAACAGAAAGGGCTTGTTCGTTTAATCTTTTTCCATGACAGGTTTTGCAAGTCATTTCTTCCATAAACTTGCCAATTTCAAACTTTATATATTCGCTTGTAGTTTCTTTGTATCTTCTTCGTAAATTGTTTACAATACCTTCAAAAGATGCGTTATATTTGCCAGAAAAACGAGCATTTTGCATCTCCATTTCAAGTTTTTCGCCACCATTACCATGAAGAATTATATCCAATTGGTCTTTTGGCAAATCTCTTACGGGGCAGTTAAGGTCAATTCCATAAGCTTTTGAAAGCATTTCAAAATACATTCCTGCCATAGAGTTTCTATCGCCACTCCAACCAGTTATATTAAACGCACCTTCACGAATGGACAAATGTGCATTTCTTAATACTTTGCTTTCGTCAATGTCCAATGTGTACCCTATTCCTGTGCAGTTTGGACAAGCACCTATTGGGCTATTGAACGAGAATAGCCTTGGAGTTATCTCACCTAATGTCCAACCACAAGATGGGCAAGCAAATAATGTTGAAAATAGTTCTTTCTCGCCATTTACTTCAACAAGGCAAATACCGTCGCCAAGTTTTACTGCTGTTTCAACGCTTTCAAAAAGTCTTGGTTTTACATCTTTATTTAAGACTAGTCTATCTATAATTACTGCAACATCGTGCTTTTTGTTTTTATCAAGTTCAATTTTTTCATCAAGAGTGTAAATTATTCCATCAACTTCAACTCTAACATAGCCACTCTTTTTTAACTTTTCAAATAATTTTTCTTGAGCGCCTTTTTTTTGTCTTACAAGTGGAGCAAGAACAATAACTTTTGTTCCTTCTTCCTTTTGCAAAATTTTGTCTATAATTTGGTCAATTGATTGTTTTTTTATTGGCACATTGCAATGTGGACAATATGGCACACCGATGCGTGAATAAAGCAAACGCATATAATCATAGATTTCGGTTATAGTTCCAACGGTTGACCTTGGGTTATGGCTTGTTGTTTTTTGGTCGATAGATATTGCTGGGCTAAGTCCACTAATTTGGTCAACATCTGGCTTTTGGCTTTGACCCAAAAACATTCTTGCATAACTTGACAAACTTTCGATATATCTTCTTTGCCCCTCGGCAAAAATAGTGTCAAAAGCAAGTGTACTCTTTCCACTACCACTAACACCACTAAACACAACAAGTTTATCTCTTGGAATGTCAACATTAACATTCTTTAAATTATTTTCTCTTGCACCACGAACTTTAATAAATTTATCCATAATAATTATATTATACCACATTTTTTTAATATGAAAAATAGTAAATAATAATTTTTTAAAAAAATTTAAAAAACCTCTTGACAAGTGCCGTAAAAGTGTATAAAATACGCTTTCGGTGTAAAAAAGACCGATAAAGAAATATTCAAAAGGAGAAGAAAAAATGACTAACGTAAATGATTTGAGAATTGTAAAATTATATCATGTTCACTCTTTTGACACCAATGATTATGGATATGTTATTGGAAGAAATATACTAAAAGATAGAAGCAATTTTGTTTTGGTTAAAAAATGCGGAGATAAATATAAAATTGTTCCAACTGATGAAAATCAAACAAAAACTGCAGTTGTAAGAGAATTCCCAGAAGAATTGTATAGCCTTACAATAAAAAAAGAAAGAAGAAACAACAGATATAGAAAACCTTTTCATATTTGTTCAAAACTTGCTGGCAAAAAACTTTCAAAGGAAGAACTTATCAAATTTGCAAGAATGATTGATTGTCTTGACAGTGATGGTCCAGAAAGACAAACAAGCGAAGAACTTTATGAAGCTTGTGAAAGTTTTGAAAACTATCTTGAACATGAAAATAATAAAAATGACCAATTCTCACTATAAAAAAATCTACGAAACAAATTTATTTTCGTAGATTTTTTTTATTACATATTTAATTCACTTTGTTCATCAAGTTGTTCTTCATATTTTGTTATGTTTGGCTCAATGTTTTCTTTTATTTTTTTATAATCCAATGCTTTGTAAATATAGGTTTCATAATCTTCTTTTTCGATTGAATAGCCATATTTGTTATAAAATGGTTTTGCAAATTCATTTTCTGGATAGAACTTACCTTCAACAACTTGTGCTTTGTTTTGCAAAGCAAAATATTCAAGCAAATTTATTGTTGCCGTTCCAACTCCAGTATGTGCATACTTTGGATATGTTTCAATTTTATAAAGCCAAATTGAATCTTGGTATCTGTTTCTTTTTATCCTAAATGTTGCATAGCCCATTACGTTTGAATTATCCAAAATTTCAATACGATAGGAATTTTCTTCTGTATTAAATAAGATTTTTGAATCAAACTCTTTTTTGCCTACTTTAACTTTCATTTTTTCACCTTCAAAAATATTATATCACTATTTTTTTGAAATTTCCATAGGTTTATCTTCATTTTTATGATTTTTTACATATTTCGTCCATTTGATGTAACCATAAATAGTATTAGTCAAATATCCAAGTTCCAAAATAAGCATTACCCATTGTTTGCTTAATATCCACATAATGCTTTCGCATACAGTAACACCGAGCCATGCAATCCATTGTTCTTTGTATCTAAACCACAAGAATAACCCATTACATACGCTAAATGTGTTTGCGATTGCATCAATATACCAATGTTCACTTAATCCACTAAACCATGTTCCTGGGAACCAAGTTCCTGCAAATGTAAATAATACTCCCATTCCGATTGAAATAACGAGAACGCCAACAAACATTACTGCTTCTTTTTTATAGTTAATCGCTTTTACTTGTGTTAAATTTGCATCTTCTTGGTCTTTCTTTTTATCCCAAGCAAAGAAAGATATAAATAGCATTGGACACCAGAACAAAACTTCAAACAATGCACTAACATAATATCCATTTGCGACATAAACAACAATTTGTGTTAAGTCATAGAAAAAGAACGATATAATAAATGCCCATTTTGATTGCTTTGAAAGTAGCAATTCACATGTACAACCACCAACCAAAGTAATCATAGCAAACATTTGTACCCACCAAACTTCACCTTCTGGGAATAAAATTCCAAGTGTTATACCTGCTGACCAAAGTACAAATAACCAAATTTTTTCATAAGTTGTAAAGTATTGCCATACCCTTACAAATATATTTTTCTTTTTTGTTGTTTTATTTTTTTCATCTAAAACAACTTCATTTTTTATTTCATCATTGGCAACATTATTATTGCCAACTTCATTATTATTTTCCATTATTTTTATTTATCCTTTTTGTATTTTATATATATTTTTATAATCAAATTAAACCAATTTTAATAACTGCATAAATTGCATTTGTCTACCATTTTTATAGTGTTGAGATTTCTCCAAAGTCACACTCTGGAGAGTGTGTCGAAATGACATAAATATTTTTTTATAGTCATTTCAAATATGACACCTTCAAGCACACAACAAAAAATCTCAATTGTCTATCAAATAGTCATTTCGACCAACGATTCCCTGACGGGCAATGGAGAAATCTCAACTGCTTACGGAGTACACCAATGCATCAACGCAGGAATTTGGTTGCCCAAATGACTGTGTGGGAAATTTGACAGTAAACAAAGTATTGCGTAGTTTTTATTTTATATAATATAGTTTTTTGTACCAAAATTAAATAAAAACAAGCAAGACGAGGCTCGACAAATTTTTCAACGCAGGAATTTGGTTTCCCAAATGACTATGCTGAAAATTTGGCAGTAAACAAAGTATTGCGTAGTTTTTATTTTATATAATATAGTTTTTTGTACCAAAATTAAATAAAAACAAGCAAGACGAGGCTCGACAAATTTTTCAACGCAGGAATTTGGTTTCCCAAATGACTGTGCTGAAAATTTGGCAGTAAACAAAGTATTGCGTAGTTTTTATTTAATTTTGGTTGGTGGTGGTAAAATCAAATATCCCCTTATATATAAAATAGTTCTTCTCATAATTTCTCTTAAATAATTTACGCACAATTCTACTACACAAACGCTTATCATGTCAAGGACTTGTATTTTACTTTACAAAAGTACTAAAAACAAGTAAACTACTATGGTTACAAATAGGAGAAGAAATGTTTTACGGATTAAATATAAATGAAAAATTAGTTGAACTTGCAAAAAATTGTGATAGCGAACTTGAACCAATATTTAAAAAATATGATGAAGTCGCTTTAATAAATAGTGCAAAAGTGTTGCAATCATTTCAAGATAACAGATTATCATGTTCAGATTTTGCCGAAGTTACTGGCTATGGGTATAGTGATGGTGGCAGAGATAAATTGGAAAAAGTTTATGCTCAAATTTTTAAAGCAGAAGATGCACTCGTTCGTCCACAAATTATGAGTGGAACACACGCTCTTAACCTAACATTTTCTGGACTTTTAAAATATGGCGATACAATGATTTCTATAACAGGAGAACCTTATGATTCATTAAAAAGCATAATTGGGCTTACTGGGACAAGCAAAAATTCATTACTTAAAAATGGTATTAAGTACGAACAAATTGAACTCGTGAATGATGATTTTGATATTGATGCAATTCAAAATAGATTAAAACAAAGCAAAGTTAAACTTGTTGAAATTCAAAGAAGTCGTGGATACTCTCATAGAAAAAGTTTGACTATTGCCAAAATAGAAAAAGTTTGCAAAGCAATCAAAGATGTTGACAAAGATGTTATTATTATGGTTGACAACTGCTATGGAGATTTTGTTGAAACAAAAGAACCGATTGAAGTTGGTGCAGACATTATTGTTGGTTCACTTATGAAAAACCTTGGTGGCGGTGTGGCAAAATCTGGTGGTTATGTCGTTGGGAGAAAAGATTTAATAGAAGATGTTGCAGAAAGATACTCTGCCCCATGTATTGGGAAAGATATTGGTGCAAACTTTAACCAACTTTTATCTTTCTTTAAAGGTTTATACAATGCTCCAACCGTTGTCGCTTCCAGTTTAAAGACAATGACCTTTTCAGCATTGATGCTACAAAAACTTGGATATAAAGTTGACCCATTATTTGATGAAGAAAGAACAGACATTGTTCAAACGATTGATCTATACACTAGAGAAAATTTAATCAATTTTTGTGTTGGCATTCAAAAGTGTGCCCCAGTTGAAAGTTATGTAACGCCTGTTCCCGGTGAAACTCCAGGATATCCACATGAAGAAATTATGGCAAGTGGGAGTTTTACATCTGGTTCCACAATCGAACTTAGTTGTGATGGTCCACTCATTGAACCATACACGGCGTATATGCAAGGTGGACTTACCTATGAATATGGTAAACTTGGAATACTCCTTGCTTTAAGTGAAGTGATTAAGTAGTTTGTAATGATATTTTATATAATTTATAATACAACTATTTAATTAAAATTTAAAAAAATATGACGATTTGATATCGTCATATTTTTATTTTAAACTAATTTTAGTAAGCAAATGTAATTGGAAGACTCCACTTATTTTCATCTGCTGATGGAATTCCTTTTGTTTTATCTTTTAGTGTTAAACCAACAACAACTCTTCCTTCTCCATTTTGTGCAATCCCGTCTGCTGTTACACCTTTCAATACAGTGCCAACATTTGTTGTTACAGTTGAGCCTTCTTTTGCTGCGATAGTAATATTTTGAACCGTGTAATTTACTTTCAAATTTCTTGAAGCATAATTTTTAAATGTAATTACTACAAAATATGTATATGCTTTTGTTTTTGTTTCACTACCATATTCTTTACCAAATTCTACGTTTAATGCGTTTGATGTAAGAGTAAGACCTGTAGCATTATCGTCACTTTTTGTAATAACTGTTCCATCAACTGTATGGTTTCCATTGTCATAAGCATATGTGCCTTTAACCCCAGCATAATTATATCCGTCTATTGCATCATCTGTTATTGTTGCTGTTTGTAATTCAGTTGCCTTTGTCCCCATATCAGAATCAGATACATTTTCGGTTTCAAGATAATAAACTCTTGTTGTTATGTCCATAAAGAAATCACTTACTTCATAACTGATTGTACCAGAAATTGTGTAAGTTACACTTGATGCTGCAAATACACCAAAACAAAGAACTGCAATTGCCAAACACATTGAAGCAATACTTGCTAATAATTTGAATTTTTTCATACTTCCCTTTCTCCTTTTAATATCAATTGCATTTTAGTATAAATAGTATAACTCTGTCAAACGATTTTATACAATTTTATAAAATAAAACAAATTTTTTAAGCAGTTGAGGTTTCTCCAAGATCATACTTCGAAGCAAAGGTCGAAATGACATATAATAATAAAAAGTTATTTCGAGTGTGGCATCTTCGAACCCGCAACCGAAAAATCTCAACTGCTTAAAAGATGAAGAGATTTCTCCAAAGCCGGTCTTTGGGAGCGATAGCCTAAATGCCATAGAATATAATAAAATAGTCATTTCGATACCAACTTCGTAGCAACAGCTAATAAGAAATCTCAACTGCTTTTTGATTTTATCATTTAACTGATTTTATTGTAACGTAATATGATACAATATCGTTTACTTTTACAAGTACTTTATCTCCAACTCTTTTACCCCAAACAGCTTGTCCAAATGGGGAATCTTTGCTGATTTTGTTGTTGATTGCATCCTGTCCAACTGTTGAAGTTATTTCATATGTGTCAGTGCTTCCATCTTCTTCATAAACGACTTCAACCTTACTATTCATTCCAACACAATCTGAATTTTGTTTTGATTCAACAATTTTTGCTGTTTTTATCATATTTTGCAAATATTCAATTCTGCTTTCATTTCTACCTTTTGCGCGTCTTGCTTCGTGATATTCAGCATTTTCTGAAAAGTCGCCCCATTCTTTGGCCTGCATTATTTTTTCATGCAAATCATTCCTAATTACAGTTATTCTGTAATCTAGTTCCTCTTGCATTTTTTGTATATCTTCTTGAGTTAATTCATCGTACATATTTTTACCTTCTTTTGCGAGATATTGTAACACAAAATTCAAAAAAAGTAAAATGGCAATAAGGAAGAGATTTCTCCAAGGTCATACTTCGAAGTAAATGTCGAAATGACATAGGATTATTATAAAAAGTCATTTCGACCATTACTTCCTTGACGGGCAAAGGAGAAATCCCATCTTCTTTAAGATGTTGAGATTTTTCCAAAGCAAGTCTTTGTGGTCGGCAGTCAAAATGACATATAATAAAAAATATGGCAACCGAATGGTTGTCATACTTTTTTGTTTTGTTATGCTCTTGTGTTAAGCTTAATTCCAGGTCCCATACTGCTTGCAACAACAACATTACGAATGTATTGTCCTTTTGCAGATGCTGGTTTTGCTTTGATTATAGCACTAATTAAAGTGTCATAGTTTTCAGCAAGTTTTTCACTACCAAAACTGAGTTTCCCAATTACAACGTGAATGTTGTTTGATTTATCCAAACGATATTCAACCTTTCCGGCTTTAACATCATGGATTGCTTTTTTAACATCCATTGTAACAGTTCCACTCTTTGGGTTTGGCATCAAACCTTTTGGTCCAAGAACTCTAGCGATTCTACCAACAACACCCATCATATCTGGAGTTGTGATACAAACATCAAAGTCAAGCCAGTTTTCGTTGGCAATCTTTGCAACAACATCTTCAGCACCAACTACGTCAGCACCTGCTTGTTCAGCTTCTGTTGCTTTGTCACCTTTTGCGATAACCAAAACTTTAACTTTTTTACCTGTTCCATTTGGAAGAACAACAACGCCACGAACTTGTTGGTCAGCGTTTCTTCCATCAACACCCAAACGAACGTGAAGTTCAACAGTTTCATCAAACTTTGCTTTTGGGGCATTTGTCATGATATCAAAAGCTTCTTTTGGTTCATAAAGCTTTTTGCTATCAATAGAATTTTTTATTGATTGGTATCTTTTACCGTTATTCATAATAGCCTCCTGTGGTATTTACGAGTTAATCTCTTCCACTATTCTTCAACTGTAACTCCCATGCTTCTTGCTGTGCCTTTAATCATTGACATAGCTTGTTCAACTGATGAAGCATTGAGATCTGGCATTTTTGTTTCAGCGATTTCGCGAACTTGTGCCATAGTTAACTTTCCGACTTTTTGTTTGTTTGGCTTACCTGATGCTGTTTCCAAACCAAGAGCTTTTTTAATTAAAACAGCTGCTGGTGGAGTTTTGAGCACGAAGTCAAATGATCTGTCTTGATAAATTGTTATCACAACAGGGATGATAAGTCCTGCTTGTTTGGCAGTTTTATCGTTAAATTCTTTGGTAAAACCTGCAATGTTGATACCATGAGGACCAAGTGATGAACCTACTGGTGGTCCTGGTGTGGCTTTACCTGCTGGCAATTGCAATTTTACAATTGCATTAATTTTTTTTGCTGGCATAATAAAATCCTCCTTAAGTGGTGATTACAAAGGACAGCAAATATCCTTCTCCCACGAATTATATTTTAACAAGTTTTCACTTGATAAAACCGAAATAAATAATACTTTTGCAACCATTTTTGATTGCGAGTGTTTGTATCCAAAAAATTAGTCTGTAACTTTTTGAATTTGTGAATAGTCCAACTCAACGATTGTTTCACGACCAAACATTTCAACAGCGACTTTGCATCTTGAGTTTACTCCGTCAACTTCTGTTACTGTTCCAATTTGATTTTCAAGTGGACCGTCAATTACTTTAACTTTGTCGCCTTTTTCAAGGTCAACTTCAACAACAACTCTTTCTAGGTGCATTCTTTGAACTTCTTCTGGAGAAAGTTCAAGTGGACGACCTTTTGGCCCTGTGAATCCAGTTACGCCACGAGTTCTTGTTACATTGTGCCAAATATCATCAGCGTAACGCATTTTAACGAGAAGATATCCTGGCATTGTTTTTCTTTGAATAAGCTTTTTCTTTCCGTTCTTTTCTTCAATAACATTTTCTGTTGGGATAATAATGTCCATTATTCTATCTTGAAGGCCATATTTTACTGCCATTGTTTCAAGATTTTCTTTGGCAACATTTTCATACCCTGAATATGTGTGAAGAACATACCATTTTGGTTCTAAATTTTCTTCCATATATTCACCCCTTATGCAACACTATTGATTAAAAGGTCAAAAATCCAAGCAAGTAATCTATCTATACCAAATAGAACTACTGCAAAAATAAGAACTACTGTTAAAACAACACCTGTTTTTTTAACAACACTTCCAAATGTTGGCCAAGTAACCTTTTTGAGTTCACTTGTTGTTTCTTTTACTTTTTTGCCAAGCTTTGATGGTTTTTTGTCTTTTTTCTTCTTATCCTTTTTTTGATCTTTAACTGCCTTTTGGTCTTTGGCAACTTTTTTTGATTGTTCTGTTTCAGTTTTAGCAATTTCTTTTGCTTCAACTACAGTTTCTGTTCCAAGTTCGCTTGCAGTTTTGTTTTCGTTATTTTCTGCCATAAGTTACTCCTTATTTTGTTTCTTTGTGAACAGTGTGTTTATTGCATCTTGGGCAATATTTTGAAATTTCAATTCTGTCTGGTTGGCTTCTTTTGTTTTTGCTTGTTGAATAATTTCTTTCTTTGCATTCTGTGCAAGCAAGTGTTACTAATGTTCTTGTTGGATTTGCCATAATATCTCTCCTTAATTTTCTCTACTTAAAAAAAACACCCGAAACTTTCAAGTGCACCTAAATGTTACCATATGTCCAGCATTTTGTCAACAATATTTTCAATATTTTCATACTAACTTTTATTTGACAAATATACTAATATTTTTTAAAATATAACTATGGAAATAATTGATTATACAAAAAAGAACAGCCTTGCAGAGCAAAAGTCAGAAAATGAACTTATGGATGATATCAAACACGATTTAAAGGAAACCAAAAGTGTTGATGTTTTTAACGCACTAAATTTATATAACGAAAATTTGGGGAAATTATATGAAGAGCAAGGATACAACCCTTTTGACAGTGATTTTACTCTTGACGAAGAATTTGCAGCCGATGTACTGGAAATCAAAGGTAAAAAAGGAAAAGCTTTCCCTGAACCTTTTTTGGATGCCAATAATAAGAGCATTGCAAAAAATTTTGATATTGCAATAGAAAACAATGATTCAATTTTGCAAGAAATGCAAAACAAACTTAGTGGCGAACTTTCAAAACAAGACAAAAAGCAACTCAAAAAAATGATTATTACTTTAAAAAATCGTGGAGAATTGCTTAAACTTGCAAAAGAAAAGTTAAAACAAAAAGATGCAAATGCCCTAAAAATGTATCTTGATATTTATGGGCTTGACAGTGAACTTAGCGAACTTTTGGAATATAGTTTTACTGAAAAGGTAAACTCAATAATTTTGTCACAAAAACTTTTTGATTTGTCAAAAAGTCGTGCAATTTTAAACAATGCCCGCATCTTAAAACAACAAGAAGCAAAGAATGTGCAAGAACAAACCACCCAAAACGAAGTTCAAAACACAAACATAAATGAGCAAGTTAAAGAAACAAAACAAGAACGACCAAAAGTACGAGAAATGCCAAAAATTCCAACAAGACCAAAAACACAAGAAAAATCATCAGATAATGAATTTAGTTTATGATAAAAATAAAAAATGTGGCTACTGCCACATTTTTTTATGAGTTTATTATTTTGTCAACAAATTTTAATTCATTTGTGTATTCTGGAATTTGCTCATTATAGTACATTCCATAAATTGTTATGCTTGAATCATTACTTGCCTTGCATTGCGAAAGCAATTTTTTTATAAGCATTATAACTTCTTCTGAGTGTTTCCCATTGCCTGCATATGCTTCATCCAAAATGTCATATATATGAAATAGGTTTGGAACAAACAAAACAACATTATATCCGTGATAATAAAGAGAATTAACAACATTTATTGCATCAATAATTGTGTCCTTTGAGAATAAGGCAGCTTCTTCGTTCATTGATGTAACTTGAATTAGGTTTTGGATTCTATCAAACTTTAATTTTGTTTCGATTGAGATATCAACGCCCAAAGCAACAAATTTCGCATTGTTTATTTTTAAGGAATTTGATTTTTCATTTATAAAATTTATTGAATCATCTCTATTTTGAACACAAACAAGTTTACTTTGTCCAAGTTTAAAGCCATTTTCATCAATAACTGTTTGTGGCAAAATATAGTCTTTGTCCTTATCATAAACATTTTCCAAAGGATTGTTGCCATTTACTGCGATAACAGATTTTAGTTTGGCAAAATTTGTTTTTGGATTAAGGGATGCGTAACCTGTAATAATGTCGCCTTCCAAAATATTGTATTTTTCTATATCTTCTTCTTCGATTACAATATATATTTTTTGTGCTATTTTTTTGTAATTTAAAAAATAGTAACCATTCTTTTGAGTTTTTCTAACATAACCCATAACATCAATTAATTTTGAACATGCTTCGCCATCAAAGTCTTTTAGGTTTTGCTCAAATTTAATTTTTCCAAAATTATCATCATCGGCAGTTTCAAACTTGCTTTCAAGTTCTTCATCACCCATTGTTATATATTTTGATATTAAGTTATCTTGATTTCCATGATTTTTTACCGGTCTGCCAAAATGTGTGTTGAATTGTGGTTTTACTTGTCCTGATTTGATTTGCTTTATTTCATCAATCAAAACTTGACGTTTTTTTGATGTTGGGGATTTTACACCAACACTTCTTGCAAGTGTTCTCAATTCATGAATCCCCAACTCTTCCAATTCATCATATGTTTTATTTTCCATTATTATCTCACTTTTCAAGAGTAATATAACATACATTTGTAAAAAAGTAAATATTTTTGCACACTTTATTACAAAAGTAGATTCCCGTCATCAGTTTCAACAATTTTTAAAATGTTTTCAATTTGATTTGTTTGGGAGTTGACATAGAAATAATATGTTTCGTTATTTTTTGTGCAAATATTTTCGTAGCATAATACTTCTCTGTTATAGTCAAGTGGTGCAAGACATAATCTTGTTTGAATAATCTCATAACCTGTTGGAACTTTTGCTCTTGCGGTGGCGCTTGTTATTTTTGGCACATCTAGTTTTCTTTCTGTATGGTTTGTAAAATATGTTGTTGCTTCATAACCTATAACATTGCCAACTGACAAATCAACTTTCACTTTAACAAGGTCTGAATAAATTATGACACTATTTTGAACTGGTGCAAGGTTAATATATGCATCCCCGCCAACGATATCACTCCAAACACATTCCATATCTCCCAAGTTATTTTGTTTTGCAAAACTTATTGCAATATCTTTTGCTTGCTTTAAAGTATAATTTTGTTTTGTGCCATTATCACTACAACTCATTGTAAGAATGTGTGCACCATTTTGCGACACTTGAACATATATATTTTGGTTGTCACTGCCAAATAACTCAAAATCATAAGTTTTGAATTTTCCATTTGTTTCCCCAAGGTATGAACAATTATTTTTTGATATATTTTTAAATATGTCAATCAATTTTTGTTTTGCAGTTTCTGTATCAACTTTTTGGTCATTAAGATTTTTTATCTTTTTGTTTACTGTGCTGTCAGAAAATGGACCATCATATATCATTGTAGGATACTCAACATCCCCTGCTTTCATATTTTGTAGTTTTAGTGTAAACTTATTGTAATCGCCATCAAGTTTTGAACTTTGATTAAAAATATTATTTGAGTAAATATCTTTTGACAATTCATTTATTTTTGTTTTTAGCTCTGAAAAACTATCTCTTATTTTTTCAAGTGTTGAAATTTCTTCACTTGACAAACTCTCCCCCTTTTCTAATTTTAATGCCATAACTTCGGTATAGCCACCAACTTGATTGATAAATTTTATTGTTTCGTCAATTCCATTTATTGAAACTGGTAAACTTGCAAGATTAGTGCTTGCCATTGATGAATTTTTGCTAATCTCGTTTAACAATTTTTTTGCATACGAATTATAATCGGAAGCGCACACCTTGCTTAGTTTTACTTCAACATTGTTCACATTATCCACAAGTTCACTAAAATTTTTTTGATAAACATTTTCCAAATTTGTTTTTAGATTATTTTGATTTGACATAGATATTGAATACAAAACAGCAAGTGTAATTAGCGCAACAGAAAGTATTGATATTGCAACTATTGTTAATATAGTTTTTCCATTATTCTTTTTTATTTTTGCATTTTCCATTTTTCACTCCTTACAATGCAAACACATGTTTGCCTATTGTTACAACTGTTTGTCTTGACCATATCCATTTGCTTGTTGCCGTTTCGGGATTGTAATAATACAAACAACCATAAGAAGGATCCCAGCCATTCATAGCGTCTTTTGCCGCTGAATATGCACTATCATTTGGTTCCAAGTTTATTTGCCCGTCATTTACTGCCGTAAAAGCCCAAGGCTGATAAATCACACCGCTTATGGTGTTTGGAAATTCCGCACTTTTTACTCTGTTTAATATAACTGCAGCAACTGCAACTTGCCCAACATAAGGCTCTCCCCTTGCTTCTGCGTGCACACATTTTGCAAGAAGATATAGGTCGCTATTTGTGTAAGTTGATGAAGTATCCAAAAGTCCAAGTGCTTTTAGCGTGTTTTTCCCAACTATTCCATCAACAGTAAGTCCATAATCTCTTTGAAAATTCTTTATTGCTTGAATACTTTTTGTACCAAGTATTCCGTCAATATTTCCATTATAGTATCCCAAGTCTTTTAACTTTTGTTGAACATTTTGATTTTGGTTTGTACTTTGTGATGTTGGCAAAGCAGGTTCTTCAACACTAAATGGCGTAAAATAATTTAGTGTTGCAATTGTCCCACCATAAAATATGCCAAACACAATCAAGATGATTGCAAATATTTTTCGCTTTGTCATATACTAATCTCCTTTAATAATTGATTTTAGTATCTCCAAAATTCTAGATTTATACATAACATCTTGACTCTTGTTTGAAATAAAACACAATGGTGGATACACAACACACCACCAGTTATCGCCTTTTGCCGAACCTAATTCAACAATAATTGCGTCATATATTCCTGCCTTTAGGACAGTTCCATCATAACTTCGGTCTGGGAATTTTTCTTTATGAAATTTTACTTTGCTTTTATAATCAAAATTATTGTCTTTTAGAATATTGTCTGCAATATTTTCCATTCCACTCAAACTCAAATTTATTTGTGTTACAAAGTCTTCTCTTGTTTGGCATTTTGCAATGTAAGGAATAAGATAAGACACAATTTCATCCTTTATTTTATATTTTATGTTTTGGTCAATTGAAAGATTTGAATTTGCTCTTATATGTATTCTTATATATTCTTCTTTTTTGTTTGGAACAAGCCCAATTCCTATAATAAGTATTGAAACAACAATACAAATAATTGAAATAAATCTTTTCATTATTTTTCTCCCGACTATTTATTGCCACAAAAATGTTATGTTATACATATTTTAAAAAGTAAATAGATTTCCCCCAAAGTCGCACTTTGAAGTATGTGTCGAAATGAAAATATAATATTAAAATAGATATTTCGCCCATTGCTTCCTTGACGAACAAAAGAGAAATCTTATTTCCTTTTATTTTTTGTTTTTATTATTTTTTAATAAATTAAATAAAAAAATAAATAACAAAAAAAATGTGCATTTTTTTGCACATTTTTTTGGAGGAATAATAAATAGTTTTTTATTATTTTTTATTTATTTTTCCAATTTATAATAAATTGCCAATTTTTCATCTTTTTCTAATATTTCTTTTAATTCTGGATTTTGATTATATAATTGTTCTTCATTTATATTTAATTTTTTTGCAATATCCCAGGTATTTTCCCCAGCTTTTGCAAAGTATATTTCAATTGCACAATCTTTTTGTGGGTATTCTTCCAAATAGTTTAATTCAGAAATAACTGCCCCAGTTGTGGTTTTGCAAACATTGCTTCTTACCTTTAATGTTGCATCAACATAAACATCTCTACCCTTTTTTACCAAGACATCAACATCGCAAACTTTTACATCGGTATCTAGCAAGACTGTTCCATCATAGTCAACTTGCGTTGAAACTGCAAAAGGAATTTCTATGTCAAGTGCACAAACTTTTGCCTCGTCTTCATTAAAATATATTAAATTGCTTTGAATAACTCCACTTACATTATATGTGCCATTATCTATGTATTCGTTGGTTATGATTGCTTTTGAATAATTTACAGCAAGGAGTTTGTCAATTCTAGGTTCGTTTTCATCAACGACCAAACTCCCTTCAACCTTTTTATCAAAATTGATAGGTTCGCATGGCACTTGATTTTCAAAACTAGACATTGTTATTGTTGTTTGTCTTTCTGTTGAATACAAATCTTTTATTATAGTTTGAGTTTGTGTGTTATACACTCTTACACAAACATCAAGCGGAATAACAAGAGCAATTTTTATATCGTCCTCTTTTTGTTCAATATTTGCTTTTACATTGCTTTTTTGGATTGATAAATCAACATCACAACTCTTATCTTTTGTTGCATACTCACATTCAACTTCTTGTTTTATTTCATTTTTGGTATGAACAATTTTTATCTTTGGATTTTCCTCATCTGTTAAATATGCAATATCATTTTCAAGTTCGCAAGACACTGCAACATAATTTGTTCCAATATCAACATTTTTTACATACACTTCACTATTTGTATACAAAACTTGTTTTATTGGCTCTTTAACTTCGGCATACACATTTTCCGTCCAAGAAGAATTTGTTTCATTTTCCAAAGTAACATAACTTTGCTCTTCCATTTTTGTGCAAACATCACTTTCTACATTTGCCAAATATTCAACTTCTTCATTATTATAGGCAAAACCATCAAAAGTCATATATAAATTGACTTTTGCAACTTGAGAATAGATTGAATTAACTTCGCCATTTAGTGATAAAGGCTTTACGCAAACTTTTGTGTTTGTGTTGATTTTTTGATTTTGAATTTTGCCAGAAAATGGAGATATGTATGTTGCTGTGTAGATATTCCCATCAGTTGTGATATACACCAGATCTACAACTGCTGTTCCTGTAAAGTTCGCTTCGCCAATTAAACTTTCACAAGTAACCTTTTCTGCATTCACATTTATTGAAAGCACTTTATCGACTGTTTCGGTTGTTTCCAAATTTATGGAGCATTCCAAACTAACATCACAATTTTCAAGTTTAGATTTGTTCATTACCATAAATTTTTCGTTTGAATTGTTATTTGTCATAATTCCTCCAATAATCACTGATATACTTTACGAATGAAATTGGATTTTTAGAACAATTTTATAAAAATTTATTTTTGCATTTTGAAATTTATATATTTTATGTTATTTTATTTTAAAGGAGAATAAAATGTTAACACACGAAGAAAGATTAAAAATATATGACGAAGCAACCAATCTTTGGGGGCTTGTTGCACAATACGACCAATGTGTTGAAGAAATGGCAGAAATGATTGTTGCAATAAACAAATACAAAAGAAAGGTGCTTTACAAAGAATATCAAAATGATGACAAAGTTATAAAAAATTTGGTTGAAGAAATTGCCGATGTTTCAATTTGCCTTGAACAAATGAAACACTTTTTCAAAGATTACAAAATTGATGAAGTAATTGAACAAAAAATGCAAAAATTCTTAAAAGAAATTGAAGAGCAAAAGAAGAAATAAAGTTGAGAAATTTTTTAGCAACGTATTAAAGCTGGTAATTTTTAAATACACAATATAAATAAACAAAAAAATGTAGCAAAAATTTGCTACATTTTTTTATTCGCTACGTAATGCTTTTACTGGGTCTTTGTTTGCTGCCATTTGTGATGGTATAAAACCAGCAAGAACGGTTAGTACAACACTGATTGCAACCAATATAACTGCACTTAATGGTGAAAGAATTGCAAGGTTTGTCGTAATACTTCCCCCTGACACTGATTTTATTATGGCACTTATTGGGAATGTAAGAATGTAACTTACAACCACACCCAAAAGTCCAGAACAAAAACCTATGATAAGTGTTTCAGCATTAAACACACGAGATATATCTTTCTTCCTTGCACCAATTGAGCGAAGAACACCAATTTCTTTTGTTCTTTCAATAACCGAAACATAAGTTATTATTGAAATCATTATTGAAGAAACAATAAGTGATATGCCCGCAAAAGCAATTAGCACGTAAGAAATAATTTTAATAAGTTCACCTAGTGTTGAAGTGAGAAGCGATGAAGTATCTGTGCAAACGATCTTTTTATTGTTATCTGTTTGTTTGTTATTAAATTCTTCAATCATTTTTATAACACTATCTTTTGCATTAAAATCTTTTGGAAAAAATCTTATTGCAGTTGGAATTTTGCTTGTACCAATACTTTGCATTGCAATTTCAAAAACTTCGTCATCTGGCAAGGTGTATTTATATTGACTATTTAAAAAGTAATTTATAACATCCACGCTTGGAAAAGATGATGGAATTATACTCTGCATTTCAGAAACTGAAATATGGTATGGTTGGTACAAAGTGTAGTCGCCATTTTGTCTGTTTGCTTGTGATTTTTTGTTTATGAGAGAGTTCTCGCAATTTGCCTTGTAGTATTGTTCCAAATCATGCATATAGACAAGTCCTGTTGGCAAAATCTCGCTTGTCGCATCTTTCTTTAATCTTAAAACACCAGTAATTTTTATTGTTGTTTCAAGTGAGTTATATTTGTTTTTAAGTTCAGTTTGCGAAGTCGTGTCAAGATGAGAGAATGAAGTTATATCTTCAAAATTCTCACTATTTGGTGTATAGTAATCATCATTAAACAACAATTTGTATTCTTGATTTATAATGTCCGAAAAACTTATTTTTTGGTAATTTGTTCCACCCTCTTCTTTTGGTGTTGCAATTCCCAAATTGTTTAATGTTTTATAGTTTATCTTGTTACCCTTCCCAACAACCAAGAGCATTTCTTTTGTAAAGTCGTCACCAGCATTTTTTGTTGGCAAGTTATTATAAATAAGTTCATATTGACTTAAAACATAATCAGTGTTTTCAATCATTGGATATAATAGCGAACTTGTGCTTCCATCCATAATACTTATTGAGTTTTGTCTTTGAATAAATTTATACTTCCCTTCACTATTTTTGGTTATCATTTTTACCGGAACATAATAGTTGTAGTCAATTGCATTAAATTTTGGATTTGACTTTTGATTGTCTTTTTGCTCAAAGGCTTTCACTTCATCAATAAAGTCTTGTGTTAGTTGATTATAATGCCCATATTGTGTGTATCTTTCTTGAGGGTTATATGGGACAACAACATCATCATTCGAACCTTGCCCGTTATCTTCTGCCGGTTGCATAGATGAGAATTTGCTTGTGTCCATTGTTATTGCCGAAACTGCCAAAGGATAATTACCCAATGCGTTTGACTGCATATTGTTTACATACCCAGTAAATCCATTTGAAACAGCCAAAACAAGAGCAATACCAATTATGCCTATGCTCCCTGCAAAACTTGTCATAAATGTTCTACCTTTTTTGGTAAGCAAATTCTTGAGTGAAAGCATTATTGCTGTAAAGAAACCCATTGCTGACTTTAATCTTTTCGGTTTTTTTGATTTATCATTTGCATTTTTGATTTCTTCTTGCTTTTGAGTTTTTACAACAACTTCACTTTCATCGGAATTATATGACATTGTGTCGCCAACAACCTTTCCATCAAGCAAACTGATTATTCTTGTGGAGTATTCTTTTGCAAGTTCTTGATTGTGAGTTACCATAATGATAAGGTGGTCGCCCGCAATTTCTTTTAATAAGTCCATAATTTGAACACTTGTTGCACTATCTAGTGCCCCAGTTGGTTCATCTGCCAAAATTATTTTTGGATTGTTTACAATTGCTCTTGCGATTGCAACTCTTTGCATTTGTCCACCTGAAAGTTGGTTTGGACGTTTTTTTAATTGGTTTCCAAGCCCCACTCTTTCAAGAGCTTTTGTCGCCTTTTCTTTTTTCTCTTTTGAACTAATACCAGCAATTGACAAAGCAATTTCAACATTTTCCAAAACCGTTAGGTGTGGAATAAGGTTGTATGACTGGAATATAAAGCCTATGTAATGATTTCTATATGCATCCCAATCTTTGTCCTTAAACTCTTTTGTAGATTTGCCGTTTATGATAATATCGCCACTCGTGTATCTGTCAAGCCCACCCAAAACATTAAGGAGTGTTGTTTTCCCGCAACCACTTTGACCCAAGATTGAAACAAACTCATTTTCTCTAAAAGTTATTGAAACATTATCAAGGGCGGTAACTTTGCTATCGCCAGAAATATAGTCTTTTGTTATGTTTTTGATTTGTATCATATGTATATCTCCTTTTAATTATGAGTAAGTATATTAACTTAAACATTTTTTGTCAATCATAAAATTTATTTTGGCATAAACAAAATATATAAGCATAGCATATAAAAATCAATATGAAAAAAATATAATAAATTTTAAAAAAATACTAGACAATATCAAAGTTACACTCTATAATGTCAATGATTTTATTTTAAAGGGGAATTTATGGCAAAACAAAAGTATATTAGATGTCCTAGATGTGAATTAAATTATATTTTGGAAGATGAAGGGCTTTGCAGTGTTTGTAAAGCAGAAATGCAAGTTGGTGGAGATAAAGAAGATATGGAACTCTGCCCTGTTTGCAAAACAAACTACATCTCTAGTGATGAAATAATGTGTCCTCAATGTATGGAAGAAAGAAATATAAATCCAGAAACAATTGCCGATCAAGATCCTGACGACTGGTCAAAATATGTTAATCAAGACGAAAATGAAAATTATAACAATGATGAAGATGGCGATTTGACACCAAAAGACGACCTTGACGATGATGATGATATGCTTGATGACGACCTTGACGATGACGACATTATCTTTGACGATGACGATGAAAAAGATGATGATTCAGACGCAAAGGAAAAAGACGACTTGGATAAAGAACTTGACGACCTTGACGATGATGACCTTGATGACGACGACGACCTTGACGATGACGACCTTGACGATGACGACGATGATGAAGATGAATACGATGACGACTTTGACGATGATGAGGACGAAGACGAACCAAAAAAGCCAGCAAAATCAAAAAAAAGTAAAAAATAGACAGCAATTGTCTATTTTTTCTTATTTTGTCAATAAATTATCATAGGAGCGATCATATGATAAAAATAAACACTCAAGCACTTGGCAATATTAAAGCACGAATTATGGAACTAAAAGGCAAAGATGTGGAACTTTGCATTAATCGTGGAAGAAAAAGATTTGACACAATTCAAGGGCGAATTGAAAGCATATATCCAAGTGTATTTACAATTATATCAAACAACAAGTTGCAAACCTTTTCATATTTTGATGTTTTGTGTGGCAATGTGAAAATTGTATAAAAAAATGAAGGTTATTCCCTTCATTTTTTTGTTATCATATCTACCAAATTTTTGTACATTTTTAATGTTTTTTCATCATTGGTCTTTTCAATAAGTGCTGACAAGAGTTTTAGTTGAGCACTTTTCTCTTTTTCCAATAACAATTTTTTTGCCATATCATTTAATGGTTCAAGACAATAAGGACAAACATTAAAATCTTCTTTTATTTCATTATTACAAGCAGGGCATTTTTCCATATTATTCTCCTTTTGTATTTAGTTGTTCATACAATTTTTTGTAATCGACATCTCTATTATAAAAGTTTGCCAATTTTTCATCAACTTTTTGTTTACAAAGTTCAGCAAGATAATCAACTTTTGCCTCTTCAACTGCAACTTTTTTCTCCAAACTATGAGTTTTGTCATTTGTAAAGTTTGTTGACCTAACTGCTTCTATTTCGTGGTTATTTTCTCCCAAAATTAAGTCAAAGTAGTTATATCCCTTAACTGAATTTTGTGGTACATATGTTTTTGATGTGTTTTGATACCTTGCAAGACCTGACACAAATATTACATTTGAATAGTTTCCAACGGCATTTTCTGATGATACAAAAATCAAATCTGCTTTTGCAAGTTCGCCATGTTGTTTTTGTGCAGCATTGTAATTGCCTTGCATTGTTTTTGAGTTACTTCTTAAGTTTGTGTGAATGCTTATGTCATAGAAAGTTTTTTTGCCATTTACTTCTTTTGAAATGTTAAATACCTTTTTTACTCCACTTACATAACTAATTTTTATTTTTTTGTTTCTTTTTTTGAGTTTTGAATTAACTTTTTCAACTGCATATTTTAATAAAATGCAATTGAATTTATCCAAAAGTGCATCCCTCAAAACGTCACGATTAAGCATTTTGTTTGCATTATGCTCATCACGTCCATTCATTAGGATTATTTCATCTGCACCATTTTCTGCAACGTATATCAAATAATCAAGGAATTTTGACATTCTTTTTTCAAGACCCCAAAACAAAATCTTTTGATTTTCAATTGATGCATTATTTAGTGCTGAAATATTAAATTCTTTTCCAACAATATCGCCACTAAAGAATACCAAGGTTTTGTCATTGCCATTTTTATTATTTATTGCTTGTTTTATTGCCCTAAAAGATGTTCTATCTTCTGCACCCTTTTGTGGGTTTGCCAAATCATACAAATTAAAGTCATGCAAAAAGCATACATGCAAGTTTTTGTTGCCTTTAACTTCAATTTCTTGATTCCAAACAAGTGGAATATCTTTTTTCTTTAGTAGATTCAAGTATTCTTTTGTGCCTGCTGGTTCGCTTTCTTCAACATCTGCGTTTGTTGCAAGGTTTACTTTCCCAAAAGTTTCACCTGTCAATCTGTACCAAAGTTCAAGAATATCATTGCGTTTTTGTTTGTTATTGTTTGGGTTTACTCCTGACATATTACACCTCCAAACTTGTTGAATTGTCAACAGGTTTAACTTTGTCTATTTTTGAATCGGCTGTTTCTGTTTGCTTTTCTTTATGTTTTGATTTATACATTTCAACATATTTATTTAGAGTTTCTTTGTATGTTTTTTCTGCCTGATCCAATTTTGTGGCAAGTTCCACAACTGATTTTGTTTGTAAATTGTTTTTTCTTAATGATTTTTCAGACAATGCCCAATCTTCTTGATATAACTTTAATGCCAAACTCGGTTTGTCTTCTGTCATAGAAAGAGCATGAAAAGGATTTATAAATGGTTTATATTTTGGTTCAAATGCCTCATTTGCCTTTGTTGAATAAGGGTTTATTTGCCAACTTAAATCATACAATTTCATATTTGTTTTGTTTGCAAACATTTTTTCTGCGCCATACATTGTGTTTGCGTTTTGAAACGAATATCCCATTCCAATAAACAAATCATGGTTTTGGTCGCCAAGACGTTTGCCATATTTGTCATAAACTGCAACTGGAACACTATATATTCCTTCTTGACCTTTATGCAAATGTTCTATCATTATTCCATCCACCAAAATACCGGTTTCGTCATATATTACTTGCATAAGTCTTGTTGCTCTGTCTATATTCCCAGCATTGTGTATAAATAAGTAATGTTGATATCTTACTTCCAAAGTGTCTGGAGTCAAAAGTGGAATTGAATATATCATTGCATATGGGATATAATCAACACCAAGGCCATCTGCCAAACGATTTGCCACTGACATATCGGAATTTTTGTTTCTGTTTCCATATTCGCCATCATGGTTCCCACCAAGTATTGCGATTATTTTTGATTTGATACTTTGTTTGTTTAACAAGTTATAAGCATATGTTGGAGCTTCACTTGGTCTAACCCTGTTGCCCATACTGTTTGTTTTGCAGTTTGGGTCATTGTTTGCATTATCAAATGCATCTCCACCAATGTGCAAATGCAAGTTGAAGCATTTTGACACTTCTTCAAGTGCAAGTTCACACCTTTTTGCTTCAAAGCCTTGCCCACCAATATGCATATCTATTGCAGTTGCAAGCAATGCGTGTGAATTTACTCTTGTTGATTGTTTTGCGATTACTCTTATTTCATCATTTCTATCGTCTTGTACTCTTTCAATAATTGCATCTTTGCGTTCTTCAAGCTTTGTTCTGTCTGTGTAAGTTGTTGGATTATTAGAGTCTTGAGTATAGTTTAAGCCACTCTTTTTAAAAGCCATTTTTCCTCCTTTGATTGCATTAAAAGTTTAACACACTATATAATGTGTGTCAAGACTGGAAAATGTTAACAGCCCCATTTTGGGCAAGCCAACTTGCCGACAAATGAAATAACTATTTACTTACGAATGTAAGGTCATTCCCGTTAAAATCTATAATTACGCTACCCTGTCTTTCAATTTCGCCAAGCAACATTTTTTCTGCTATTCGGTCTTCAACTTCTTGTTGAATATATCGTTTGAGAGGTCTTGCTCCATATGCTAGATTTGAGCCCTTCCTTATTATATAGTCAAGTGCTCTTGATGTCATTTTTAGTTCAAGACCTTGATTTGTTAGGCGTTTGTTTATGTTTGCAATCATTATTGTTGCAATTTTTGTTAAATCTTGTTTTGTTAATGGATGGAACACACACACAACATCAATACGGTTAATAAACTCTGGTTTTAGGTAGTTTTTTAATTCTCTTAAATATAATTGATTTATATTTTCGTCTTTTTGCTCATCATAGTTTGGATTTGAACTTATGCATTGTTGTCTATATTTCATAACTTCTTCACTACCTATGTTTGAAGTCATAATAATAATGCAATTTCTAAAACTAACAAGCCTGCCCTGTCCATCGGTTAAACGTCCGTCATCAAGCACTTGCAAAAGTGCGTTAAAGATGTCTGGATGAGCCTTTTCTATTTCGTCAAAAAGAACAACACTATACGGTCTGCGTCTTACTTGTTCAGTAAGTTGTCCGCCATCGTCATACCCAACATAACCCGGTGGAGCACCAATCAATTTTGCAACACTATGTGATTCCATATATTCGCTCATATCAATACGGATTATATTGTTTTCATCATCAAACATTGCTTCGGCAATTGCCTTGCATAATTCAGTTTTACCAACACCGGTTTGCCCCATAAACAAGAATGAACCAATAGGTTTTTTGTTGTCATGAAGTCCAACTCTTGCACGCCTTATTGCCTTGCTGACTGCATTTACTGCTTCGTCTTGCCCAACAACTCTTTTGTGCAAAATGTTCTCAAGGTTAATAAGTTTTTCTCTTTCAGTTTCGGTTATTCGTGTAACTTCAATACCTGTCCATTTTGACACAACTTCAGCAATTTCGTTTGCACCGATTGAATTTGCGTTATTAACTTTTGCATACTTATCGTTAAGGTTGTTTAATTCCTTTGTTACAACTTCAATTTGTGCTTGAATTTTTGCTGCTTTTTCATAATTTCTTCCAATGCTCGCTTCATCCCTATTTGCCGATAATTGCTTGATTAGGTCTTCTTTTTCCTTTATTGCACTTGGTTTTAGATTAAAGTTTACTTTTGCCCTGCTTGATGCTTCGTCAATAAGATCAATTGCCTTATCTGGCAAACTTCTATCCATAATATATCTATCAGAAAGGGTTGCTGCTGCTTCTATTGCTTGGTCGGTTATTGTAACCTTATGGAAGGCTTCATAACTATCCCTCAAACCTTTTAGAATTTCAATTGTTTGTTCAACTGTTGGTGGATTAACCATTATTGGTTGAAATCTTCTGTCAAGTGCCTTATCCTTTTCAAAATATTTGCGATATTCGTCAATAGTTGTTGCACCAATAGTTTGAAGTTCTCCACGAGCAAGATAAGGTTTTAGCATATCTGCTGGGCTTGTTTCGCCCTTTTCACTTCCCGCTTGTGCAAGTGTGTGAATTTCGTCAATAAATACAATTATATTTTTGCTTGCAATTATTGTTTCAATGGCATCTTTCAGTTTTTCTTCCATACTTCCACGATATTTTGTGCCTGCCATAAGACCACCAATTTCCATGGAATAAATAATTTTATCTTTGAGTTGCTCTGGAACATTCCCATTGACAATTGCAAGGGCAAGACCTTCAACAACGGCAGTTTTACCAACACCTGCTTCGCCGATTAAAATAGGATTATTTTTTGTTTTTCGGCACAAAATTTCAATTATTCTTTCAATTTCATCTTCTCTGCCAATTATGGGGTCAATTTTGTTTTGTCTTGCTTTTAGTGTTACATCATAACCCATATCCAGCAATTTTTCTGGAAGAGTTTTTGATGTGTCATTTTTATCAAGATCATCAACATTAAATTCATTACTGCCTTGCAAAAATGTGATAAGTTTTTGTTTAAGTTCGGTAATATTAACCCTATAATATGTGGATATAAGTCTAACTGCAAAACAATTTTGATTTGAAAGCAACGCATAGAGCAAGTGTTCTGGCCCAACAAAATTGTGTGACAAACTTGATGCCGTTTGTTTTGCCATTCCAATTATTTCCTTGCTTCTTGGTGTAAGTTCAACATCAACACCCATTGCCATACCCTGTGTTGAATTTTCTTCCAAAAGTGGCAAAAGATTATCGGTATTTATGCCATATTCTGCCAAAATTTTTGATGCCATACAACCTTTTACACTGCTTATACCATACAAAAGATGTTCAGTGGCAACTTGGTTACCACCTAATTTTAATGCCAACTTCCCTGCATTTTTTATAACCTTTTCCATAGTTTCGGTCACTGGATTATTCATTATCTAACCCCCTTTATAAGTTTATTTTCCAAACTTTCCATAACGAATTTTGCTCTGAATATTTTTTCTTCAATTGAATTTAATTCAAGACTATAATAGTCTTGCAAATGTCCATAATTTGATTGACAAAACAAATCGTCAATAATTCCTGGATTCTTTATTTTTATTAGCCCCAAGACAAGTCCAAATCTTATTTTTGACAATTTTTCGATGCATTCATCATATGACAATATGTATGAGTTTGTAAGTATTCCATAACTCCTTAAACACATATCCATTATTATTGATTTATTTACATCTAGTAGTGTTTTTCTTGCTTTTTGCTCCAAATCTTCCAAGATTTGCACACCTTTTTTGACTGAATTTATTATATCAACTTCGCTAAGCCCTAATGTATATTTGTTATGCAAAACATAAAAATATCCATTTTTTCCATAGGTTTCATCATTTTTTAATATCAAACCACTTTGAAGCAAACTTTGACTAATTTGATCAATTGCGTTATTAAAATTTAATGCTGGCAAAAAAAGTTTTACACTGGCTTTCATTGCTGTTCCAACATTTTTTGGACTTGATGTCAAAAATCCCAAGTTTTTGGAATAAGATATATCCAATCTGTTTAGTATTTTACTATCAAATTTATTCAATCTCTCATAACACAAATCAAGATTATTTCCAGCAATTTTGCATATCTCTCGTATATGGTCATCTTCGTTTAATAAAATTGTGATATTTTTGTCAGTATTGCTTGCAAAACTTGCAATGTCTTTGTTGTCTGAAAGAGCATTTGTTATTGTCCCATTTTCCAAAAGCAATAATTGTTTTTGTTGTGGCATATTTTTTAAACTTGTGTATGTAAATTCATCACCAAAAATTTCATAAATTGCTTTTGCAACACCTTTTGCATTTTCAAAGTCCGAAAGTTTGTTTGGGAATGGCAAATCTTGTATGTTTCGTGCAAGCCTAACTTTTGAAGAAATAACAATACTTTCCATTATTTTTCTCCTTTTAATAGCTTTAGTTTTGCACCAAGCCTATTAACTTGCATCAAGTCGCCATTATTCATTGCCATATCAAGCAAATGCTCAAGTTCCTCTATTTCTTGTTTTTTTGCAAATCTTGGTGGAATTTTCCCAAGATTTTCATCGGATATTTGTGTTGACTTTATTGCGGACAAAGCGATTTTTTCAAATTCTTTATAGCAGTTTTCACAACCAAAAAAGCCCGAAGCAACAAAATCTTTTAATGTTGTTCCACAATTATGGCAAAATTGATTTTTTATTTTAAATTCTGGATTAACAGAAATTTCGTCACTTAAAATCAGTGCGTTTTTGCACTGGACACATAAATTTTTTTGAACAACCTTGCCATTGACTTTTATGTGGCAATAAGTGGTTGCAATACGTTCTCCACAATTTTCGCAAAGCATATTTTTGTCCTTGTAAAATTAAAAATTTTAACATTTTAATTTTAGTGTATTTTGCTCTTATTGTCAATGTAAAAATAATTTAAAATCTCTTGACTATTTTTGTATTCTATGCTAATCTAAACTACGATTTGCGGATGTGGTGAAATTGGCAGACACGCAAGACTTAGGATCTTGTTCGAAAGAGTGGGGGTTCAAGTCCCTTCATCCGCACCAAACACGAATAAAACGAACCTTGAAAATAATTCAGGGTTCGTTTTTTGTTTTGAAAAATAGCTTCTCTCAAAAATTTGACTTTTGGTAAATTTGTTTTTTTATAAAATTGAATTTGTCTTTAATTAGTTTTTATTTTTGATAAGATTTCTTTTGCCATTTGTTTAACTTGGTTGCCACTTAATTCTATCTTGTTAGTACTTAATCTTTTATTATTCATCTCTAGTACTTTATTAAGCCAGAAATCATGATACTTCGTCGTTAAATTATAAGTATTTATTCTATCAGAACTAGTTTTTACTTTTTTCCATGCCAAATGATTTTTATCTATATTACTATAATACGAATATGAAACAAACCAACTCGCTCCAATTTGGGTTAAATATTCACCCCCTTCAAATTTAAAATCGTGTTTATTGTTATATTTACTCATATTTCAGTCTCCATAATTCTTTTTTTATTATTGAAATTATCCACATTTATATTGTAAGTATAATAAATTACAATTTTTACTTTACTTGCGAGTAAAAAAATATTAGAATAACAAAGTAACTATTTCACATAGTGTAATGGGGTATCGCCAAGCGGTAAGGCATTGGACTCTGACTCCAACATCCGTAGGTTCGAATCCTACTACCCCAGCCATTAGAAAAAACATCGCCCTTTTGATTTGATTTGAAATTATCATTTCAAATCTTCATTTTTGGGGCGTGTTTTTTCTTCTTACCTAGCATAAATAACTATCAATTTAAACTTTTTAAAAAATTTGTAAAAATATTTTGAAAAATGTCTTTACATTTTGATTTCAATATTATATAATACAAAAGCGTATTGGGGTGTAGCCAAGTGGTAAGGCACGAGACTTTGACTCTCGCATGCGTAGGTTCAAATCCTGCCACCCCAGCCATTTGTGCTTTTGCACATCCCAAATGAATTTGTAAGTTCCCCCAATTTATGAATTCATAATTCGACTATGATTTTGACTTATAGGCATTTGCTTATAGTCAAATCAGACCCCCTTTCGTGGTTCACTAGCTCAGCCGGTAGAGCACTTGACTTTTAATCAAGGGGTCTCGAGTTCGAATCTCGAGTGAGCCACCATTCCTTTATAAAAAATATTCAGGTATTACCTGAATTTTTTTATGTTTTAATTTTCATAAAAAAAGCACCAAGTCTACCTTGGTACTTTTCCTTTTTTAAAGACAATAGTTCCTTACAATTGCAAAGGCAAGATAACTAATGTACATCACAAGCAGTATTGCGCCTTCCCACCTTTCAACTTTGCTTTTTGTGTAGCACATTGTTATAAATATTGCTGTAAATACAAACAAAATCAATGCATCAGTTAAAATAACTGTTGAAATTGGTATATTCCCTATAAGTCCAACTCCACCTAATATCAAAATAATATTTACAATGTTTGAACCAATTACATTTCCAAGAGCAAGCCCTGCATCATCCTTTTTGGCAGCAATTACCGATGTTGCAAGTTCTGGCAAACTTGTTCCAATTGCAACAATTGTAAGTCCAACAAGAGCTTCGCTCATTCCCGCCTTTATTGCCAAAAATTGAGCAGTTGAAGAAACACACTCTCCACCAAACACGACAGCGCCAAGCCCACCGATTAAGTAGACTATAATTTGCCAAACTTTAAGTTCTTTTTCTTCTTTTGGTTTTTCTGTTTCTAGTTTTTGTTCAACATTTGATGCTTCTTTAAAGTCAATATTTTGCCCATTACTTTTGGCAAAAATAATTTGCATAATTGTGTAGAAAATGAACAAACAAAAAAGCACAATACATTCACTGCGTGACAAAATATTTTCGCTTGCACCATTTATAATTTTATCAGCTGAAAAAAGTAATAAAAGCCCAGAAACTATAAGCATAAAAGGTAAATCGAACTTTTTACTTGATTTTTCAATATTTATTGGTTTATAAACAGCAACAATTCCCAAAATTAAGAGCATATTCATAAGATTTGAACCAACAACATTCCCTGCCGACAAATCCATATTCCCTTTTATTGCACTTGCCAAACTTACTGCAAGTTCGGGTAAACTTGTTCCAATTGCAACAATTGTAAGTCCAATTATTATTGACGGTACTTTTAATTTTTTTGCAACTGCGCTTGCACCAGAAACAAAAAAATCTGCCCCATAAATTAATAGGACCATTCCTATAATTAAAAATAAAATATTTAAAAATATATCCATATTCTTCTCCAAACATTAGTATATTACATAAAAAAATAAAAAATCTCAATTGTTTTTGAGATTTTTTAATGATATTTTTCCAAATTTTTATTATTTTTCAATATCCTCATTTTTAATGTTTATTTTTTCTTTATCAGTTTTCACCAAAATAAGTCTTGATTCAAGGTCTATATTTGAAAAATAAAAATCTATTTTATCGCCCAAGCAATATTTTGTTTCGCCATTTGAAATTGACATTTTGTCTTTGCTTTCTCTGTATGGTTTATTTTGAGCATTTGGCAAATCACACATCGGCATCAAAACTTTTACAGTGCCATTTTTATGGATAATTGTGACACAACCATTTTTTATACTAAAAATATATCCTGATTGTTTTTCATCAATATGTTTTTTTGCCCAAAGACAAGCAAGGTATTTATCACTTTCGCTCTCTGCCATATCTGCCTTTTTTTCTTGGTCATTTAAATGTTCACAAACATTTTCAAGTTGCTGTTTGTTGTTCTCAAAAACATTGCCATATTCAAGCACTTGTTTTATCAGTTGATGAGTTTTAAAATCTGCATATCTTCTTATTGGCGATGTGAAATGAATATATCCACCATTATCACTAATTGAAAGTCCAAAATGTGAAGTATCCTTATAAGTTGCCAAATATTTTGCTTTTGATAATGCTCTTGATATTTCCACCATCAAATAATCTCTTGACGGATTTAATTTTACAAGTTCAAGCAAATTATAAAAACTTTCTGGCGTGTTTTCTAGGTCATAATCTATGCCAAAGTTTGATAAATTCTTTTTTAGGTTTTCAAATTTTTCATCTTCACTTTTTTTGTGGGTTCTAAACACACCCACAATTTTTCTTTCCTTAAAGAATTTTGCAACGATTTCATTTGCAAGAATCATTCTTGTTTCCACAACCAAATGAGAGTACTCTTCGTTTGATAATTTTATATCTTCAACGCTTGTTCTATCTTCGCTAAACTTGTATTCTGGTTCGTGGCTATCTATTCTTAAAATGTTTTTATATCTTTTTTCAAGAAGTTTTGTGTTTTTGTATAGTAAATCAAGTTGTTTTTTTGTTCTTGCATTTTTTATATCTTCGCCATCTTGACACAAGTGTGTTTTTTCAGCTTCGGCATATGAATAAGATTTCTTTACATCAATAACAGCAAGTTCAATTTTTTCATCGAAAAATGAACCATTGCTATTTACTATTGCACTTGCAACAACTGCAAGTCTTGGTTTATTTTCATCAAGAGAGCATATACCATTTGAAAGAACTGGTGGAAACATTGGATAGACTCCTCCACCAAGATATGCACTATTGCCACGTTTGTATGCTTCACGATCTAATTCTGAACCACTTTCAACAACAGCACTAACATCGGCAATTGCGACATAGCACCTAAGCCCCTTGTCCGTCATCACATCAAATATTGCATCATCCTTGTCTTTGCAACCAACAGGGTCAATTGTAACAAAATCCAAATTTTGATAATCAACTCTGCCCTGTTTTTGTTCTTCGGTCACAAATTGTGGGACTTGATTAGCTTCATTTATCACTTCTTTTGGAAAGTCTGTGCTAAAACCATATTTTGTGGCAATTGCAACATTTTCGGAAATAGGGTCATTTAAAAATCCAAAAACATTCATCACACTAACTATTTGTTTTTTTATGTCATCAATACGAATCAAACAAGTTTTGTTTACACTGTCTTGAATATCCTTTGTTTGATATATAATAAAGCGATTGGTCGTATCTTTGTATGGTTCAACAACATAAAATCCCTGTTTATCCTTGACAATTTTTCCAAGAACCAAATCACCGTTTTTGTATGTTGGTTTTCGATTGTGACCAAGATTTGTGACTGTTTTTGTTTGTTTTGTTGAAATTAGATTAAGTCTTTTTAGTTTGTTTGTTACGGCAATATTTTCTTGCACAATTTCATTATTTATAAAAAGACCTTTTTTTGATTTTAAAGTATATATGGCATTTTTTGCCTTGTCAAAAGTGATATCAAGATTTTTTGCAACCAAATTGGCAACACTATCAATATCTTTGCCAAACCCTCCATTTTTGTAGATTGCAAGCAAAACTTCTTGACCAAACTTTTGTTTATTCATAAATTCCCCTTTTGTTCATAAAAATGATAACACATTTTTTGATAGTATGCAATATGAAAAAAAGGAAATGCTTTTGCATTTCCTTTTTTGTTATTAAATTTGCACTTATGCTTCAATATATTTGTTAAGGTCAGGGAAATCAATTGTTCCACTGTATGTTATCATATCAATTGTCATATCTACCGAAATTCCACCTGCATTGGTTGAAAGAGTAACTTTCATACCATCAAATTTACCATTTTTGAAAACATAATATATATCGCCAGAAACACTGTAGCCTTCTTCTTTGTCAGCAAGAGAAACTGTTAAACGATATTTTGCTGTGTCGCCACTTTGTGCAACTTTTACATCAAGTGTTCCATCTTCTGCATATCGCTTTAGCACTGAATCAATTTCATCTTTTGAAGGAATTACCGACAATACTTGGGAAATTGAATCTTCGCCTTCAAGAGCATTCATATTTTCCTTTACTTTTATTCCGCCCATTTCGGTATAGAAATATCCGTCTTTTATGTAACTATTCATTTTGATTTCTTGTTTTGCATTGTCTGAAATCAATTTTGATTTCATTTCAAAAGATGCCGACAAATTTTTTGTTTCTCCATCTTCTGGAATCAATATTTTTCCGTTCATCGACATTTCCGAATTAAAAGCATAGGTGTTATCTAACTCCAATGCCATTGAGTCTTTGGAATCAGTTTCGTCGTTTGTTTTTGTATTGTATATCATTGAAAACTTGTAGCCTTTTGCATCAAGATTTTTTGATTCATCAACTTGTGCAACATATGTTGAAAATGCTTCTTTTGTTGTATCCGTATATTCCCCGTCAACATTAACATTTACACTATCGCCACAACCTGCAAGCACGAATGCACAACACAATAGTAGTAGTGCAAAAACTTTTGTTATTTTTCTTTTCATTTCTTTTTCCCCCTAAGTTTAAGATATTACAAACCTTGCTTTTTTGTCAACAAATTTTTAATATTCGTCCAAAAATGAATGTTTTTCGCCGGCTTTTATATACCCAATAACAGTGTCAAGATTTACTTTGTGAATGCTATTGAAAATATTTATATCAACAGTTTCATTTGTCTTTTTCATCTCTTTTATAAGTTCTTTTATCTCTTTTCGTTTTGATGTCATCTCGCCATTTTCAACACCTTCGGTAAGTTTGCATGCACAACGTAAAAAATGTAAGCCGTTATAATTTGCAAAATGAATTATGTCTTCTTCTCTAACCAAATATAATGGTCTTATTAGTTCCATACCCTTATGGTTTGTACTTCTTAATTTTGGCATCATTGTTTTATATTCACCACCATAGAACATAGATAGTAATATTGTTTCAATTGCATCATTAAAATGATGACCAAGAGCAATCTTGTTGCAACCCAAACTTTGAGCATAATTATACAAATATCCTCTTCTCATTCTTGCACAAAGATAGCAAGGCGAACCATCAACATTTGCAACGATATCAAAAATTGGCGAATCAAAATAGTGAATTGGTATTCCCATAATTTGAGCGTTATGTTCAATTAGTTCTCTATTTTCTTTTTTGTATCCGGGGTCCATGCAAATAAATTCCAAATCAAAATTTATCTTCCAATGTGCTTTGAGTAATTGCATACATTTTGCAAGTAGCATACTATCTTTTCCACCTGAAATACAAACTGCAATCTTGTCGCCCTCGCTTATCAATTTATATTCATCAACAGCATGAATAAATCTCTTCCAAATTGTCTTTTTAAATTTTTTTGTTATGCTGTGTTCAATCTCTTTATACTTTTCCATTATTTCTCCATTAGTTTTTTTATCACAAACTGACTGATATAAAGTCCTGCAACAGCTGGAACATATGCAATGCTTGCTGGTGTTACTTTTCGTTGTTTTTCATCAAAGTGTTTTGGTTGTTCTGTGGAAAATACAACATTTAGATGATAAATTCCACGATTTTTTAACTCTTTTCGCATTACTTTTGCAAGTGGACAATAATTTGTTTTACTTATGTCGCATATTTGCAATTTTGTTGCATCAAGTTTGTTGCCTGTCCCCATGCACGAAATTACTTCAACATTTTCTTTTTTTGCCTTTTCTATTATTAGCAATTTTGACGTGACCATATCAATTGCATCAACAACAAAATCATAATTTTTGAAATCAAAATTATCTATATTTTCTTTTGTCAATTTTTCTTTTATTGCAACAACTTTGCAATTTGGATTGATGCTGTTTACCCTTTCTTTGGCAACATCAACCTTGTATTTTCCTATTGTTGTTTTTAGTGCAATTATTTGTCTGTTCAAATTACTTTCACTAACAGTGTCAAAATCTACAATGGTTATATATTCAATTCCACTTCTTACCAAACTTTCCAAGACGTATCCACCAACACCACCAATACCAAACAAAATCACTTTACTATTTTTCAATTTTTCAAAGTTGTCTTGACCTATTAACTTTATCTCTCTACTAAATTCTTCCATAATTTCCTTTTGCATAATTATTTGTAATTATGTATATTTATTCATTTTATCGTATAGATATTACCAATCTTCCTTAAAACCTTTCGTGTGATCTTTTACATCATCGTAATAAGAATAATATTGTTCTTTTAGTTTTTTATTATTTTGTTTTATCTTGTTTTTATCTTTCATTTTTTCTCCAATAGACATAAAGTTTCAATATGTTTTGTTTGTGGGAACATATCATATGGCTCAACAAACTTTATGCAATATTTTTGACTTAATATTTGCAAATCTCTTGCAAGAGTGTTTGATGCACAAGAAAGATATATAATTTGCTTTGGCAATTTTTCCAAAATCGTTTTCAAAACTTGTTTTTCACAACCTTTTCTTGGTGGGTCAAGAATTATTGTATCTATATCCTTTATATCTTGCAATGCATTTTTGATATCGTCACAAATGAACTCAACATTTTTTATGTTATTATTTTGTGCAATTTGCTGTGCATCAAAAATTGCTGAACTTACAATCTCAATTCCATAAACTTTTTTTACTTTCTTTGCGAGTTTGCAAGAAAGCACACCACGACCACAATATGCATCAATAATAATATCTCCATTCACAAGTTCGTATATTTTGTTATAAATTTTATCTTTTATCTCTGCGTTTATTTGCATAAAAGAAAATGGACTTACAAAACTCTTTATGCCTTGGTCGATATATTCAATTTCCTTTATTCCACTAATATGTTTAAGTTCGCCATAAATTGTTGAATTTTTGTCATTAAAAGAAATATATATACCATACTTAACATTAAGACAATTTAATCTTACAAGCAAATTATCTATGTTTGGCAATTCTTTTACAACACCAACAAAAGTCAATAGCAAACAATTGTTTACAAATTTTAAGTCAACTTGTTTAATTTCGCCACTTTTTGTTTTGTAGTTATAGCCTTTAAGTTTGTTATCAAAAAAATAAGAATTGATAAAACTAATTGTGTTGTTTATTATCTTGTTTGCAAGTTTACATTCTTTTATTTTCAAAAATTTGTGGCTATCTTTTTCATAAAAACCAAGTATACCATTTTCATTTACTTGAAAAGTTATATGATTGCGATAATTTAGTAAATTATCTCCAACAACCAAATTTTGAATTTCGCCATTATAGTTTGCATATTTTTTTAAATTGTTTTGCACGATTTGTTGCTTGATTACTTTTTGCTCGCTTGTTGATGCGTGCATAATATCACAACCACCACAAACTTTAAAATATGGGCAAACCGGTTCAACCCGACCCAAACTTTCTTTATTTATCTTTTCAAGTTGTGCAATCTCAAAATGTGAATTTTCTCCCATAACTTTTGCATCAACATTTTCGCCACAAAGAGCATATGGAATAAAAACAACTTTATTGTCGTTCACTCCAACACCCTCACCATTTGCACCATATCTTATTATGTCAATATTTCTCATAAAATCATTTTAACATAAAACATCAATAAATTAAAAATATTTAACAAAAAAACATATTGACTACAATTTCAATATGTTTTTTCTTTTTATTTTATCTACTTTAAACAAACTTGCAATGTTTACAATTTTTAATTATTAAATACTGTTGAACCATCAGTGCATTGAATTATTGCACCATTTGGTATACAAGAACTATTGCTTATAGTTATTTGCCCCCATTGCGCTACTGTTCCTAAATATCTAATTTTTAAAGTACTAGAACAATCGCGAAGTGACTCATCTCCTATCAATTTTACACTTGTTGGAATTGTTATTTCTTCTTTTCCGTTCCATGCACCATACGATAAACACATACCTAAATTTACTATGCCTTCTTGTATTATCGTGTTTCGTGTTGCAACACAAAGCGTTTTTGTTGATATTTCAACAATTCCATAACATTCTTGCCCATTTATTTTTGTTGAATAAGTTGTATTATTTTCATCAATTTTTATTGTTTCCAAACTTGTACATCCATAGAAATCAGTCCAAGATAGTGCACTGACATCTTTACCAATTTCAACAGCCATTAAGTTTTTACATCCTATTGTCGCAATCGCATCAACATTTTCATTTATTCGAACACTATATATGCCAGTGTTTGCAATATATCCACCACTTCCCAAAATCCTATTGTCAATATCAAGTGCATTTATTGTATAATTTTTTGGCATAAGCATTCTTGTTAAATCAAATGCTCCAGAAAAACCTAATGCTGGCATTTCAGTCATTGTGTCCGGCAATACTATTGTTGTAAATTTCCCCACAAATGAGCCCTTTGCACTTGCCAATCCTTCAGATATTTCACTTTTCCCAAAATCTATCGTGCCGTTATTTATAGTAACCTTGCCAGTGTGTGTGCCATCTGAATAGCTCTCAGGAAACACGTATAGTCCCGTTTGTGCTGCATCTTTTGGTGTTGCAACAAATGCAGAAAGTGAGCCATCCCAAGAATAAGTCGCTTTGTCTAAATTCTCTTGAGTTTGTGAATAATCTCCATTACCAATTTTAAGATTCATTGTGTAACTTATACTAGATATACCCGATTTAAAATCTTCAACACTTATTGCATAATATATCTTTTTTGATTCTGTGCTTGTTATTGCCTTTTGCATAACGTTGTTGCCTTGTACAACATTTGAATTATCATCAACTGACCATTCAGCAATTGCCCAAACATTTACACTTGGGCTCAAGTTTTGTATATCCATTTCAACAACATAACTCTTGTTTGTTGATGAGAAATTTAGGTTGATATTCTCTTTTGTGAATGCACTTGAATTTGTTGAATCAAATTCATCAAATGAAAAACTTGTATCTTGTGAAAAGCCTTCACTCGCAAGAGTTTTTGTTCCATTTGCAAAATCTTCACTAAGTAGTTCCAACTGTCCACGATTGTATAGATTTGTACCTTTGTAAACTTTTGTATTTACTTTTACAAAAGCATCAGTAACTTCATAACTAATTGTACCACCAATATTGTAATTTACTTGAGTTGCACTAAAAACACCAAAGCATAACACAGCAATTGCCAAACACATTGTTGCAAGTGACATCAATAGTTTAAATTTTTTCATATGTACTCCTTTTGTTTAGTATGGATAAAACCCACACTATTATTCAATTTTAGTATACCCCCCCCCCTAGGGTATTTGTCAAACGAATAACAAAATTTATTGAAAGAATTTATTTTTTTGCGGTTGAGATTTCTCCAATGCCTCACTACAAAGCGTGTGTCGAAATGACAAATTGTATTAGATTTTTTAAAACCCGTCAAGGATGTCGAGGTCGAAATGACATAAATATTATTATAATAGTCATTTCGAGTGTGGCATCTTCGAACCCACAGACGAGAAATCTCAACTACTTAAAAAGGAAGAGATTTCTCCAAGGTCACACGCTGTGGTCGACAGTCGAAATGACATAGAGTATTAAAAATGCAAAATTAACCACAAGTGCAAGGCTCGACAAAATCGCCACCGCAGGAGTTTGTAAATCAAAAATTAAAAAATAGCCCGAAATTCAAGGCTCGCTTAATATTATTCGGTTTGCTTAACTAAAAAAAATGCAAAATTAGGAGACATATTCGAGACTCGCATAATAAATGCCGGCAGGAGTTTGCTTACGCAAATGACTGTCGGCATTTGATTATGCAGAAACAAAGAAGATGTCCCTAATTTTGCATTTTTTAGCCTTGGTAAATAATAAGACTAACAAAATATAATACTATACATATTGCCATAATTGATACACAAGCAATAGTTGCACGAGAAAGTTTTACATTTCTCGATTCACCTTTGTTTTGTGCATAATAACTTTCTTGACTTGAACCAGTTAATGCACTTTGACCATCTTCGTTGGCATTTGATTGCAAAAGTGTTGTTATTATCATAATAACTGCACAAACAGCAATCATACAAACAAGCACTATTCTTATGATTGGGAATGAACTTGTTACCCAATATGGCATTGATGATTCCAATAATAAATTTTGTTTCATAATTTCTCCTTAAAAACTCCAAATACTGATAAGAACAATTAAACCAACGAGTAATGCGATAAGTAAAATTTGCCCTATCTTTAATTTACCCTTATCCTTTGCAAAGGTTTTTATAAATTTTATAAATACCATTGCCAAACAAAAACTAAGACCTGCAATAATCACAATTTTTGTTAGTGTGGGTAAATTGAAAAAAAATGTTTTAATGTCGTTTATAAATTTTTCCATTTACATTTCTCCGCTAGGAATAATTTAACACAAAACTAATTTTATGTCAATACAAACGACTATACAACATTTTGCATTATAAAGAATTATAATATTTTTGTCAAACAATTTGACAATTAAAAGCAAAAAGGAGTTGCTTTTTGTTTGCAACCCCTTTTGTTTTAAAGTGTTATATCCAAGTCGTCTTTTTCTGTGTTATAAACTTTGTTATATGCATCAATAAAACTTCTTCCAAACACCTTGTAAAAAGAATGTTGTAAGGCTTTTGTCCATTTTTCATCAAGGACTTTTTTGTCCGATTTTTCTTCATACACTTCAAATTCAAACACATCATAAACAACTTTTTTGTTTGCTTTTGTTCCTGAAAGTTCTATGTATTTTTTATGATTTTTATCATATTTTACAATGATTGATTTTATTTTTAGGTTTTTGCCACCTATGCAATATTCTATGTAATTATCATTTGTAAATACATCGATAATTTCTGAAACGTTCAAATTTAAGTCGTTATACTCTTTTTCTGAAAACATTTTTTGCCCCTTTTGAATTCTTACTTTTATATTATATTACTAATTTTTGTTTATTTCAATAGGCAAATATGAAAATATTGTCAATTTTTGACTTATTATGCATGAACCCAAATTGGCTTTAGAGTTATGTTTGATGTAATTTTTAATGAAGATGCACCAGAAAATTTGTCATCATACAAGTTTTGTACACTATCGCCCCAAGCAACTGTTTTGAAGTTATATTCAATGCCATATTTATATTTGCAAATTGCAACATAATTGCCGAATACCAAATCAGTATTTCTTTCTATTTTAACTTGGTTTGTGTCATTTGTGTTGGAAACATTTGACCTACTCACAAATTTTGCGGGTAGAATTTTTGTAGGCTTCCACCAGCTTGGATTAACCCAAGCATTAACATCAAAGGTTACAATACAATATTCTTTAACATCCCAAACTGCAATATACTTGCTATCGTTTGCAATTGTTAAAGTGCTATCAGTTGTGATTATTTCATCGCTACCTTCAAGTTTGTATCCAACAAATTTATATTCAATTGTATACGAACCTTTGTTTTCTTCATAATTTGCATATTGTGGAAGCAAAAGATTTGAACTCTCATACAATGTTTGCTTGTCAAAATATGGGTTTCCATTTGGCGTTGTATAATTTGAAGCAACTGTTACATAGTATGCATTTCGAATGTACCAAATTGAGTCTTTGCTAACGACAAAAGACTTAATTAAGTTGTCTTTACCAAAGTTTGAAGACGAATAAACTAGGGTTGAGTATTCGTAAATATCTAGTGATTTTATATCAAATACATCATCTGCTTTAACTTTTCCAGAATATACAATTTGGCGGTTGTGATATATTGTCAATGAATAAGTTTTGGTTATAACTTCTTCCCACTTTGCGTAAAGTGTAATCTCGTCATCTTGGAAAGTTGTTTTTGTGTAATCTTTTCCGTCAAAAGTTTGCCAGCCCAAAAATACTTTAAGTTTTGATGTGTTTTCATCAATTTGTTCTTCAAGGTTCGATAATTTTGGAAGTGACAAATTATCACCAACAAAACCTGTTATTGAATCAATTTCAACTCTTTCATCATTTGTAACAAAATGAATTTTTGTATATTTCTTTTGTTCTTTTATTCCCCACTTTGCATAAAGTGTGATATTTGAATTTGGGAATGTATCTTGAATAAATTTGTTAGTATAATTTATGTCAAGATACCAACCATCAAATGTGTATGTTATTTTTGTAACCTTGTCATCAACAATTCTATCTTGCATACTTGGGAAATTGATTTTTGAAGCAATTACGCCTGTTTGTGCAAGTATTGTTTCGCCATTGTCTACAAAGTAAACACTTCTTTCATCTTTGTTTGATTGTTTCCAGCTGCCAGTACCTTCTTTTTGATACTCACCGTTTAGCCCAAAGCCATAAACATTATCATAGGTGTCAATAAATTTTGTTGCCTTTGAAATGTCCACACTTTGTCCAATGTCAACCAAGAATAATGATTTGTTGTCACTTTGATTACTTGAACTATCTGTCTTTAATGAAATCATACCATCAAGAACTTGCAAGTCCATATCAAGACGTTTGAAATAATCTTTTCCATCATCAGTCATTTGATTTGATGTTTCAATTATTATTGAAAGTGTACCAATATCTGGATTGTGTGCAAGTTCTGCAAGATTTACAACAACTTTGTGCTTGTTATTATTATGTGTGTATTCTTTTACAATATTGCCATAATCTGTTTTTCCTTCGTATGCTTGGCTCTTGTCTATTGCTTCATTGATTTTGTTTTGAATTGAGTCAGTAAATCCAAGCAAATATTGCATATAGTATTTGATGTTTTCAAATAGATAACTTGGTTCTATCTTTGTCATTCTTGAAAATTCTTTGCACGCACCAGACTTGTCATCAATTGTTGACAAATATATGTTACCTTCGTGGAAATATATTGTTATAACTCTCTTTCTTGAAAGAAGTGCCACGCCGTTTGAATTTGCATTATTAACACCAGTTATTATTGGATAGTTATTGATTTCAATAAATCCGTCCCATCCAATTGTTTCCTTTTCTGTAACTTCACCTGTTTCGTTATCAAATTCTTTTGTTTTTGTTATAATCTTTTTTATTCTTGCATCAACGCCAACTGTTGCTGCATCAAACTTTATACCAATATCAATATTAAGTTTTATTCCACCAACAATGTGGAAATCGTTTAGGTTTGAAGTATTGACAAACGCTCTAATCAAATCTTTTGAGTCAGACAAGTCAATATATTTTTCGATGTTTTCAACTTGTTTTACACCATTATATTCATTAAATACAATGTTTGCAAAAAGTACTTCATTTGTTTCCACATTTGTTATTAAATTGTTTATTTCTATATTTGTAAGTTTATTATTGTTATAGCAAATTCTTATTGTAATATCTTTACCATTTGCATACTCGCCAAGTTTTTCGCCCTTGAGTACAATTGTTAAATCTGTGTCGGTATAATTTATTTTTTCAACATATTCAAGCAATGCAAGTGGGTTTGACATATCAATCTCTGGCAATATCTCCGACAAGTTACCCGTGTCGATATCTTCTTTTGTCAAAAAGTCATTAAGCAGTGGAATAGATGAAACATCAATATTGAATGCACTGCAAAGAATGCTCAAAATTTCTTGAATTGCATCTTCCCTAACTTTTATTTTTAGGCCAGTTTCGCCACCATAGCCAAAATACAAAGCCTTGTTTTGATAGTGTGCCGTAATTTGTTCGCCAAGTCCCGAAACATTAACATATGCATTAAGTAAACTTGTTAAATCCAAATTTACATCGCAATTGATGTTTTTGATTTGTTTTGAACCTTTATACTTGTTTACACTGACGTTCAAATTGAATTGTTTTTGCATAATTTGGTTATACACATTTTCAATTAGTGTTGTGTAACTTGTGTATGGTTTGTATTCTTGTTTATTTAGATTACTTAAATCAAATTTCTCAAAATCTGTACATTCAAGAATTGCACCATTTTCATTTTGAGCAAATTCAACTTGTCTTATAAAATCATCAAAAACAACATTGATTTTGAAATTGTCCTTAAACTCAACATATGTCTTGCCGTCTATTGTTTTTACACTCTTGACAAAATCAAAGTGCATATCTTTTATTTTGTCATACAGGTTTTCGTTTGTGTCAATATTTATGTTTGTGTTAAATGTGTTGTTTATCCATTTTACTATGTCTTGAATTTCATTTGTATTTATATGTAATTTAACACCAATCACATCAAGATAAATATCATTATTTTCAAGATAGATATTTATATTGAGTCCTTTAAAGTTTGTGTTAATAAAACCAATAAGAGAATTATCAACAAACCCAATCTTGTAATTTACATTAAGTGTGTTAAGTTCGCCAAACAACTTTATGTGTGCAGTTGCATTTCCACTTATACACAAATTCTTTAGTGTGTTATAGAGTGCTTTTGACAAATATTTAAACTCATAAAGATCAATGTATTCGCTTTCGTCCACAACAACATCAAAGTCTTGTGATGGTTTTACATTTGCAGTCATATCGTTGAATACAATATTTGCACCAAGCAAATCATTGTCCAGTGTTATATAAATATCGTTGTAAAGAACTTTTGCAATATTGTCTTTAAACTCAACTGTAAGTTCGCTTAAAATATCTTTTATACTTATGTTTGGTATTTCAACCTTGCCAATCAATTTTTCTATATCATCTTTGGCAAAAGTCATAATATAATCATACATTTCTTTTGCTTTATCAAAACTACATTTAAGTTTAAACCCATCAAAGTTGATAAATAAAGCGTTATTTTTAATTAAAATATCAAGAGGTTTTTCCAAAATAAATGTTTCAAATTTTCCTTCAAGATTATTATTTATGTATTTTATTTGACCATTTATTTCATAATTTTTATAATTTACATTTATTTTTAAAATAGGTTGAATTGAATTTATTTTATTAACTAATTTTTGTATATAATCAGCAATTTCTGTAATATTTTGATATTTTCCGTTTGGAATATAATTTATTTCTTCAAAGTCAGCAACATTTACTTTTATTGCAATATCTTTTACATTTGCTTTTATTCCGTCAATGCTATCGTTTGTTCTTGAAAAATCAATTGATATATTATTACTATTAGTAAAGTCTAATAAATTACTATATATATCTATAATTTTGTTATAGTCAAAATCTTTGATATCAACATCTTTTGGAGCAAATTGTTTTACAAAATTTGTTATTTCTTCAAGAGTGCCTTTTGTTTTTAAAATATTGCCAAATTCAACATAAACTTCATTATTTATATAATTTATTTCAAAATTAGTGTCATATATATTTGACTTTATTTGTAATTTTATATCATTTTTTAAATCAATATTTATTTTTGCATTTATTTGTTCATTTTTGTAATTTGCAGTTATTTCAAAAGCAATATTTTTATCATACAAAATTCCGTCAATTATTTTGCTTACTAATTTTTCATCTTTAATATTTTTGTATTCAGTTTCGTTGATTTCTTCAACTGCAATTTCTTTGTTAAGTGTTAGTGCAAAGGTAATATCATCCTTATAATTTGCCTTTATGTTATCAATTTCGCCATCAACCAAATTGAGTGAGAATGAATAATCTTGTTTTTTATATGACATTCCATTTTCATTAACTTTTACATCATTGATATTTGAAAGAATACTTAAAACAGTTTTTAAATCAACATTTTTTGCAAGTTTGTTTATATCTATTTCTGGAATTTCTATGTTAAATTTGTTCAAATAGAATTTTATAGATTCAGTTAATTTGTTTATATCAAAATCTTTTGTGTTGTAGTAATACTTATAATCTTTGAAAGAAACAAATACCTTGCTATTACTATAATAAATTTTTACAAAGTCATCCCCAAGTTTTGTCTTTGCATAAAGTTTGATATCTTTTGTGTCTGCAAAATCAACACTATATTCAATATTAAACTTGTTACCATATAGGTTAAGTGCAAGTTCGCCACTAACCTTGCCATTTTGAGCAATCTTGTCAACACCTTCCAATATGCTTGTAAGAGTGCTTACATCGGCCAATTCGTCTTTGTCTTGCGGTTCACTTAATTCCTGTTTTTCTGCCTTAAAGTTTGTGTCAAGATTTGCAACAATTTGTGTTCCGTTAAGATTTATGTCTTTTGTGTATATTGATTGTGGTAAATATTCTTTGTCGGTCACAATAACCAAAGTTCCATAACCAAACAAATTAAGAGAAAGTTCTTTGCCTTGTTCGGTGTCTTGTTCTGTCATTTCATTTGCCAAACTTGTAAGCATTGATGGATCAAATGACATATTTGACATATCTGGCAAAGTTACCTTTACCCCAAGTTTTTCTAGCATTGTAAAGTTTAATATTTTTGTTATATCTTGCATAACATTATTTGTTGAAAGCTTAAATTTCATTCCTGCAAGATTTGCATATATGCAATTATTTATGTAACTAATATCAAAAGAAATATCTTCTTCAAAATATTTAACAAGTCCACAAACTGAAAGTTTTGCCTTGTCAAAAGCAAAGTCACTCCCCGCCTTGCTGTCCATTAGGTCAACATAAACATCGGCATTTATGTCAATTGGTTTTTCTATTGCTTGTGGCGACACCTTTAATGACAACCCTACTTTTGCATTGTCGGTTTTCATAATGCTGTCTATCATTTTTGTCAAAGAGTTGTCTTGCTCTATGTCATCTTCGGAATGAATTGGCTCATCCACAGGCTTACGATTTATGAAAAATAAGGCAACCTTTGAACCTGCGACCAATGTTAAGGTCAGCGCAAACGCACCAAAATAAAACATAAATGTTTTTAAATATTTTTTTACCCTTTTCATACTTATTCTTTTTCCAAAATACTTTCTATATCATAGTGGAATTCGTTTTTATATTTTCCAACAGCATTCATTCCAATAACCTTGTAGCTTTCGTTAATGTAGATGTTATGGAAATTCATACTTTCATCGACTTCAAATCTTAATTCTATACTTGAGAATTTTGGATAACCAAAACCGCTCATATAGTTCATTTTTTTAACATAGTTCAAAACACCTGTTGTTGGATTTAGATTTATTGTGTAACTTAATAAGTTGCCAACCTTCCCATTGCTCTTTTCACTCAACACTGTTTTTCTTGAAACAATATAGTCAATTGGACTTTCGGCTTTTAGACCGGTCATCTCTTCATATTCTTTTTCTGTTCTAAAATCTTGTCCAGATTCTGGTTTGTTTAATGTCCAAGTGACATCATTTCCATTAAGCGAACCTTCATAGGAAAAAAATTCGTCTACGCCAAAAGTGAATTTTGTCTTTTTGGCGACATTGGCAAGTCCGGTACTAAAATAGTCGAAATAACCTTTTGACCCCTTTCTATATCTATATCCATACAAATCTTGCTTCATACCAAGTGTAGTCACGACACCCTTTTCGCCACCGTCATAACCTTTGGTATATATGCAATAATTTTCACATTCATTTATCTTTGCTTCGGCAACAACAAAAATTTGAGTGGGTGTAAGCTTTGAAATATCCATTGTTTTCCATTTTGCAATGTCAGATTCTTTTTCTTTGTAAGCACTTGCCGAATACCCTGATGGGTCAAAAGTGTCAAACTTTCCAATAATCAAATCGCCAACAACAAATCCACCAGCAGTCCCACATCCAATCATAAGCAAGCACAAAAGCACCTTGACGGCAACACTAATAACTTTTCTCTTTTTTGTGATTACCTTGTCCGGCTTTGCAGTTTGAGTTTCAACGCTATCCACTCGACTTTTTCTCCTTTGAATATTTTGCAATGGTTTTATCTATAAATAAAGCCCATTTAACTATTTTAGTATATCACAATATATCAAAAATTGCACTATAAATTTTTAGAGTGAAAAAATGCTATCAAAATTGATAGCATTTTTTGTTATTTTTCGTCTTTTTTTATCACTTCAATTCCAACATCTTTGAGTTGTTGTTCTGTAACTTTGCTTGGTGCACCCATAAGCAAATCTCTTGCATTTTTGTTGAGTGGGAATGCAATAACATCACGAATAAGTTCATTATCTGTCATTATCATAAGCAATCTTTCAAGTCCAAAAGCACCACCGGCATGGGGTGGAGCACCGTAACTGAATGCATTATACAATGCGCCAAACTTATCCTTTACTGTTTGTTCATCATAACCTGCCATTTCGAATGCTTTTACCATCAAATCTGTTTGGTGATTTCTTACAGCACCGCTCAATGATTCGTAACCATTTATCACCAAGTCATATTGATATGCAACAATGCTATATGGGTCTTTTGCATTAAGTGCATCAATTCCACCTTGTGGCATACTGAATGGATTGTGAGCAAAATCTATATTACCTGTTTCTTCGTTCTTTTCAAAGAATGGGAAATCACAAATCCAGCAAAATGCAACTTTGTTTTTGTCAATAAGGTCAAGTTGTTTGCCTAGTTCAATTCTCAAAACATTTGCAAGTTTTGTTGCCATTTCTTTTGTGTCGGCAACCATAAACAAACTTTCGCCACCTTTAAGTTCAAATTCATTTATCAATGCTTTTTTGTTATCTTCGGTCAAGAATTTGGATATTGAACCTGTAAATTCTCCGTTATTATACTTAAGCCATGCAAGACCCTTGCCTTCATTTTTTACAATAACTGTGCCAATCTCGTCATAGAATTTTCTGCTCTTACCTTCGGCGTTTGCACCAATACCTTTAATTGTTTTGCCTTTGAATGCATTAAATTCTGTGTTTTCAAAAATCTTGCTCAAATCGTGAACAATAAGTGGATTTCTTAAATCTGGTTTATCACTGCAATACTTGTCCATTGCAACTTTATATGGAATTCTTACAAATGGTGCAGTTCCAACTTCTTTTGTTGTAAATTCTTTAAATAATCCTGTAATAAATTCTTCGCAAACTTTCATAACATCGTCTTGTGTTGCAAAACTCATTTCAAAGTCAATTTGATAGAATTCGCCCGGAGAACGGTCTGCCCTTGCAGCCTCATTTCTAAAACAAGGTGCAATTTGAAAGTATTTGTCAAAACCAGAAATCATTAAAAGTTGTTTAAATTGTTGTGGGGCTTGTGGAAGCGCATAAAACTCCCCTGGTGCATTTACTGTTGGAACAATATAATCTCTTGCACCTTCTGGACTTGAAGATGTCAAAATTGGTGTTTGGACTTCCAAAAATCCCATTTCAGTTAGTTTGTTTCTAACATAGTTAAGAACTTTTGCACGAAAAACAATCATTTGATGTGTTTTTGGATTCCTTAAATCAAGATATCTATATTTTAACCTTAATTCTTCCTTCGTGTTTGGTGCTTCACTGATTTCAAAAGGCAAAACACTTTGGCATTTTCCCAAAAGTTCAATCTTGTTTGCAACAACTTCAATATCCCCCGTTTCCATATTAGGGTTTTTGCTTGAACGTTCTTGAACAACACCAGAAATGGTTATTGTGCATTCTTTGTTTATGCCATCAAGCATACTTTCTTCATTAACCAAAATTTGTGTAATTCCAAAATGGTCTCTTAATGTAACAAATGTTATTCCGCCAAGTTTTCTTATTGAATTTACCCAACCAGCAAGACGAACTTCTTTGCCAACATCACTTAATCTTAACTCACTGCAATTGTGAGTTTTGTAAATATTTTCTTGCATACTATTCTCCATAATTTTACAAAGTGTATTTTACAACTAAATATGATAATAGTCAATCAAAAGTAATTGGAATGAAGAGATTTCTCCAAAGTGGGTCGTTGGGGTCGACAGTCGAAATGACAATATAATATATAAAATAGTCATTTCGAGTGTGGCATCTTTGAACCTGCTCACGAGAAATCTCATCTACTTACAAATATTTCCCCATTGACATTCCCTTTTTGTAATAGTAAAATAAATGTGATTGTATGGGGGAAATATGGAAATTCTTTTAAACAAAAACGATTATGCCAAATTGGTTAGTTTTGATTCTGAAGACTTTGAACAATATAGAGATGAAATCAATAATGGAATGAATAGAGTTTCTTCAAGTTTTGAATATTCAAACGATAATTACAACCAAGAAAAAGCGCTTGAAGTATTAAACAAATGGAATGAAAACTTTTTTGAAAGAGAAGACACAAAAGGTAAAATTTATTTTTTGTACATGAAAAATGAAGATGGAATATTACTTCCTATTGCCTATGCAATGTACTCAAAAAGCGACAGACCAAATGCATATCATTTGGAATTTATCACAGTACATAATGATTACACAAGTTGCGGTTATGGAGAATGGCTACTCAAAAAATCAGCACAAGACTTGGCAAAACAAGATGTAAGAGAAATCACTTGCACAATCAACAATCAAAATCTTGCAAGTTTGCATATGCATGATAATTTTGCAAAAAAGAACAACCTTGAACTATATAGAAATAGTCTTGGTTTTGCTCAAGAATGGGTGTTTGATATCACTTCCCTAAAGAAAAACAAAATCACTGAAACAGATATGATTTTATAAATAGTAACGAACTTCATAAAAAAATTCACTAGCCTACACTAGTGAATTTTTTATTTTGTTTATGAACCGGAAGTTGTTGATGGGTTGACTGTTACTGTTCCATCGGTGCAGGTTACAACAATTGTACTATCACCAAAACTTGCACTTGTACCATCAGGGAATAAAATCTTATTCCATTCAGCAATCGTTCCTTTATATGTTACAGATGTTAAATTGCGGCAAAGACAAAAAGCATTTTTTTCAATTTCTGTTATACTTGAAGGAAGAGTCACTGTGGTAAGATTACTGCATTTAAAAAATGCATAAGCTTGAATTGTTTTTACTCCATTTGGGACTTCAAATGAAGATTTTGTCATACATTCTCCTATTGCGAAAGACCCAATTATCTCAACAGTTTCAGGAATTACTGTATTATCGCAAGCAACAATCAATTTGTTTGTGCTTTTTTCTATTATGCAATTTGTTCCATTGGCACTTGTGTAAATTGTATTTTCTTCTTCAACAGAAATTGATGTCAATTTTTCAAAATTTAAGAAATATGAACCTTCTATATCTAAATTTGTTCCCATTAAACATTTAACGCTTGCTGGAATTTCAAGTTTTGTAATAGTTTTAGTACATTCTGACAAGGCATTATATGCAATTATCTTGACGTTTTCAATCATATCTTTTGTTATCTCGGTTGCGGTCAAATTATTGCACCCTAACCAATATTTTACCGATGTGTCATCGCATGCATCTACAATTACCAATCCTTGACTTGTTGCCTGCATGCTTGATGTAGGAATTGACTGATATCCAATATATTCAACAGTGCTTGGCAATTGTATATTCGTAATTGAGTTACACCCAAAGAATGCATTATCCATTATATGTGTCAAATTTGTATTTTTTAACGAAACACTGGTGAAATTGCAATGATAGAAAGCACTAGCCCCTATTGTTGCTAACCTTGAACCACTTTCAAATATAATGTTGGTTAATCCAGATCCAGAAAAAGCCTCTTTATTGATGTTTGTAACATTTGCAGGAATTATAATTCCCGTCAAGGCACTACAATTATAAAATGCTCTTGACCCTATTTCTGTTAATTTTGAATTACTGCCAAAAATTACATTTGCCAAACTTTCACAGCTCTCAAAGGTAGAGAAATCTATGCTTGTCACATTACTTGGAATATTTATTTTTGTAATACTTGTGCCTGAGAATGAACCCAATGCAGTTACTTGCAAATTATCGCCATCGAAGTTATACTCTTCTGGAATTGTTATTTCTCCAGTTAATGTGCTTGCATCTATTGGTAACACACTCAATTCTTTCCCACCATTTATCTTTGTATACCTTAACCCAGAGGATGTGTCATCAACAAAAGAAGATACAGAGATTGTGACATCCATTTTATCTTTATCCAAAGTTATATTCTCAGTGTGCATTATAACAATACACAATGGAAATTCAGTTTCGCCCCCCCCTATGGATGTATTTCCTGTTAATGATGATGGCGAAGTTTGGGCAACGACGGCAAATGGTGTAGTATTTCCCACTTCACTATATGTGGCATAGTTTTGCGATACAAATAATATCCCAAACACTTCAAGATTGCTACCATTTTTATCTTTCAAGCTTGCATTTACATTTATTGCATTATTCCCTTCTGGTAAATCTGTCACTTTATAGTTGTACATCCATAAATTCATTACAACCCCTTCTCCCGAAAATTTCTCGTAATGTTCGGAATCTAGTGTTTCTGTTAAGGAAATAGCATCTTTAATTGTTTGTGGTTCTCTAATTTGTGTAAATTCGCCGGTTGTTGCATCTTTGCTTTTGCTTAATGAAATTAGTGTTCCTGCTGGTGGAGTGTATGTTCCGATTGCAATTTCTATATTATAAGAAAATGTTGGTTTGCCTGTGATTGATGATGTCTTATCTTTTATTGTGTATGCCAAAACCAAATTTTTGCCAACATTATCGCCTGTTGTTGGTTTTATGATATCATTTTGATAACTTGTTTTGTAAAAGTAGCTATTTATTTTGCTTTCGTCTTGTGTTACTTGTGGGCGAGCATAATATGAAATGTCACTTGTCAAACTTTGTATGTTTATCACAACAAAATATGTACCATATTGGTTATAATCTAATGTTATTTTTTTATTTTCTGGAAGAGAAATTGTTGTTTCATTTCCAGTGGTTGTAAAAGAATATCCTTCATTAGCATCATAAGTTAAATCTGTTGGAGTAGACAACCCTATGCCTTCAAGTTCTTTTGCTTTTGTCTTTAAGCCTGTTTCATCATAAGATTCAGATTGTTTGTAGATTCTTGTTGTAACTTGAACAAAAACATCTTCAACCGTGTATTTGATTGAACCGCCAATTGTGTAATTTACTTGTGTAATTGCAAAAACACCAACGCCCAATATTACAAGCGACAAACAAAATAATGCAATTGACAATAAGAATTTAAAATCTTTTTTATGTTGTTTTTGCGTCATTTACAACCTCCACAAAAATAAGTTAACCTAGTTAAAACCAATTTATACACAAAAATTGTCATAATTCGTGAAAATGGCACAAAGCCAACTTTTTTCTTATTATAGCTTTACCTGTTTATTTTTGTCAAATAAAAAAACTATGAAAAAGCAATAAATAAATTATTTTTTCATAGTCCATATATTTTATATATGCAAATTATTCAAATAGTCGTTTTGACTCTCATTCACATACAAGCAACCGAGAAATCTCAACCGCTTTTTCAATAGTCATTTCGAGTTAGCCAGCAAAGACACACTCACGAGAAATCTCAACTGCTTAAAGACGAAGAGATTTCTCCAAAGTGAGTCGTTGGGGTCGGCAGTCGAAATGACATGAATATTATTTTTAATAGTCATTTCGATACCGACTTCGTAGAAACAGCAAATGAGAAATCCCGACCGATTAAGAATTTATCCTTTATATCTTAATGCCCTAATGCTATTTAATATCGCAACAAGCGTAACACCAACATCTGCAATAACTGCACTTAACATACCAGTTATCCCCAAAGCACCTAATGTTAAAAATGTCACTTTTACAACTGCTGAAAGAATAATATTTTGCCAAACAATCTTTCGTGTAAATTTTGAAATTTTGATTGCTTCAACAATTTTTTGTGGGTTGTCGTTTGCAATAACAATATCTGATGCTTCAATACTTGCTTCACTTCCATTAAGTCCCATACTTATACCAACATCTGCCAAAGTTAGACTTGGTGCATCATTTATTCCATCGCCAACATATGCCATAACGACCTTATTATTTTTTTGATTTTCAATAAATTTGTATTTATCTTCTGGAAGAAGTTTTCCATATGCTTCGTCAAGCCCAATATCTTTTGCAACATCATTTACGACATTTTCATTATCGCCCGAAAGCATAATTGTTTTTATTCCCATTGCCTTTAAATCTTTTATGCAAGGTTTTGTGCTTTCTTTCACAGAATCGCACAATTCAATTATCCCAATTTGCTTGTCGTTTTCATACACTTCGACCATTGTTTTTTGCAAATCTTTTTGTTTTCTGCCAACAAAATAATTATTGTTATTATATTCAAAATACACACCTTCGCCAGCAATTTCTTTAATTTTTTCAGATTTTGGCAACTTTTGTGTGCAATTTCTTGTAATTCCTTTTGCCAATGGATGATTCGAATACTGTTCGCCAAGGCAAGCATAAAATACAATTTCCTCCTTCTTGTAATTACTTGTTGAAGTCACGTTAACAATTTCAAACTCGCCCGTTGTAAGTGTTCCGGTTTTGTCAAAATCGACTGCTTCAATTTTGGTTAAAATATCAAGATAGTTCGAGCCTTTTACCAAAATTCCCTTTCTTGATGCATTACCAATGCCAGAGAAGTATGAAAGTGGAACAGAAATGGCAAAAGCACAAGGACAAGATATAACCAAGAATATTAGTCCACGATAAATTGCTGTATTAAGGTTATGGGTTACTGCCCAAACAATTCCCCAAACTCCAATTGCAAGCAAGATAACGCCCAAAGTGTACCACCTTGCAATTTTTGAAATAACTGTTTCAGTTTTTGTCTTCTTGTCACTTGCATTTTCAATAAGGTTCAAAATTTTGCTAACTGTACTATTTTTGTATTCCTTTGTTGCTTTTATATACAAAACACCATCAAGAACAATTGACCCAGAGAGTATTTCATCGCCTTCACTAACACTAACCGGCAAACTTTCGCCTGTTAAGCTTTGAGTGTTAAGTGTTACACTCCCCGAAGTAACAATTCCATCAACAGCCACTTTTTCGCCCGCTTTTACAATTATTGTGTCCCCAACTTTAATTTCGCTTGGGTCAACTTTAATTTCTTCATTATTTTCATTTACCAAATATGCAAATTCTGGTTTTATGTTTGTAAGTTCTTCAATAGATTTTTTGGATTTGTTAAGAGCTATGCTTTCCAAAATTTTGCCAATTGTGTAAAGTCCAACAACCATAAGCCCGTCACAGTGTTCGCCAACGAGTGTTGCACCGATAACAGACAACGTTACCAAAAAGTTTTCATTTATTGTGCCTTTGAGCAACAATTTTAATGCCCTATAATATGTTTTGTAGCCCATAAGCAAAGCACTTATAACAAACATTGTCCAATATAACCAAACAGGCATTGACACTGTTAGAACAATTATTGCAAGAATAATTCCAATTGAAAGTAAACAAACATCAACAACAACCCCAATGTTGGTCTTTTTTGAATTTTCGTTTTCAACAATAATTTTTGCATCAGGTTCAACCTGCTTTGCAATTTTTACTGCTTCTTCAAGTGCTTTTTGTTCATCTTCACTTTTTAGTTCCAAAGTTGAATTAACAAATTCAATCTTTGCACTTTTAATATATTTGCCAGAGTTTAGTTGTTCTTCCAATGCTCTTGCACAGTTTGGGCATTCCAAACCTTGTATCTTATATTTCTTTGTCATTTTTCTCCTTTTATATATGAATAACTATTCAACTGTTTTTGCCTATCATATGTTTTTAATTGCAATTTCACTCATTATCCTTTGCAAATAACGGAAACTTCATATCCTTATATAATATGCCATATAGCGTTTTGCATTTAATTATATGTAATATCTACAAATAACAATTGAATTATTGTTCAACTATTATAATAAACCTAATCAAATATAGTGTCAAGCAGTTTGAATTATTTTCTTGACTTAATATTGATATATTTATTATATTTGAATTGTAGCATAATATTTTATGGAGTTACAAATGAACAAAAAGAAAACTTTGTGGGCTGTTGTTATTTTTACAAGTTTATTTAACTTGCTTTTTATATCTAACCTTATATACTGCATATATAAAGGTTTTTGGGGCTGGCAGTTTTCTACCTTTATCACATTTTTTATGTTTGCATATCATTTTGATATAAGATTATTGATTGGGGGATTTTTTACCTTTTTCATAAAAAAGCATATAAACGTTTCCAGCAAGAAATATGTTGTTAGTGACAAGCAATACAAACTTTACAACAAGCTAAAAGTTAGAAAATGGAAAGATAGATATTTTGCAATGAACAAATCGCAATTCGTTATGTCAAATAATCTTGAAATTATCCTAAAAAACAACATTTGTGCCGAACTTAGCCATATTTGTTGTGTAATTTTTAGTTTTTTGGCTATTCTTTTTGGTTGTTTGCTATCAACTGACGAATGGTGGATATATGTTTCAACTTCAATACTTTCTGCCATTTTTGTTGATATTTTCCCAATTCTGATTCAAAGATTTAATAGGTATCGCCTTCAAAAAATTTATAAACTTAAGGACAAAGAAATGTAATGAATATTTAACAAAAAAGTTTTGTCAAAAAATAAAAAAGTTGTTGACAATATTTGACATATATATTATAATGCAAGAGTCAGTAAGCGAATCGGAATAAATCGTTTACTTAATAATAACTGATGGAATGTAGCTCAGCCGGTTAGAGCACCACCCTGATAAGGTGGGGGTCGGTGGTTCGAGTCCACTCATTCCAACCAAGAGCAAGTGTTTGGCAAAGCCAAACACTTTTTCTTTTTACAAAATCAAACGTTGAAAGTCTACTTTCATAAGCGAGATTTTGGAAAAGAAAAATAGTTTACGAAAGCAAACTTGCGAGTGTTTCGTGATGCACGAAGAACCACAGTTTGAGTAATCCCCCTAACCTTATATTGAGAGTAGCGAAAGTATAAGATGTGGGTCGGTTCAATCCTACCAAATTTGAGAGCGAATTTCGCTCTCATTTTTTTATCTAAAAAGTGGCTAAAACCCAGTAATTTCGGGCATTTCAGGGCTTTTGCTAAAATTTAATTTTTAGAAATTTGAACGCCTTAAAATCAAAAATTTCACTCTAAATTTTGACATCAAATCAAAATTTGACATCAAATATTTTTTACTTAAAAATTTGCAATAAAAAAAGACCTATAAGAACAAAATTTTCCTATCGGTCTTTTTCTTTCTAGAACTATCTAAAACTGATACATTTGATGTCAATTGATGTCAAAATTGATGTCAAAATTGATGTCAACTTTTACATCTCAAAATCGTGTTGTTTTCTTCTTCGTCTTTCTTGCTTTTCTATTAACAACCTTTCAAGTTCAGCGTCTAGTTCATCATCTTCCATTTCTTCCGTTTCTTTGCTTTCGCTTGTTTTAAAGTTGTTGTTTAACACATCAGTTTCCTTTTGAAAGTATGATTTATCTACACTGTTATATGTTGTGATTGTTGTTTTTACGGATTTATGACCAAGCAAAGCTTGAATAACTTTGGGGTTTTGGTCTGCTTCAAACAACATATTTGAGTATGTGTGTCTTAATGTGTGAAAGTGTATGCCAAGGTTATTTAGGTTGTATTTGCTTAAAAAACGATTGAAAATCTTTTTAGTTCCATAATATGTTCTAAGTGAGCCATCATCATTGCAGAATACCAAATTTGATTTGTCGGTCAAAACGATTCCTTTTTCATCGGCTTTAATTTCTTGGTTTATTTTGTATTCCTTTAACGCTTCTACCAAAAGGTCAGGCATTGGAATGGTTCGTTTTGAGCAAGCAGTTTTGGTTTCACTGATAACTGTAATTCTTTGGGTTATCTTTCCATTTTCATCAAATTTAGGAACGATTGTGATTGCTCTATCAACATTTATGGTTTTGTTTTTAAGGTCAATATCTTTCCACATAAGCCCCAAAGTTTCGCCAGTTCGTAAGCCACCTAACATCATACAAAGACAAAGTGGTTTGAGTAGTTTGTGTTCGCCAAGATAAGTTAAAAACCTTTCTCTTGCTTCGGGTGGGATAGCCTTGTATTTGTTTTCACCATCATAAATTTTTCGTTCTTTGCTTTTTACTCTTGTGAGCAGTGTTGGATTGCTTTGCACAAATTTATTTTGAACAGCATAATCAAAAAATTGATTAAATATTACTTTTGTTTTTCGCACAACATCAAGGCTATACCCATCTTCAAGCATTTGGTTTAATAGTTTTTGAATAACCATTGTTGTAACTTCGTCAATTTTCATATTGCCAATTTTAGGTTCAATGTGCAATTTGAATTTGCTAAAATTGCCTTCAAAAGTTCGTGGTGTAACTTGGTTCTTTTTGAAAACTAAAAGCCATTCTGTCATCAAACTTCCGATTGTGTTTTTGTCAACATAATCAAAATTTTCGCTTTCAATTCTGTTGGTTAGTTCAGTCAATTTATTTGCAACTTCCATTCTTGATTTGCCATAAATAAATTTGCGAATTGGCTTGCCATTGTCGTCATAACCAGTTGTTACTGCACCAGTCCATCTTCCGTCTTTTCTTTGGAATATTGAGCCTTCGTTGTTAGCTCTGCGAGTTTTGCTTACAACTTTCTTTCTAGCCATTTTGCACCTCGCTTTGGTTATTGTTTAGTGTTAGCCAAGTAACAAAATTAAGCACACTCACAACTTGACGTTTGCCAACTTTTGTTGTTGGAAAAGATTTGCTTCTAAGTAAGTTCCTAACATTATCTCTGCCAAGTCCAGTTATTTTTATTAGGTCTTCACAATCCAAAAAATCTTTATTGTATTTGGTTGAAATACGGTCAACTTCCGATTGTATTAAGTTGTTTAAATTTAGATTTGTATTGTTTAAATTCATAGTTTAATTTTCCTTTCATAGTTTAAATTTAACTCCTTTCTAAAACATATTTTTTTATCTCTTTCTAAATCTAAATTTTTTAAAATCTATTCGCATTGAGCGAGATAGAAGTGGTGGTTTACCACCATTAAAATGTATCGGGTATCCCGATAGCATTATGAAAATGACGAGAAAACATAGTAAATTTAAGTGTATCAGTTAAAAGTGCCGATTTTATCGGACTTTTACGCACTAAATTTAATAATTGTTTCTCGCTTATGCTCTATCACGTCAAAACACTCATTCTTTGCTCAAAATCGCAATAGATATTGCAATTTATATCGCTTTTCATTCGGTTTTTCCTTCTCCCCAAAAATCCATGCAAGCGAGCATTTTCGGGGACCCCGAATTTTTTTAAGATAAAAACTCTACATCTCAAAATCACTAGATAAATAGCCTTCATCAATAAGTGTTCTAATTCGCATTTCTTCAAGTTTTTTCATATAGTCTTGAAAGCACTTAATTGCTTCGTATTCACACTTTGAATTTAGATACATACAATGTTCAAGTTCTTTCCAAAGTTTGTCTTTTTGCATTCGTTTTTGGACTACATATTTTGCATTAAGTTTTAGTCTTTCAATTTCTTGACCTTTCAAACTTTTAGCACTATCGATTACCAAATTTCCAAGTCTGCGATATAAATCTTTTGTATATTTTTCACTCAAATTTTGTTGTGGTTTTGGGGCGCCATTTCGCTTGCAATAACTATCCACCAGTTTTTGTTTTTCGCTTACAAGGTCGTCAAAATCATTTTTGTAAATGCTAATATCAACATTGTGGGAGATGATATAGTTTGAAATGTTGTCGATATTTGGTTTTAGTTTTAGCATATTATCACAATCGTAAAAAGTGTGTCCTTGTTCTGGGAATTGGCTTGCTAAATCTAGTAACATTTGCTTTAATTTAAGCCCAGAAACATCGTTTAATCGCTCTTTAACACTCTTTGTTAATCTTAACCTTATTTCTTTCTCACGAGCCTTAAAATCGGTTGCAGAGAGTTCAATGTTGGCTTTCAAAAAGTCCATTGCATTGTTTGAAATATAACCACGAGAAAAATGCTTTTCTTTATTTCTCATTCGCTGTGGTTCTTTCTCAAAAAACAACAAATGAATATGCCTGTTATCTGTGTTTTCATGCAATCCAGCAAACCATTCAATGTTGTCTGGATTAAGTCCAGCTCGTTTGAAATATTTTGGTAGTTCGCTTTTTACAAGGGAATATGCCTGCTCATAACAGCCACACCATTTCTTACCAAAGTTTTCTTCAAAGGAAATTATGCCAGACCAAATAACTGATTTAGTTTCTCGCAAGTCTTTTCTAAAATCTGCAATTTGTTCTTTGCTCATAAGTCCATTTTGGTTAAAGATTCCACTAGATTTTGTGCTATTGTTTGAATACTCAACAAAGTCCAATTTTTCTAAATCTTTAATGCCGGTAGCGACATATTTTAGATAATCATCATACTTGTTAGATGAGTAATAATTTCTTTTGTCTTGATTGGTTTTGTCTTTGTAGTTCGGCAAAAAGAACTCTTGTTTGTAAACCACATTTGGAACTTTATCTGACATCTATGAGCTCCCTTAAAATCCTATCTCGTTCGGTGTCAATACCATTTTCATCTAGTGGTTCATATTTCCAGCCTTGCGAGTATGAGTTTAGGTTTATTGGGTTTTGTTTGTTGAGTAGTTTAGTGATTAAGTTAAGCAGTGCTTGATTTATTCTCACATTTGCATTTGTGTCCACAAAGTCCATTTTTTGGTTTGCAGATATGGTTGTGAGTTTGTCGTTTATTTCTTGCAAGTTCTTTCTAATCTCGCTGAAATTTATGCTTTGGTTAAGAGCGTTATCTCCAAGCATTTTATCTGCACCTAGCAAGGCAAAATATTTCATAGCGTCATTTAGGCTATCAAACTTATCCTTAAATTTTTCAAGTGCTCGCTTAAAAATCTCATACTCATCTTGATTGTAAACTCTAATCATATATTGAGTTTTCAAATCTTTTGTTTTAATTCTAGCCATTTTAGCCTCCTAATTATTTTCTAGTCTTTCTATGTAGTAGGAAATCTCGCAAAAGAGCAAATCTCGTTTGCACATTTTGAGATATTTCCGCCCGTACCAAAAATTCGTAGAATTTTTACATCTCTTTCTATTTCTAATTAAAGGGGCAATAATTGTTTTTTGTTTGTTTTTACATTTTAAAAATCCTCCTTTATTTAAATTTTGTTTTCGGCTTTTTACATTTCAGCACCTCCTTTTTATATATTTTTACATAGTCGTTCGGACACCGCTTGTCCGTTCGGGAATGTTTTTTACACAAATATCTTACAATTCTCGAATTATCACCATTTGATAATGCGGTATTTATTTTTTACAATTTTACATTTGTCGTTGGTTCACCATTTGACCCATCGGGAAAATTATTTTTCTTAATTTACCAGTGTCGATAGTTCAATGGGTGACCTATCGGGATATTTTTTTGTTAATTTATCACTGCCGTAATATCAATGCGTGATACCACGAGAAAACTTTTTACAAAAACATTTTATAACTCCTTTATCACACACATTGTGTGATGTTAAAAATTTTTTTTAAACTTGATTTTAACAATCCCGCTGTAAACACATTCTTTACACCGACAAAAATATTTTCACATAGTCGATTTATCAACGGGTGATATATCGGAAGAATTATTTTGTGGTTTTATTTTATCAATCTCGCTTTACCACCATTTGGTCAAACGAAAAAGATTTTTACAAGAAAATTATATAGTTCCCGCAACACACCCATTGTGTGACACGAGAAAACTTTTTTAATTTCTTGCTTCAATTTCAAATATATCACTCTCGTGTGTTCACCATTTGAACACTCGGGAATATTTTTATGTAAAAATTTTATCAATTTCAAGAGTTCAGCATTTGAACTCTTCAAAAAAAAATCACAACAAAAAATAACCCAACATAAGTTGAGTTATCTTCTATGTAAGTTATTAAATTTTTATATTTTCGCTTATTTGTCCCTTTATATATTTTCTCTGTAAACTGAGTGTGATAGTTCAAACCATTATCATACTACAAAATTCATACATTTAATGATAATATACTATATGTTCAAAAATGCAATATTTTGCATTAAATACCACAAACCTTCTCAAAATTGAATCCTACTGCAAAATGTTAATCAATTTGTTTTTTAGAATTTTTCTTCTCTCTCTAATAAATTCATCAAAGTTTGACAAAGATAAATCAATATTAGGAATTAAATGATTGTTTAAAAATTGTTGTTTCAAATTTATGTCATCTCCACAATTTTTATTAACCCAATCCACCAAATAAGAGCTTGATTTTGATTCGTTTTCATTACTATCTAACATTTGTAAATTTAATATAGAATTATAAATCTTAAATGGATATTCTTGTTTTAAATTTTCATCCAAGTTTTTATAAAGCACTTCTGCATGAATGTGGTCTTTATGAAAATTATTATTTTTGTAATCAAGATTTGGATATAGTAAAGATAAAATAGGAAAAGCATAACAATTATCTTTTTGGGTCAACAATAAATTGTCTAATGCTTCATCATCGATTTGTCCTAAATTGGTAATTTGATTATTTATTAATTTACTAGAAAAATTTAAGTTATTATCTATGAATTTTTGAGAAATATCATCTGTAAATGCTTTTCTAGTTTGTTGCAATATTGAATCTGAAGTTCCACCAAATAATTTTCGTAGTATTGCTATATATAACCACTGTTTTATTTCTTTTCTATCACTTTCATACATTGTCTTATTAGTAAAGTCATAATACTTATTGCTATGATATAGATAATATAGAATAGGAAGTGTTGCATTATTTGAAGTAAGAGTAAATGATGTTAATCCAAAACTTTTTAACAAATCAAATAAAGATAGAACACAATCGCGTATATTATCCCAATTATTTTCTATTATTTCACAAAATTCTTTTGTG
>ERZ808240.232-NODE-232-length-76725-cov-12.605387_pt1 | contig 76725 bp, 57 predicted proteins | sample MGYA00521084_ERZ808240 | MGnify/ENA primary metagenome ERZ808240 (study PRJEB31516, sample SAMN03275571) | gut metagenome | biome: mammalia-associated habitat; material: feces | host: Papio cynocephalus | place: Kenya | collected 2012-08-06 ...
CAAATGGCGTGACATTTTCTTGTCCAATAAAAGTGGACTACAAAGGTCAAGAAAAACATGAAGACACAATAAATGGAATGACATTTGTGTTTGATGAATCTAAAAAAACAGCGACTATAAAAAAATATACAGGCAACGAAACAAAAGTTGTTATTCCAAGCACAATATCTAAAGATTCAGATGGAAATGCAACCAAAGGATCAGATTATCAAGTAGTAAGAATAATGCCACCGGCGTTTACTAGCAATACTAATTTAACAAGCGTATATATTTCTAAAAATATAAGTAATCTAGACCCATTGGCATTTGATGGCTGTACTAATTTGACAAGTATAGTCGTTGATGAAGGTAATCAAACTTATACTAGTATGAATAGTAATTGTGTTATTACATTTAATAGTGCGATTTTGATATTGGGTTGCAAATCTACAACGATACCAGCTGGTGTTAAAACAATAGGAACTTGTGCATTTTATAACAATAATAATGTTCAGAGTATAACAATTCCAAGCAGTTGTACAACCATTCAAGAGTATGCATTCTATGGATGTACAAATTTGACAAGTGTGACTTTTGCTGATAATAATAGTTCTTGGTTACTTGCATCTACTTCAGGTACTATAGAATTGTCAGTGCCTGATAGCGCTGTAAATGCCAAAAATTTAAAAGAAACTTATGTAGAATATACCTGGTCTCGTAGTAAATAGATGATATTATGTAATATATCTTAACCCCCAAAATTTTATAATATATTTTTCAATCTCATGTTCTTGCGGGTTCATTCTTTCTGCGGATGCAAAAATATAATACAAAAAATTTAGAAATATATCCCTAATAAACTTTATAAAAATGATTATTCAATATCGTTTAATCATTTTTATTCTTTATAAACAAAAGTATTTAAATCATTTATCTTTATTTGTTAATCAAAAATTTTATAATAAAACAATAAAATACAAAAAAGGCTACATATGGTAAAAAATAATAAGGCAAATTTGTTATTTTTGATAATTTATTGTTCAATACTAATTGTAACAATTTATTTTATTGCTGTAGTTGTTTTTGGGGAAATTCAAAAACAAATTGAATATAATTTATACAAACAAAGTTGGCAATACGTTGCCGATACTGATTTTGAATTGGTAACAGAAATAAACAACAATGGCGAAAAAGATACTTACTATAAAATTTCTACCCCAGAGCAACTTGCTGGGATGTTTTCCAATGATATATCAAGTAATGTAAGTGCAGATTCTTTAAATGATTTTAAAGATTCAAAAAGTCCAGAATATAGGCTAACAAAAAACATAGATTTGAGTGGAAGAACTTGGATAGGTCAAAGCAATAATTTTAATGGTGTTTTTAATGGAAATAGCTTTCATATTAGCAATTTGAAGATAAGTGGTGATAGTCAAGAATTGGCATTTATTAGAAGGCTTGGTGTTGATGGAACAATAAAAAATGTTTATTTTGATAATCTTACTGTTAAATCTACGCAATCAAATATATCTTATGCACGTGTTGCAGGTATTGTTTCACATATGTATGGTGGAACAATTTCAAATGTATATATAAATGGCGATATTTATGGGTCTGATATATCATCAGATTCAACAATAACAAGATACACTGCAGGCATTGTCGCGCATATGGAGGCAGGAACTGTGGTGAATTGTATAAACAATGCATACATTAGTCTTGGCTCTCATATTGGTGGAATTGTTGGTTGCTCAACTGGTGGTGAGATTAAATATTGCATAAACAAAGCACCTGTGTATACCAATAATTGTAATTATATAAGAATTGGGGGAATTGCTGGTGAGTTGGGTGGAAAAGCAAATTTGTCGTTGTGTCAAAATATTGGATATGTTTCCATTTCGGGGTCAGGAATCAATAATGCATCATTGGGTGGTATTGTTGGTTATTCTTATTCTTCCCGTATAATTGATCAATGTGTGAATAGTGGGAATGTGTTGTCTGGTACTTCTATTAGTGATCAAACATATGCGGGTGGAATTGTTGGATACACACAAACCAATGTGACGAATTGTGGAAACTCTGGCAGGATTTACAGCTCTGCAAAAGAAACATACAACGCATTATCTAATTTTAATATAAATATAAAAGATACAACTTATAATGAAAAACAAATATATTATTATAAGTATGCTGAATTATTTTGGATTCTACGTTCTCTTGAATATAAGTATTCAAGGGAAATAACAAGCATAAACTACAGAAAATGTAATGCATATAGTGGTGGAATTGTTGGTTACGGGAATGGGACACTTTTGATTTCAAATTGCTATAATACAGGATATGTAGGTTCAGACGGCGTACAAAGGCTTTTAATATATATGGTTGAAAAATTTACGAGTGGTGCTTATAATAATGGAGGACTTCTTAGTGGAAACATTATGGAAACTACTTGCAACACAAGAATAACTTTTGAGATAAAAAACATGGGTGCATGGTGTGGAACAAATGCAAACATACAATCGTGCTGGGCAAAGAGTACGGTTGCAAGTGAGTATTTTGAAGCATATTCATCAAATCAAAACTTTACAAAAAAAAGTTCGAGATTATGGAGTAATTCAAACAATGAGTTCCATGCACCTAATATTCCATATCATTCATTTGATAAAGATCAAGCACCATATAGTTCCGGTTGGTGTAAAAAAAATATTTCTGTATCAAATGGAACATATTCATTCTCTTCAATTCCTCAAATAAATCAAGACAACAAAACATATAACGGAAATGATGTGGATGGAAATATTATAACAATAAGTTCAAAAAATAGTTATCATGATTGTCCTGCATCAGAGAACTCATATTTCATATCAAGTTATTATAATGGTCAATTGGGTGGCAATTTGTGGACAGTAAAAGATGAAATGCCATATTTAAAAAACTTATATTGGTAAAAGATGTCAACAAGACATCTTTTTTGTTATATGAGATTTTTTGTTTCGACTGTTGACCCTAACACGCCCCACTTTGGAGGAATCTCATCAATTCAAAAAGTTATTTCGACCACGACATCCTTGACGAGCTTTGGAGAAATCCCAGTGTCTTTAAGCAGATGAGATTTCTCGTAAGTGGGTTCAAAGATGCCGAACTCGAAATGACTATTGAAAAGGCAGTTAAGTTTTCCTCCATTGATATATTTTTGGTTGTAAACATCATTATTTTGTTTGTTATATTTATGTTTTTGTTATAAAATATAATAATAGAGGGAAAAATGAAGAACAAATTTTTGAATTGGTTTAACAGTATTATGGCAATGCTTATTATTTTTGGCGACCTCTTGTATATGTTAGTATTTCGTGGAAATCTTATTGTAAAGGGAATAACAAGTTTTTTGTTTTTTGCTTGTGGACTTGTAAATTTATGTTTAATGTTCAAAAATCAAGGCGAAAAAATCAAAAAATATAGTTTATTTTTGACAATTGGTTTGTTTTTTGCAATGTTAGGCGACATTATTCTTGGTGTTGATTTTACTATTGGTGCTGGGTTATTTGCATTGGGACACATATTCTTCTTTATTGCATTTTTGTTCTTAAACAAGTTTAGTGTTTGGGATGTTGTTATCTCACTTTTTACAATTGGCGTTTCTTTGTGTGTTGTATTGATTCCAAGTGTGCTTAATTTTGGAAAAATGTTGCCACTTGTAATTGTTTATGCAATTATAATTTCTAATATGTTGGGGAAATCGCTTTCAAACTTATTACAAAATCGAACTTTAAGTTCCAAACAATTGCTATATATTTTTGTTGGTACACTAATGTTTTTCTTATCAGATTTAATGCTTATGTTTAATGTTTTTGGAACAAGAGCAAGAGTGTTTGATGTTTTGTGTTTGTCACTATATTATCCGGCAGAGATAGTTCTTGCAACATCAATTTACTTTATCACATATGCAAAAACATACAGTGTGCCAAAGATGAGTCTTGCTCGCAAAATTTGGTGCAGGATGTATCAAATTGCGTTTAGAATTATTTTACCTATTTTGCCATACAGACAACCAAAACTGTTTAAAGGTTACATTGATATGGCAAACAAGATAAAAGAGCAAAAAATAAGCAAAGTAATAATTGTAACCGATGAAAGTTTGGTTAAGTTTGGGCTTTTGGATGATATGACAAAGGCATTAACCGATAATGAAATTGAGTTCGCCATTTTTGACAAAGTGACACCAAATCCAACGATTGAACTTGTTGAAAATGCAAGAAAATTTTATTTGGAAAATTCTTGCCAAGGCATAATTGCTTTTGGTGGTGGATCGGTTATGGATTGTGCAAAAATTATGGGTGCAAGAATTGTAAAGCCAAAGCAGAGCATAGAGAAGATGAAGGGACTTCTGAAAATTCATAAAAAGTTGCCGCTTTTGATTGCAATTCCAACAACGGCAGGAACGGGGAGTGAAACAACTTTGGCAGCAGTGATTACCGATGAAAAAACACACTATAAATACCCAATAAATGATTTTTGTCTTATCCCACATTTTGCAGTACTTGATGTGCATGCAACGCTTGGTTTGCCAAAAGGTCTTACATCAACAACAGGGATGGATGCACTTACTCATGCAGTGGAAAGTTATATTGGACATTCAACAACAATATACACAAGAAAAATGTCAATTGGTGCAGTAAAGTTGATTTTTGATAACTTGTATTTATGTTATCAAAATGGTCAAGATTTTGAAGCAAGAAAAAATATGCTAAAAGCTTCATTTATGGCTGGCAATGCCTTTACAAGATCATATGTTGGTTATGTTCATGCAATTGCACATTCACTGGGTGGAAAGTATAATGTCGCCCATGGGCTTGCAAATGCAATAATTTTGCCAAAGATGTTGAGAATTTATGGCAAGAGTTGTGAAAGAAAACTTGCAAAGCTTGCAAGGTGTGTTGGCATTGCAAACAAATATGACACAAATGAATTTGCTTGTGAAAAATTTATTCACTTTATTGAAGAAATGGACAAGTCTATGAATATTCCAGAGAATATTGAGGCAATAAAAGAAGAGGATATATTTGACTTATCTCAAAAGGCGGATCGCGAGGCAAATCCACTATACCCAGTGCCAAAGCTTATGAGCAGGGAAGAACTTGCCGAAGTTTATAAAATATTAAAAGGTTAATAAAAAAAACAATAGAGAAAATTTCTCTATTGTTTTTTTGTTGCTTATTGTCTTGTTGCTTCAACACCATTTGTGTCATCTTTGTTTGCTTCTGCTTGGGTTTCTTTTGCAAGTTTTGCTTTTTGTTCTTTTATTGCAGAATCTAAAGACATATATGTGTCTTTGCTGAGTGATGGTTTTTCGATTTTTGAATTTTCAACTTCTTTTGCAAAAGTTGATTGCACTTCTATGTTGTTTAAGAAGCTTCTATCCATTGTTCTTTGGTAGTATCCCAAATTCTTTTGGTTTTGATAATATTCTTGGTTGTTTACATTATCTCTTATGTTTGTATAATAATCTTCGCAACTTTTGATTTCATTTTTGATAATGTTGATTTGTTCTTCATCAGCAGGAATATTATTTTCTTTTATTTCTTTCAACAAATTCTTTCGGTTGTTTATTCTTGTTTGAATGTCGTTTAAGAATTCAGTTTTATCTTTGCCAAAATTGTTATTTTGAGTTTTCATACTGTCAGTTAATTGCCTTTCTTTTAAGAAATCATCTGTAGGTTGAGAAGTGTATGGACTGCTTTTGTATTGCTTTGATGCCTTATTGAAATTCTTTTGTTTTTGTTTTACAAGTTTAAGTTCTTTTTTCTCTTCAGGAGTCAAGTTCTTGTCTTTGCTTCTGCTTAGCAAATTGATTTCTTCATCAGTAAGTTGATTTTTGCTTAAATCATTTTCAAGCCTTGCAACTCTTTCCATTCCTTTTTCTCTTCTTGACATTGGATGTCTTCTTGGTCTGAATTCATTGTATTCAATTGATTGCATAACAAGTGATGTTTCAAATAGCATAAGTGCAACAAACATCAAAACAGGACTGACAAGGAAGAATGCACCAGTTGCACAAAGTAGAGCAAAGAACCCTACCAATTTTTTGTTTACATTAAGAACTTTCTTTCTTGGTGGCTCATCTTTTTTTACATCGTCTTTTTTGCTATCATCTTTCTTAACTTCATCCTTCTTTGCATTATCTTTCTTTTCTGCTTCAGCTGGTTTGGATGTTTCTTCTTTGCTTACAACATTTTTGTTGTTACCGCCATTGTCGTCATTTGATCCGTTTGAAGAATTGTTTGATATTTCTTCTTTGATAGGGGATTTGTTCTCATCATTTGATGGTTGTTTGTTGTTTTCTTCTTCTTTTTCTTTTGCAGGGGTTGTTTTTGCAATTTTATTTGCTTCTTCTGGCATAGATTGTTCTGCAATGGTTTGTTCTTCAACAGGTTTCTCTTTGCTTGTGATATGATTTACAATCTTGTCAGCTTTTTCTCTGTCAGCCAAAATTTTTTCACGAACTTCAAGAGGGTATCTCTTTTCTTCTGTCTTCTTTTCTTCAGTTTGTTTTGGTTTCTCTTTGCTTGTGATATGATTTACAATCTTGTCAGCTTTTTCTCTGTCAGCCAAAATTTTTTCACGAACTTCAAGAGGGTATCTCTTTTCTTCTGTCTTCTTTTCTTCAGTTTGTTTTGGTTGCTCTTTGCTTGTGATATGATTTACAATCTTGTCAGCTTTTTCTCTGTTAGCCAAAACTTTTTCACGAACTTCAAGAGGGTATTCCTTTGGTTCTTCAACTTTTTTTTCTTGACTATTAGGTTTGTTATCCATTTTTTCTCCTGTTGTTTCTTTTGCTACTCTTGGTTTTCTTGGTTTTACTTCTCTATAAAACTTTGGTGTTGTGGAGTTTTCTTCAAAATAGTAGTATAAGTTTGTATGATTTGGAACTAGATACAACTTGCATTTTACATGTTTTTTTACGGTTGCCTTTGATGTGGTGGCTGTTTTGGTTGAACTAGTTGACTTTTTTGTTGTAGTTGTTTTTGATTTCTTTACAGGTGGAACTTTCTTTTCTTCCATGGCAAATCTCCTTTTTGTATTATTATATTAGCATATATAACACTAATTGTCAATATAGCACCTGGATTTTGAATATCAAAGTTTTTGTAGGTGGATGGGCATACTAAACCGACAACGCAAAGTTTATTTTTTGGAAAAATCAATAAAAAATCAAAAAAATAATAAATAATTAAGAAAATAAAAATAAAATCATTAATTAATTTAATTTTTTTATTTTTTAAATGTATATATTTTGTATTTTTTATTTTTAAATTTATTTTTGAATAATTATTTGTGGCAGTATAAATATATAATATTTAAAATTTTTTTATTTATATTATTTGACTTAAAATGGCTTTATCTATATAATTATTTTGAACGATATTGTAAATACTAGAAATAGGTCAACTCAAAAAGAGGTTAATTATGAAATTTAAGTTTACCACATTTTTAAAAATCTTTGGAATTTGCTTTGGCTCACTAATTGGTGTGCTTGGCATTACCTTGGGGATTATGAAACTTGCAGGAGCAATGGATGAACCCAAAATTTATCCAACTGCAATTTATTTCCAAGACAACACTGATGCAAAGAACAACATTGATACATACAACGTTGACAACAACTTTAAGGTAACTGTTGTCGCATCAACCGAAGATGTCACAATAAAAGACTTGACATTGAGTATTATCACAAATGGACAAGTTACAGAAAAAGACGGCAAGTTTACTGACGGAATTATAACAATTCCAAAAACAGCAAAGATTGGAGAGCCTTTTGAAGTTGTTTTAAACAAAACTATAAACGACAGTGAGTGTGATAATCTTGAGTGGATAGTTGGTGGGCACAGCACAATTAGAGCAACTTCAAAAGGGGACTCAAAACAAGGTAAACAAGAAGTTTCTGCAAAACTTAATGTAAACATTGATGTACCTGTTTATAAGATCGATGTTGAAACAAGAGTTTCTAGTATAGAAAAAAACACTGACGCTTTTGTAATTAACTCTATCATAAATGCCGGCCTAAAATTCTATCCTGCAAGAAGCGCTTATCAATTTAGTCAAAATGGCGAGGGTGGATTTGATAAGGTATACAAAAATGCATACTTTGTTGTTGAATCTTTAAACGATACAAAAATTGAACAACAAGGCCACACAAACCAATTCTTAACAAAAGATATTGGAACATCAACAATTGTTGGGTATTGCTTTAAGTCAACAATAAAAGAACAAGAAGTTTTGAAACGTCAAGAAAATTTATCTGACCAAGCAAAATATAACAATGTGATGGAAGAACTTGAAAAAGGTTTGACACGTGAAAATCCTATTTCTTTAAAAAACGCAAAAGAAATTAGAATCGAAAACATTAATGTTGACAGTATGACTGTTAATGCAAACATAAGCAATGTTTATGTTGACACAGTTAAACGTTTGTATGCAAATAAAGAGTTAACAGCCGATGATTTGAGCACAAGTCTTGGAATAAAACTTTTGTCAACAAGCAATCCAACAGTATCTCTTCAAAACAAACTTGGCAATGTTGGTATAAGATTCTTGATAATGAGTAATGGTCAATATGAAGATTGCGTAAATAACACGAATGAAGAATTTAATATCATAAAAATGCCAGAAGGTTCATACAGTGGAAGTTCTTTATATCAAGGCAACACATATTTTAAACCTGTTATGACCGGAAGTGTTGATGATTATTTCTGGGAATTTGTTGTTAATGAAAATTATGCTGATACAATTTATATTGAAATTGCATATCTTGACGAAGAAGCAAATATCACTCCACAAAAACTCTCTTTTAGGGTAGACAAGTATACAAGTGAGAATATTTCTTGGAATTTAACATCTTCACAAAAAAATGTAACAATCAAAATTTTTGATAATGAAGATGACACAAAGGTTGAATACAAAGAATTTGACTTAAAACCATACACAGTTGTTCCAGATAAAAACTTATACAAAACAATCAAATATTTTGTATATTTTGACACAGCCGACTATAACGGCACTGCATTTGAAAATTTAATTGACTGCAAACCAGCAGTAACATATTCAATTGGAAGTCAAACACTTAATCTTTATGAACTTGAAGATGGTGTAATCAAAGCAAAATCAGTTTTGGCACACAATTTGTCATTTAATTGCTTATTTACAACAGTTCAAGCAGATTATTTGGGACACGTTAAACTTGACGAAAATGGGAAATACATAATTGACCAATACAGCAAGAGCAAAGGTGTTTTAGATTTATTAAATGTCAATATTCAAAAAACATTAAAAACATTTAATGCATCACTTGAATATAACGGAACAGAAGAAGATTTGACATCTATGCTTGTTGAAGATGAAACAACACAAATCTCAAAGTTTGCTTTTGTTCAAAGTTTAGGTGAAGCAAAGAACTACTTTGACATTGCAATAACACAAGATGCAAAAGACGAAATTGAAAAAGAAATATTCAAACAAGCAATAGCTAATGGAGAGATAAGTATCATTGCAAAACTTGATGGTCAAGAACAAAATCTTGAAGGTTCAGATTTGCCGCTTATCACATTCAAACAATTGGCTTTGTTTGAAGAAAATGATGTTTACAAACAAAAATATTCAGTTTATGTTGGCGAATTGATTGAAAAAACGGAAACAAAACTTGAATTTTATGTAAGATATAAACTTACGGATGACACTTACAAAGATTATAAAATTGAATGTAAATTTGTAAAAGCAAACAATGCTGAAATAGCAGAGCAAGTTGCAAATTATATTGAAATATATAATGGCGAAGCATATACTTTTGATTTTAATCTTAACTTGGTATCTCCAACATCTCCAACAAACAGAGTTGTAATTTCTTCGGATATTGTTGCAACAGGTGGGGTTGTTCAAAGAATTGACAGGACATTCAAACTTAATGACCAAGATGTAAAAGAAGATTTATTTGTTGTAACTGGCGAAGACGAAGGAAAGGTCGTAACTTCCAAAGTTAACATTGTAATGAAAGATAAGTATGGAAGATTACCTATCAAATATAGTTACAAACTTGAAAGTTCAGATCCAAATGTTATGGTTGTAAATGGCGACACATTTACACTTGTTGACAAAGACAAAGATGTCAATTTGATTTTAAAGAAAGACGGAATGCAAGATAAAATTCTTTACATCCATGCAGGGAACTCGGGAAGAGTTAGTGAAGTTCAATTTATTTCAGAAACTCAAGACAAAGCAAATTTAAAACCAATATGGTCAACTGAAACGGTTTACGATGACACACATGAAGAGCAATATGCTTTTGATTTAAAAACAATAACAATTATTGGTGCAAAAGGCACAGAAATAAAGTTTAATGACACAACAGTCGGGGCAATCAATCTTGTTCAATATATGTACAAATATCAAGATGAAGTTGCATCACTTGTAAGTCAAGTAAAAGTTTCTCTTGTTGAAGAACTTGACGAAGATACCTTGGGTCAATATATCACAATTGATGAAACTGGTATAATCTTTACAAGAAACTTTGGAAGTTCTGCAACTATTAGATTGCTTGCAAGCATTGCCGACCTTGGAATTTCACAATATATTACACTTGATGTAAGACCAAATGTTCAAATAACAATAACTCAACCATCAACACAATTGCCAAGTATTAGTGGTGATGACGATGGACCAAAACTATATTATGGCTTGTATTCTGAATATTCTTATGAATTTAGTGTTTCAATGAGTTACACAATTGTAAATGAATCAACAGCAAACACAGATGCAGTAAATTACGCATTTACAGTAAACGATGGCGAAAGAGTTATCACACTAACAAGAACAACAACAGTTGCAAAATTGGATACCGATAATGATTTTGTATTGCCAGACATTGACGCAAATGGTAAGAGAAGTTTTTCAGTAAAAATTTATTTCGATTCATTTAGTGAAAGTCAAAAGAAAATGACATTATCTTTTGGTGCTCATTCAAATGATAAAAAAGTTTATGATCCATACTACGATGTATATTTGTATGTAACACCAAACATAGAAGTCGAATTAACTTCAAACATATTGTACTTTGATTTCAAAAACACACCTTCTGGTCAAGCAACAATAACAGGCGAAAAGGAAATTTTTGGAAATGATACTTTGGTAACTTATCCATTTAAGTTAACAAGAAAAGTTGGGAATACGCAATTCTCTAACAATATTAAATTTGAACTTGATGACACAGTTAGCGGTTATGAAATAACAAATTACACATTAAGATGTATAAAACAACTCACAAGTGTTGAAAAACTTGACATTATTGTAAAATATAATGATTGCAAAATTGCGACAATAACAGTAAATGTTGCACCACATATTGAAATGAACAATGCAAACGGCGATTGGGTTCTATATGATGGGGAATATTACTTAAAATTAGTAAATGATCAAACATACGACTTTGACAAAATAAAGGATATGTTTACATTTGATACAAACGGCAACGTAAAAGATTTAAGCATAACAGAAAATGATTATGTAAGCAAAACAGACACAGCATTTACAGTTAGTGGTGTAAGATATTCTCTTATATCAACAACTGATGATGGCAACAAACTAACAATTGTAGTACTTTTGGAAAATGGTAACAGCCTTACATTTAAAGTAATGTTATTCCCAGTTGATATGCCTTTTGTAAACTATGAATATGGCGACCTTGCAGACATTGATTTAATCAATTTGCTAGATTCAAATTGGCTTATTGAAAACGGATACTACACTTCAATAAGATCAACAGGTGATGATGGTGAAAAGTTTAAGTATACAATAGAAGAATTGACAAACGGAAGCTTTGGTGTTCAATTGGTTGAAACTGATTCCGTAAAATATACATTACAAACAAATGATGCCGAATATGCAAGTTTGCTTGAAAATGGCAATATTAGAATAATTCCAGCAGGCAAAGTTAAGTATGTTACAATTTTTGTAAATCTTAACCCATTGCAATCGTCTTCTTTGATAATTCCTTATGTTTTAAGAATTGAAAAAGAATTAAATCTAAAAGTATTCTATCCATATCTTGAAGGAACAAGTGATATGGAAAGAGTTGATTCTCAAACACTTATCGCAAGTTCAGGCGAGTTTGAAAGAGAATACTTGACAAGTGGAGATAATGGTAAGGTTTCTATTGACTTACTTGGAAAGCAAGAAAGTTTTGTACCAAACAAATCTCAAGACTCAAGAAGAGTTGCAATTTATCTTAATGATAATGAATACAATGGAACATCAAAAGGTGCAGACATTAAATTTGAAGTTTCAAAAGTTCTATATTCAACAACAATAGATGGGATGTTCTTTGAAGCTCAAGATACAAAACGTTTTGCATACTTTAGCAGTGGAAATAACTCTGGATTGTTGAATATCAACACAAATGGAAACAAACAAGTTCGTGTTGAAGTTAAAATATCAACAGAAGGTCTTTTGGGTTATTATTACGTAAGCGTTGGTGAAATCCCTACCTTAAAGGCATATAGAAACGAAGGCGACCAATCAATAAAAGATATTGAAATAAAAGCTGGAGAAACAAAAGACCTTAACTATGGACTTCAAAAAATTATTACAACCGGAAGTTCAACAATTACAACAGACGTTACATCACTTTTACAATTCTATGCATATGACGCAAGTGCAAAAGATGAACATATTACAATAGAAAAGACTCAAGAAAAATACATAATTTCAACAAAAGAATGTACAAACAATTGGTCTGCAAAATTAATGTTCTATACAATTTACGGAAGAATTTTGGATATCAATGTAAATGTTCAATCAAACTATGTTGTAAAAGCAAATGAAAACAGCCTAAAAGATAACTCAACAATAGACAAAACAGCATTCAAAGCATACAAATATTCAAATGAAGATAACGACTTTACAGATGAAATAACAAACTTTGATATTAGTGAAATATCAATTGTAGGCAACAAAGATTATGTTGAAAATGTATGGATTGATGGCAATGTTATAAAAATTGGTGCAGTAAAAGAAGCATTTGACATAACTTTTGAAATATCATTCAATTTGGGACAAGATGCTGAAGGAAATACTATCACATACACAAATACATACAAGTTTACAGTGACTCCTCAATTGTTCTTAAACAAAGTAAATTCTCAAGAAATTTCATCAACAAACAGATTTGAAGTTTCAAACGATAATGTGGTAACAAATGACAGCGGAAGTCAAGTATCAATAAAATTGGTTCAATCAAATACCAAAATTGAACTTTTGTCACCATTTGTACTTGTTGGTCAAAATGTTGAAGATTGGCAACAAAATTTCACAGGATTTAGGGCTACTCTTATTTCCGAAGTTGCATTAAAAGAATATTACAAAGCAGAAATAAATGGTCTAGATTTAACAATATCAACGCCACTTGTTGTTGAAAAAACAGTTGTTTCATACAGGATTGAATATATCAACATTTTGGATGGCAACGAATATACGATTCTCACAGCATATATTGTGTTTACTTTAAATCCAAACTTTAAAGTTGAAACAAACTATCCACAAGCATCAAGCACACAAAGTGCAACAACCGATGAAGCTCGTGAGTACTTCTATATCAATTATAACGGTGCTCAAAGTGATACAATAAATCTTAACAAACAAGCTTTACTTGCAAGTGACAGAAGATTTGTTATAACAAAAATTGCAAGCCAAGATCCTGCAGATTTGGAATATAGCAAAGATAATGTCTATATCAAAGTGAGCGGTTATGATAAAGATATAACAGAAGTAAAAGTAAACAATAGCGAAGTTGTTGAAGAAAACAAATATTATGCTTTTGACACCAATTTTGGATTTGTTATAAATCAAGAACAAGCTGAAATAAGATTTGCAGTTTATCTAAAAATTGAAGAACAATATTTTGAAATAGGTCATTATTTGGTAACAATATCAAATAACCTAAGCAAAGTATGGAGTGTTAATAAATATAACTTCAATGCATCATCTCCAAACGACCAAAACAATCCAGAACTAATTTACTTGGGCTCTAATGATGAACCAACAAAAACGGTAAGATTAAATATCAAAATCTCATCATCATTAACAGACACAAGCAAAAAGTATTATCTTGGAATTAAAGAACTCTTTGGAGTTAGCGTAAAACAAAACAGTAATTCATTTGTTTCAAATAATGCTTCTTCAGTGGTTGATGTTTACTTTAAGGCAATAAACACCGAACAAATGACAACACCAAAATTAAACAAAGACATTACTGAAGGCTTCACAATTTATGACGAAAATGGCGATGAAATACTTGATGACACTATCAAAGGTGCAATCAGTTATCAAATTTTGTCAATTCAAACAAGAATTGAGTTAAAATATAATGGAATTGTTTGTGATATCGACAAGTTATATAAGATTACAAATATAAGCGAAATGAGTTTCACAACAGTTGCAGGCTCAAACACAGGAATAAAAGCAGGGAAATTGGTTATAACTGACAATTCAGTAGAAATTGATTCCTACTATGTACAAGAAATTTTGGATGCCGAATTTGAAAAAACAAACTTTGAAGTTTCAACTGGTAATAAAGTAAATATAATAAAAGGTGAAGAGTCAAAATACGATAATGTTAGTGCTGGTTTAAAGAGAAAATCAAATAACACTTATTATACAATTCAAGATTTGAGTGACAATGAGTCAAAAATCACTGTTGAACAAACTGACATTTTTGAATATTATGATGAAGACTTTACACAAGCTGTTGAACCTAAAAAGGGATTCTTGCGTGTAACACCAATTGCATCAACTGCAGGCGATAAAAACCTTGATTATCAAATATTGGCATTAGGTGCACCAAATGAACCTGTTTATGTAAAAGTTGTATTCAAAATTACAATTGACAAGAGCAGTGAAGAGTATGTGTTAATCTTCAAAGTGAGTGCCGACTACCAAAACCTAACCCTTCACAATACTGATGGTTCTCAAAACAGTGAAACAAATCCATGCACAATTAGTGCTTTAAATGACAATAGTAAGTTAAATTCAAAAACTTTTGCAACATCAGGAGATAAAGCATTAGGCGATAATCTTATATATATTGAACATGCAAATGATGGTGATGGTGTAATCGGAAACATTATTCCATTATTCAAGGTAACTCAAGCCAAGAATTTTGATGATAATGGCGATGGAAAGATACATAGATTAGATGACAAAGATAAATTGACATTCTACTTTGACAAAGTATCATTTGGAAACGTAAAAATCAAACTTGTGTTCGAAGATGATTACGGTTATACTTTTGATTACTATATTACAATACGTGCAATATATAATCCAATATATAACTCGGGTACACTTTCATTCTTTGAAGAAGACATTTTGGAAGTTATTAACAATTCAAGTGGTGCAAGTAAACAAAGTCCAAATGTACTTGTTCCAATTAACTTTGAAAAAGATATTGATGCAAATATTAACCTTAATGATTTAGTAATAAAATCAGTTACATTTATGGACAGCAACAAGCAATACATTGATGACTTTGCTCAAAAACCAAATGAACTCAAGTTTAAGATTAATTCTTTAAATATCTTGGCTTCGGAAGTACAAGTTGAGGGAACTTTAAAAATTGAACTTGTGTATGCCGGTTCATCAATTACACTAAGTATACCAAGTGTTGTAAAGGCACTTTATACAATAAAAACAATTGATGACAAGGTTTATGTAAGAGATGGAGTTCCTTTTGATATATTGGATGTTATTGAAGTGATTGACAACAAGTCATCAGCTATCAAAGTTGGCGAAAGAAGTCTTGAAAAGAGTGATTCAGTCGCAATTGATTATAATATTTCAGGCGTTGGTTCAAATGAACAAATGGGAATAACCTTTGGTTTGCGTATGGCAGACAAAACAACAGATAAAATCATAAATGACACAGCAATAGGCGAACCTATTTTGGATTCAAAATCTGGAAAGGTATTTGCAAGCTTGCAAGACACTTTTGATATCACTTCACTAGAAAACTATACATTCCAATTGATATTGTGGGATTCTTTGGGAAGATTAAGTGAACCAAGAGACGCAGACGGAAAAATATATTTGTCAACAAGTCTTAAGTCAATAAATATAAAACTGTCAAAATATTGCTTGGAAGAAGACAAAGATAATCCAGATAAAGTATGTTATTATCTTGTTGGAAATGAGGCGACAATTATCACTGAAAGCGATAAGTATATTAGAATTGAAGAAAATAATTGTTCATTGGATATTTCTCTTCAAATGATAAAAGACCAAATTCTAAAGATTGGACTTAGAAATATCGACAACTATGATAACAATAAAATCACTGTATATTTTGAAAATAATTCAACATTAAAAATAAGCGGTGATTCATTAAGAAATGAAACAATATCTCTTGTTGGACAAGGCATTATTAAGAGTGGGGAATACACATCATTCTTGACAGGAAGAATTGCCAATACTGATGGTGATATGTACATAAATAATGGTTTATCTCAAGACGATATAAGAAAGCTAAAAGACATAAAACTTGAATTAAGTGCCCAAAATGATGAAGCTATTACAGAAGCTGGTGGGTTGTATACATTAAACCTAAAAGATTTTGAAAATGGCGAAACTTGGAATACAGTTACAATAAATCAAACAAACATTGTATATCAACAAAGAACTATACGTTTTGATATTTCATATGCAAAAAATGTTAACGATGACGAATATTCAAAGGGTGATGCCGAACATCCAGTTAGCATAAACGTAACCTTAAAATATGTTGATGTTGACAAGACCTATGCTTATGGTTCAAATGTTGTAAAATTTGTAAATTACAGGAATGTTGATGCAGAAGGAAATGTAAACGTTGACCTTAACGCATGGGCAGGAATATCAAGTACAGACAATGCATTTATGTTAAATCCGGGATATTCAAATGCAATAGTTTATAGCGAAGACGATTTATACTTACCAAACAATGTTGACAGTACTGGAAATAACACTTCTGGAAGATTGGCATTTGGTATTCATTCAACCGACACAGTAATTGATAAATACGCAAGAATAAACAAAGATACAGGTATGATTGAACTTGACAGCGAATTTGATTTGGCTAAAAACTATTTGGAAATTGATATATATGTAAAATATGGTCAAAAATCCAAACAATTAATTTCAACAGTCAAATTGGCATTCCGAAAACCTGAAATTCAAGATATAGAAAAAACTTCAAGCATGTTAGTTGTTGAAAATGGAAAAGCCAAGATATCTGATATACTAAACTTGTTTAAAGTAAAAGACAAAAACAACAACTATTGGTCAGGCAAAAAAGTTCTTGATTACTTTAATGGTCAAACAAGTGGCAAAATATACTTTGTCAATGGCGAAGATAGAACAAATATATTAGATATGGATTATTCAAGTGCTTTATCAATAACAGCAAGCGAGTCAATAAGTATAGAATATGGAACAACAACCTTGACCGATTATAAGATGACAAGCGATAGATATACCAATGGTAGTGCAGTAAAATTAAATGTTTCATCAACAGATGTAATTCTTGCAAAAGAAATACCTCAAAAAGAAGTTACAGTTGGTGAAGGGCAAACTCAAAAAGTATATGATTGGGCTTCGTTGAATGCTAACGATGAACTTGCCAAAGAAATTGCTCAATTTGTACGTTTTGTTGACATCTATGGAGATTCAATAACTTATGAAGAAATTGAACAAAGAAAGAACGATGGGACAAATACAACAACATATACTTATGAAGTTAGCAAAACACCATCAAGTGGCGATTTATATTGCATATTTACATTTGAATACTATTACAATGTATTTGGAAAGGACAATGTAATTATTTCCACAAGTAGTATTGGCAGTGTTAAAGTTATAGTTTATAACACAAACAGCAATATTGAAGTAACTGAAACAAAAATTGTTTCTGCAGAAGTAGAAACATATGAAGTTTCACTTGTGAACTTTGATAACATAAATTATGCATACAAACTCACAGATTCAAACAATTTGGTAAAATCTGTTGAATTAGGTGCAAATGGTATAACTGTTTCGTATAACACAAAGAATAATGGGAATGTAACAATAGTGGTTTATGCAAGAATATTAACTTCAAGCAGAGAATTGGTTGATATAAGCATTGCAACTTACACATGCACAAAAAGCAAATAGTTTTAAAATCTTTACAAAAGACGGATAAAGTTTCCGTCTTTTGTTAAAAAGGAATAATATGAGCGTAGAGGCAATAATTTTAATTACAATTTTTATATTAAACTTTATATTTTTGTTTACAATGGTAATGGCTGAAAGAAAACAGCCCAACACAATTTTAAGTTGGTTTGTTGTCTTAACATTTTTGCCGGTTATTGGTTTCGTTTTGTATTTATTATTTGGCGGTGGTCTAAGCCTCAGGACAAGACGACTTATCAATCGAAGGAAAAGATATACAAGCGATTATTACAAATTCGTATCGTGGCAAAGAGTAAATTTTAAGGCACTAAAAGCCCAAAATGAAAAATACGACTATGCATACGATTTAATCAATTTCATAAAAAGTGATGACAACTGTGCATTTACAACAGATAACAAAGTTGAAGTGTTTACAAGCGGAGAAGAAAAAATTGAACACCTAAAGCAAGATTTAAAAAACGCAAAAAGTTCAATAAATATTGAGTATTATATTTTTGCCGATGACAAGGTGGGAAAAGAAATAATGAACATCTTGCTTGAAAAGGCAAAAAGTGGTGTAAAAGTAAAACTAATATACGATTCTGTTGGATGCCTTGGAACACCAAGAAGATTCTTTAGAAAACTAAAAAGATATGGGGGTGAAGTTGCAGAATTCTTTCCTCCATTTATAGGAATAAGACTTATAAACCTAAAAATTAACTATAGAAATCATAGAAAAATTGTTGTAATTGATGGCAAAATTGCATACACCGGTGGAATAAATATTCGTGATGACCATATGGGTATGGTAAAAAAGGTTTCGCCATGGAGAGATACACACATAAGAATTGAAGGCAGGGCTGTATGGGATTTGCAAAATGTATTCTTTAATGACTTTAGGTGTGTCAAAAAAGAACGTCTTGATGCAAAAAAACTTGTGGAAGAAGGTTATTTTGTGCAAGACTCACTAATGAGCAAAGGTGATGTCGGTGTCCAAATAATAACTTGTGGACCCGAAAGCAACGATAGAAATATTGAAGATGCTTACATTAAGATGATAAATCTTGCAAAAAAACGAGTGTATATTCAAACACCATACTTTATACCTGATGAAACTTTTATTAAAGCAGTTATTTTGGCAAAGAAAAGTGGTGTGGATGTAAAGATTATGATACCAAAGAAACCCGACAAAAAATTTGTTTACTATGTAACACTTTCTTATATAAAAAGATTGCTTGATGTTGGCGTTGATGTTTATCTATATAAGGGGTTCATTCACTCAAAAACGATATTGGTCGATGATTTGGCAGTTGCAATAGGGACATGCAATATGGACAATAGGTCGTTTGCACTAAATTTTGAAATATCAGCAGTTTTGTATGGTAAAGATTTTGTGAACAAAAATAAAAAAATATTTTGCCAAGATATGGAAAATAGCGAATTGTTTACAACACAAACTTACAAAAGAAGATTTTTGTCCAGCAAGTTTGCACAAGCAATATTAAGACTATTTTCGCCACTTATGTAACAAAAAATATGCACAGATTTGTGCATATTTTTTTGACTAAAATTTTTCTTTTTGCAAATACTTACAAAAAGGAAAGTTTATGAAAAATAAAAATGATTATTTATGGCAAAAAACAAATGAGATTTTTCATCAAAGCAATTTTGATGTATTGTTGTCAAGTTTTGTAATGTGGGTTAGTGTCTTTTTGTGTATGCTTTTTCCATTATTTGGTTTTGCTATTGCATTTTTTGTATTTTCGTTTGCACTTGTAGGATTTAAAAACAATGTAACAAATAGCATTCAAGGAAAAGAAATAAAAGTTGAAGGTGTGTTCTCATATTATAAAAGATGTATTTCTTGTTTTTGTATGCAAATTTGTAGTCTTGTTTTAATTTGTCTTTGGTCAATTCTTTTTATTTTTCCAGGGATAGTTTGTGGATTGAATTTTAGTTTTGCACCATATATTATGGCAGACAACCCATCATATTCTGCAACAAAGTGCCTAAAAGAGAGCAAAAAAATGATTTATGGCAAAAGGCTTGAAATGTTTTTGGTCTATCTTATGGAAGCATTTTTTGTTTTGGTCGTTGACCTTGTGTTCTCTTGTTTAATGATTATATTAAACTATTTTGCAAGTGTTCCAAATTGGGTTGGTATTGTTGTTCCAATTATCATATCTTTGTTTGTTTTCTTTGTATTCATTTATCCGTATTTTGAAATGGTGATAAGTGGTTACTATCTTGATGCAAAAGGCAAAAAGCAAAAAAGTTCAAAAAAGACATCAAAATCTAGTAGTATTGTTCAATAATTTTTGTTATAATAATCTTGAATAGTTTTGGAGATTATTATGAAAATTATAAAACAAGTTGAAGGTTTAACATATAATAGGGAAGACACAGTTGATTATTATAGAAACGAATTTTTAAAGCGAAGAGCAACAATTGCAAAAATGACATATGGAAAAGGCTCTATTGAAATAGAAGATATTTATGCCAATGAGTATCTAAAACAATGTGAGCAAGCAGTTATGGGGGATGTTGTTGCTCAAGATTTGCTTTCTTATTGGTTTAAACATTCCAACCCCGCACTCCCAGAAAATATTGAATTGTCATACAAATGGTTGTTCTTGGCTGGGGCAAATGGCAACAAACACTCAATAACAAAGTTAAGTTTGTTTTTTAACTATGCATATGATAGTGTGATTTTTAGTGATTATTACCCAGATTTATTGGAAATAATGGGAATAAATAACGACAATTATCAAATATTGCTTGGCGAGGTAATATGTCAAGAAATGGTAAAAGAACTAGGTATTGATGTCTTGGCATTGTCAAAACAAAAGGTTGTTGAAATAAAATATGACCAACTGATTATGCAAAGATTCACAATGGCATTAAATAAAGCAATGACCAATGTCGATAACTATTTTAGGGAATTGATAAAAAAATCTAAAGGAATTTAAAATTAGCTATTGACATTTATATTATATTGTCATATACTAAAGGGGCAAACGTAAGAAATTATGTTTGTAGATATCATTTTTCATATGGATATCTCCTTATAGAGAGAAAGGTTTTTTTAGTTTTGCCGTTCTCTCTTTTTTTATTTTAAAAACATTTATAGCATAAAAAATACCACATCATATGATGTGGCACTTTTTTTACTTAATTACTCAGCTTTGTTTAATTCTTGTTCGTATGCTTCGATTATTTTTTTGCTGATTGCTTCTCTTGTTTCTGTGTTGATTGGATGAACGATATCTTTGTATTCACCTTCTGGAGTTTTTCTTGAAGGCATAGAAATAAACAAACCTTCATTTCCTTGAATAACTTTGATGTCGTGGATTACAAAACAACCATCAATTGTCATTGAAGCAACTGCTTTTAATTTTGAATCTTCTTTGTTTACAAGTCTTACTCTTACTTCTGTAATGTTCATAAAATGAATCTCCTTTTTTGTAACTAATATATTTATATCACAATTTTGAGTTATACGCAAATAATTTTACAAGATTTTTGAGTGAACATAGTATAATAAATTTACATATATTTTTATATGAAAAATTTGTTATTTCATTTTATCGGTATCGGTGGGATAAGTATGTCGGCTCTTGCTTTTTATATAAAAAGTTGTGGATATGCTGTCCAAGGTAGCGACACTCACAAATCAAAGATAACAGATGACCTGGAAAAATTTGGAATAAAAGTGTTTATTGGTCACAAAAAATCAAACCTTGCAAATGCTGATATCGTTATATACAATTATGCAATAAAAGAAGACAATATTGAATTAAAATATGCAAAAGAAAATGGGGAAAAGGTGCTTTCTCGTGGCGAATTGTTGGGACTTATTTCACAAAAATTTGATAACGTTATTTCAATTGCCGGTTCACATGGAAAAACAAGTACAACTGAAATGATATATAATTGTTTATTTGTTGCAGGAAAGAATCCAACACTTCATATTGGTGGAATAATAAATGGCAGTGCTTTTGGTTTTGTTAGTGGTGACAAAAATTACTTTATTACTGAAGCATGCGAATATCATGATTGCTTTTTAAACCTAAAATCAAAAATAGGAGTCGTTTTGAATGTAGAACCCGAGCATTTGGATTATTTTAAATCTTTTGACAATGAAAAGCTTTCTTATGATAAATTTTTAAAAAACTCAAGTTTGACTGTTTCAAACTTTGATAGTGAAAATAAAAAAAACTTTACTTTTGGCTTTGGCAATAAAAATGTTTCAGCAAAAAATATAACATTAAAAAATGGTAAATATTCTTATGATGCATATGTAAACAATAAGTATTTTGCTCATATTGATTTGGGGTGCTATGGAAAGCATAGTGTAATAAATTCACTTGCAGTAATTGGTGTATGTGTGCTACTAAATATTCCAAAAAAATATGTAAAAATAGGGTTGGGTAGACAACTAAATATAAAAAGACGATTTGAAATAATAAAAAAGAACCCTTTTGTTGTTCACGATTATGCACATCATCCAACAGAAATAAAAGAAACAGTACAAACATTCAAAAAATGTACGGATAAAAAGATATTGGTTGTGTTTCAACCGCACACATATTCACGAACAAAAACACTTTTTTATGAGTTTTTAAAGTGCTTTGATGATGTTAACGAATTACATATCATAAAGACATATTCAGCACGTGAAAAGTTTGACAAAACGGCAAGTGGATTTGCTCTTTACAAAGCATTAAAATCAATGGGCAAAAATTGTAAATATTATGCGTCATACTTGGTTGCAAAAGAAAAAATACAAGAAAAAACAATGCAAGGGTATGATGTTTTAATCTTGGGTGCAGGTGATATAGAAAACTTGGCATACAGTTTAAAATAGTTATTGAATTGTGTTGACATCTTTGTTAGTTTATGTTATGCTACAAGAGTAAAAAATCTAATTAAAAGGTGAAATGAAATGAAAACAGAAGGACATCCAAATTATCATGAAGTAACAGTTGTTTGTGCTTGTGGAAACACTTTCAAAACAGGCTCAGCTGTTCATGGGGATACAATTAAAGTGGACATTTGTAACAAATGCCATCCATTCTTCTCTGGCAAACAAAAAATTGTTGACGTTAGCGGAAGAGTTGACAAGTTTAAGAAAACACACAATATTTAATAATGTAAACCCAAAAAGCCACTGTGTTAGTGGCTTTTATTATGTGTTAAATGTTAAATTTTGGCCATACTTATTATATGGAAAAAGTATATTCAATGCCCAATTTGTATGGAGCAAGTTTTTATTGTGGCAAAAATATGGCACAAAGTTATGTCGACACAAAAGGTAAGTATTACCTTGTTTCAAAAAAGAACAAGGCAAAGGTAATTTTTAATAATATTCCAATTTTAAGAGGACTTGAATATCTTATTTTTGGCACATACTTTTTTATTAAAAACCTAATAAAAATGCCATTTTTATATTCAAATGCGAGTGCTGTAAAAAACATATCAAAAGGTTTGAATGTGACAACAAAAACAGTGATGAAAGTTATTGTGCTCGTTTTGGCAATAACTTGTAGCATACTTTTATTTGGGTATTTGCCAATGGCACTTTCGGTGCTATTTACTGGCTATACAAAAAGCATCATCTTGAATAGATTTATGGTGGGGACTTGCAAGAACTTTATTCTATTTTTAATTTTGCTTTCAGTGAGATATGTTCTTGCTTTTAGACAATTTTATAGGTTCAATGGTTGCATAAATTTGTTAAATTCAAATAACAACCTATACAAACCAACAAACTACCTAAATTACATTTTATGTTCATTTATGTTTTCAAACATAATGCTTGCACTTTTGGGATTTAGCAGTGACAGTATTTGGAAAATTCTTGTAAATTTTGTGATAAGTATAATTTGTTTTTGTGTTATATATGAAATACTTTATTTACTTGAAAATTCCAAGTATAATTGGTTAAACAAAACGCCAATAATTTTTGAGTTTTTAATTGTTGAAATGCCAACAAAAACAGAGTTAGAAATTGCAGATTGCGCATTCCAAGAATTATTGCTTATGAAATCAAACAAGAGAGGAATTGTGGATACAAACAAACTTTTAGATGATGAAGTAAGTTTTTCATCGGTATATGGCAATGTAAAACAGCAGTTAAAGTCTGCTGGGATTTTGGATGAAAGCGAAGCCGATTTTTTGATATGCGAAGTCCTTAATATAAAACGCTCACAACTTTTGCTTACAACAAAAATAACAAAAAAAGATGCACAAGAGATAGAAAAATGTGTGCAAAGAAGAATAAAGGGTGAACCAATTACAAAAATTTTTGGAAGAACGGAATTTTATGGATATAACTTTATCGTTACAAAAGATGTCCTATCGCCAAGACAAGATACCGAGATTTTGGTTGAGAATGCTCTAAAATATTGCAAGCCCAAAATGAATGTTTTGGATATGTGTACAGGCAGTGGAATTATCGCAATAAGTATGGCAAAAAATGTTAATGCAAACTTTACTGCGGTGGATGTTTCAAAAAAAGCATTGCTTGTTGCAACACAAAATGCTCAAAATAATGGTGTAAAGATAAATTTTGTTTTATCTAATATGTTTGACGACTTGAAAAATACTAAAAAATTTGATATCATAGTAAGTAATCCACCATATATTCCATCAAATGAAATAAATGGTCTTGATATAGAGGTAAAAGATTATGACCCAAAGTTGGCGTTGGATGGCGGAAAAGACGGCTTGTACTTTTATAGAAAGTTGGCAAGTCAATCTCCAAACTACCTAACAAAAAATGGTATGCTATTATTGGAAATTGGATACAACCAAAAACAAGAAGTGGCAAATCTTTTAAGTGAAAATTTTGAAGACATAAAATGCATAAAAGATTATTCAAATAATGACAGAGTAATGATTGCAAAATTAAAAACAAAAGGGAAGAAAAATGTTAGAACAAACAGCAAAAATTAAACAAAGATATGATGAACTCACAAAGTTGGTAGTTGATCCTGAAATCATTGCCAACAATAAAGAATGGCAAAAATTGGTAAAGGAAAGAAGTAGCATTGAAGAAATTGCTGAATGCCATGACAAACTTGCAAAACTTATGAAGAATTTGGAAGAAAGTGAACAAGTTGTAAAAACCGAAACCGACCCAGAAATGATTGAAGCATTCAAAGAAGATATAGAAAACACAAAAAAACAGATTGATGAACTAAACAGTCACATCCAAATTTTGCTTTTGCCAAAAGATGAAAATGATGATAAAAACGTTATTATTGAAGTTCGTCCCGCCGCAGGTGGTGAAGAAGCTGCACTTTTTGCAAACACTCTTATGAATATGTATGTAAGATATGCAGAACGAAATGGTTGGAAAGTTGAAGTAAATGAACTTGAACAAACAGAACTTGGTGGACTTAAGGAATGCAGTTTGACAATTCGAGGGAAAGATGCATTTAGTAAGTTAAAATACGAAAGTGGTGTTCACAGAGTACAAAGAGTTCCAGAAACAGAATCTCAAGGAAGAGTCCATACATCAACAGTAACTGTTGCTGTTCTTCCAGAAATTGAAGAAGTTGATTTTGAAATATTAGACAAAGATTTAAGAGTCGACACATATCGTTCAAGTGGTGCAGGTGGTCAACATATTAACAAAACTGATAGTGCAATAAGAATGACACACCTTCCAACCGGAATTGTTGTGACTTGCCAAGACGAAAGGTCGCAAATAAAGAACAGAGAAAAGGCAATGAATTTGTTAAAGGCAAAACTATATGACTACTATAAAACTCAAATTGACACCGAGTATTCTCAAAATAGAAAGAACCAAGTTGGAACAGGTGACAGAAGCGAAAGAATAAGGACATACAACTTCCCACAAGGAAGAATCACTGACCATAGAATAAACTATTCAGTATTCTCAATTGACGCCTTCCTTGATGGCGATTTGGATGATATGATTTGCGAACTTCAAAAGCATGATCAACAACAAAAGTTGGAAAACTTGTCACTCAAATAAAAATATTGCAAAACAGCATTTAATGTAGTAAAATAGAAAAAAGGAGTACATATGACAGATTATCAAAGATTTTTGCGAGAGAACCTTGCAATGTCTCAAGGTCTTGTTGGAACTTTTAATGATAATGACAAGTATGTTGTGTCGCAAGATACAGTTCAAGAAATGGTCAGTGCAAAAAAAATGCTAACATCATACAAAGACACCGAAGCGTTGTGTGAACTTTGTACTCCAAACAATACTTATAAATTAAAATTTCGTTTTACTATTGATGCGACAAATAACAAAAAGTATGCAAGTTTGTATTTGTTGGAAAGTTTTAACTTGTATGACGAAAAACAAGAACTTGACACTTTTTTGATAAATTATTCCGAAGCAAACGATAATAACTTTTTAGATAAATTAAGAAAGGCATTCAATCTCGTAACAAAAGATGAAAGCCAAGGCAAAGATATAAAAAATTCAGCGTTAAAATTTGAAACTTTGCTCATAGGTAAAAAAGAAAAACTAAAGGCTATGAGTGCACCATTTATGACTCAAAACAAAAAGTATATTCAAGATGTGCTAAAAATTTTGAAAGCAAGTGGTGAAAGTGGAAATGAAATCTTAAAGATTTTTAAAAAAGAAATTTTAAAAATTCCTGTTGATAAACTTGACCCAAAGTATTGGCAAAAAGTGAAAGATATTTTGGATAAGGTTCTATATAAAAATGCAGAAAAACTTCCACAAGAATACAAAAAACAGATGGAAGAAGTAAATCAGCAATTTATTAAATTGTTTAAAGACAAGTTCAAAAGTATAAGCTTGGTTGTTGCACCAAAAGAACCAGAGAAAAAGAAACCAATGCCACCAAAATCTGATTCAAAACCAAAAGATGACGATAAAAACAACGGTGGTGGGAATAAGAACAAAGGCAAAAACTCTGGAAAAGGGAAATCGGTGGCAGGCGATAAAATTCCACCTGTCCAAAAGGTATCTCAGCCGGCAAAAGTAAAAGATTCGGGCGTACCTCATCCATTAAAACCAAATCTAAAAATTCAATTGGACAAGGAATTAATGTTTGGAATGAAAATGGGGAAATATTTGAGAGTTATGTCCTATATTAACGAACTTGACAAAGATAAATTGAATGGAAAATCAAAAGTAGAACAATCCAAAACCCAAGAACAAAAACAAAACAAGTATGAAGAAATGGAACTTTCCAGATAAAAGGGTATTGAAATTATTTGTATAATGTGGTAAAATACATTGTAAAATATTAAGACAAAGAGGTGAGTATTATGTTAAATGTTGACAAATCAAGATTAACAAAAGAAATGCTTAAAGATGTTGAAGAATATGAAAAAACGGGTGAAGATGCAATATTCTTGCTTGCCAAAAAAGATAGCAACTACAAAGATATTATCACAAGAATGCAATCTTCAAATATAGCATTTGTTGCAAACTCTGGTGTAAAAACACTTGACGATTGGAACAATAATGAAGCAATAAATTGTAATATAAATGAAAAGTTGGTTGCACTTAATGAAGATGGCGGAAATCAAAAGTATTCTTGCTATGCCCTCAAAGCACCAAACTCATTCAATCAAGGGTTAAGATTACCATTTATTGATACATATGCTTCAAAAAAGAAAAGCTTGTTTGCAGGGAACACAACTTTCTCAACATACAACAGTCTGCTTGAAAATATTTCAAACACATACAAAATCAAAATCAAAGAACTTGATTATGCAAAGAAGCACATTGTATACAAAAATGGTTCAAAGATTATTGCAATGTTAAAAGACAAAGCACATCGTGTTTTAAATATGTGTAGAAAATTCTTGCACAAGGAACAAACTGAAGCCCCAATAAGATATAAAGGTAAATTAAAGATAACAAAATTCTTGAACTCGGTTTCAAAATCAAAGTATGGTGTTTCTCAACAAGAAAGAGCCACAGAAATTTTGGACAAAATTATATTTGCAACAGTAAGATACTTTGCAAAAAACGATAAGATTGAATTAACTTCAAAAGAAATGCTTGTTGCAACTCTTTATGCTGATATTCTTATGTCAAGAGCAATAAACTATGGCGACACAAAAAATAACAACGACATAGAAAATGCTTTAAAATTGCAATTGTCAAATGTACTTTCAGCACTTGAACCAAGTTCTGGCAAATTAAAACAATTGGCAAATCTTGGAATGAAATCTGCAATATACAATTTGAAAAAAATGGGAATTTCAATACAAGATGTTGTTTCAAACGCAAAGAAATGTGGTTTTGCATATGCAAGCGAGCCAACAACTTATGAAGATGCTTTGCTTGGAAGCAAGTTAAAACTTCAAGAAAAAGAAGCTGGCTCAGTTGACGAAAATGAAAATACCACATCAAAACAAGACCAAGATAACGACAAGGAATCATTAAAAACCGATAACATAGCCCAAACTACTACTGCACAAAAAGAAAATGGGCAATATGATTATTTCATCAAACTAAATCAAACTCCTCCATATATTGCAAATTATGATTATCCAACAAACTTTACATTTGTTGTAGATGAAGAAAAACCAGTAGAACCAACAACAAAAGAAGTTGAATTAACACAAAAGAATGCAAGAAAATATATTGATACAATCATTATCAAGGCATTCAAAAACTATATGGCAAAATCAGTTGTTATAATGAGTGGTTATGCAAACAAAACAGGAAAAGTGTATGCAAGAATGCAACGTAGACACTTGTTTGTTGAAGATATACTTGCTTATTATGAAAATAATAAACAATTTGATGTAAATCAACTTTTGGCAGACCTTAACAAATTGATTGCTCAAAAAGAAGATTCTGATGAGTTGCAAGCCAACAAGTTTGCAAATTCATTGCTTACATTAAGAGAATCAATAATCTTGGATATCTTTAAAGATGAACAATCAATAAAAGTAACAAACGGTGAAACAATTTCAACACTTGTAAACAAATTCCTTCATGATAATTATAATGCAACAAGTTTGACTCCATTTATCAATAATATGTTAAAAGTAAGTATGAAAGATATTGACAAATTAAGCAAACCAAACACTTTTGACCATGAAAGATAAAACAAAAATTCTAACCGATTCGGTTAGATTTTTTTATGCTATAAATAATATTTTTGAATATATATAATATATGAAAAAAGTATTAGCTATAATATTGTTATTTTTTGTTTTTTCGTTTGCATATTTTATAAAAAATTTCACAATTACAAAAATAGATGAAAATAAAGTTTTTTCTCAAATTCAAACTTCACTTTATACTTTTAAAAACAACTACATAAAGGCAGAATTCTCTTTTGGCAAAAGAGAAGAACCTTTTAATGATGATGGAAACCCTACAAAGAATGTTGACTATTCTTTGCTGGAAGTTGAATTGTTATTGCAAGATATAGACACAAATTTTTTGTTTGTTAATATCAATATAAATAATGAAATAAAAAGATGTAAATTAAGAAAAAATCCATTTAAAAATAGTTATATTGAAGATATAAAAATATGTGATAAAAATCTTAATATATTTTTAATAAATATAGAAATTTTTGATGATAATTTTTATCAATTAAAATGTATTACAAAATTATTTAATTTTTCATATAAAGATGCACAAAAAAAGAGCATAAATGAATATAAAGAATATTTATTAAAAAAATTAAATAACAAATGTAAATTTGAATGTTATCTAACAATTGCAAAGGGGTATGATACAAAAATAAGATATTTTTGGAAGTTAAAAATAATAACAACCGACTTTGAAACAAAATATGCATTATTTGACACAAATACTTTGGAATTGATATTAAAAACATAAAATATTTGTAACTGCTTTCTTTATGTGATATAATGAAAATAAAGGTGGTGATTTTATGCTCACAGAAACAAAAAAAATAATTGAAAATGCATATTTGGTTGGCGTAACTTTTTCAAATAAAGAAAATGTTGAATTGTCACTAAAAGAATTAAAAAGTTTGTGTGAAACGGCTGGACTTAATGTTGTTGGGCAAGATTTTCAAATGGTAAGAAAAGTCACTCCGGCAACTTTGATTGGCAGTGGAAAAATAGAAGAAATTAAAACAGAACTTGAAAAAAACAAAATTAATGTTGTTGTTTTTGATTATGAACTTTCAGGTTCTCAAGTGAGAAATTTATCAGATATTTGGGGAGTTAAGGTTATTGATAGAATAACTCTTATTTTGGACATATTTGCACAAAGGGCACAAAGTAGAGAAGGCAAATTGCAAGTTGAACTTGCTCAACTAAAATACAATTTGCCAAGACTTTCTGGCATCTCTGGCACAAGTGGAAGATTTGGCGGAAGTGGTGTTGGTATGCGTGGTCCCGGCGAAACAAAGCTTGAACTTGACAAAAGAATTGCTCAAAATAATATCATAAGATTAGAAAAAGAAATTGAAAGGGTAAAACAAAACAGGCAAGTTCAAAGAAAGGCAAGACAGCAAAACCCTATTTTTAAAGTCGCAATTGTCGGCTATACAAATGCGGGGAAAAGTACACTTTTAAATCTCATTACAAAGTCGTCAATTTATGCAGATGACAAACTTTTTGCAACTCTTGATACAACAAGTAGAACTGTTTGGCTTAATGAAGGGAATAAGTTTGTCTTAACCGACACTGTTGGTTTTATTTCAAAATTGCCACACACCTTGATTGATGCCTTTTCGGCAACTTTGGAAGAAGCAAAAGACGCTGATTTGATTTTGCATGTAATTGATGCAAGCAATCCTTATTATGAAGAACAAGTTGATGTGGTAAACAAGGTGTTAAATGACCTAAAAATCACAAGCCCGGTGATAAAAGTATATAACAAATGCGATAAACTTGAAACAAAAGACAAAACGGACGGCATATATATTTCTGCCAAAAATAATATTGGAATTGATAATCTCAAAAATGCAATATTAGAAAAAATGTAATTGATGTAACAAATTTGAATAATGCTCATATTATGATATGACAAAAGAAAAAATCACAGAGTACAAAAGATAAAATAATTTACATATAAGATAAAATTCTTTTGGAGGGTACATAGATGAACATTTTTGGTGGACTTGGCAATATGACACATGGTGGAAACAATTGCATTTGCAACTTGGTTTGGCTTATGTTCTTGCTTTCAATTTGTGGTTGCGACAACTCAACATTATTCGGTGGTGATTGTATGAATATTATATTCTTACTTTTATTACTTTCTTGCTGTGGTTGCTCAAACAACACACCTTGTGGGAACTAAAGATAAAGGAAAGAGGAAGAGTTCAAAGTTTGAGCTCTTCTTTTTTGCGTATTTGATATGCTCTTGTTACAAACAAACAATTATTTTGACAAAATAAGACACGATATCTTTTGAATTATATCAAACAATAATACTGACAAATGGAATAGGTGATATAGTCTTTGTGGGCAAAATTTTAAAGTTAATCAAATTTTTTTGTTAATTCGTTGACAAAAAATTTGTTATAGTATACACTCTATTTGTTAATATTAGAATAGGAGCATAATAATGAAAAAATCAATCAAGAAAGCATGCGCATTGGCATTACTCGCAACATCTACAGCATCAGTAGTTGGCACAGGGGTAGTCGCTTTAGTTGATAATAAAAACACAAACAATAATGGCACATTTGTATTCGCAGAACAACTTCCAACATCAGAATATAGATATCTTAAAGTTGATGGTTCAAAAACAAAAGCCATAATTGGTTCAACATTCACAATTCCAACAGCAAAATTTGTTTTGGGTTCAACAGAAACAGAACTCTCTGGCTCTCAAATCAAGGTTATAAGCCCAATTGGAGAAGAAGTTGAGATTAGTGAAGGTAAATTCAAGGTTGAAAGAATTGGTAATTACTCAATCACATACACCTACACAGAAGGCTTGGGCGAAGATGCAAAAACATATTCAGCTGAATATATTGTTGAAGGTCAAAAGAGTGAAAATGAAATTGTTGTAAAAGACAACACTCAAAGAATTTTACCAAAATATGTATATCAATCATACACAGGCAAAATATATATTCCAACAGCAGAAGTAAAATTTGCTGATGATGTAGTTGAAGTTGAAAATGATATAGAAGTAAAAGTATCGTCACCATCACACAAAGATTTGCAATTCAATAGTCAAACCGGTGAACTTAACTATGACAAATTGGAATTAGGTAAGTATACTGTTCAATACACAGCAAGAACAAAAAACGGCGAATTCTTGAACACTGTAACAAAAGAATTTGAAGTTTTGGATGACACTGTTTTTGAAAAGGAATACAAAAAAGATTATAAACTTACTTTTTCATATTCAACAACGGCACCAACAAGTGCAGAAATAGGAACAGAATTAACACTCCCAACAGTAGTAGGTAAAATGGGTAGTGTTGAAACTCCTGTATACTATACAGTTTCAGTTCAACTTCAAACAAGTGACGGCTTAAAAGATGTAACAGCTCAAACAATAAAAGATGGAAAGTTTACAGCAAAGAAGTCATACTCAATTGATGGAAAAACCTATGATGCAAAGAATGCAACTTATTCATTTAAGTACACTGTAAAAGATGCTCTTGGAAAAGAAGCAACAGGAGATTTCTCAATTACTGGCGTAAAAGATACAAAAGCTCCAGAAATTGTCGTTGCAGATCCATATAACAAACAAAGCACAGAAAATATCAAAGATGTATCATACAAGATTCAACAAAATTATGAAAGTGGCAAAAACATTGTAATGAAAGCAATTTTTGCAAAAGATAAAGGTGACACAGATTTAAGTGACCTTAAACTTTCAAGATACATTAGAAAAGACAACTCATCATCTTCAGAAAAGGATATCTATACAACAGAAGGAAAAGATGTTGAAGATATATTCGCAAAAGATATCGTGTTTAATGTTGAAGGTGCTCTTGGAGAAAATCAAATTGATGGTGGAACGCTTGAAGATGGCAACTATGTAATGTATTACAAAGCAGTAGACAGTCAAGGCAACGAAACAACAACAAGATTCTCTTTCAAAGTTGATTCAAATTTCCATTTTACAGCAGATGACAAACCGACAGTTGAATTCAAAACAAACTTCAGCCGTTCAATGTCAAGTGACAGCACAGTAACATTCACAAAACCAGTTGCAAGTGCAAAGAACGATGATAGCTTGAACACATATGTTATGTACAAGTTTAACAATGGAGAATGGACAGTTCTTGAAGCTGATGAAGACGGAAAGTACAAGCTTCCATTAAACAAAGTTGCTGGTGCAAATAGTGTAAAAATTAGAGCAATTTCAGAAAACGATGCTCCAATGACAAGTGCAGAACAAAATGGGGACATTGTAAAAGCAGACAATATTAGCTCATACGATGGCTTTAAATACGGATTTGATGAAGTTGAAATCTTAATTAGAGATAACAAAGATACAGCTGCTCCAACATTCACGTCAATTGATAAGTTGGAAGCATCATATGAACAAAACACAGAAATCACACTCCCAACATTAGTTGTAGATGATGATTTGGTTGACTATGTAAATGTTGATATCTTTGCAAAAGAACTCACAAGCGGACAAGAATTGGATGTAACTGATGCAACTGTTATGCGTACAGGTAACACTTACACACTTTCAAATGCAAAATTGAATGCAATTCTTGCAGGTAAATATGAAATTATTTATCAAATTACCGATGCAGGTAACAACCTTATCAATATCTATCAATACACAACAATAACAGAAAGAAGTATAGATGCAGAACCAAAGTTCAGCAAACTTCCAGATGCAATCAATGATGGGAAACTTGAACTTGGCGAAAGTGTTGAGCTTCCAATTCCAACTCTTCCAAAAGATGATGCAACAACAAAATATTCATACAACGTTAACGTAAAGGGTGGACTTGCTTTCTGTAACAAAGAATTGTTTACACCAAAGAAAGCTGGAACATACACTCTTGAATATGCATTAAATAAAGAAGTTGGCGGAGTAAGTACAGTTGTTGACACAAAACAATTTGTAATTGTTGTTGAAGACACAACAAAACCAGAAATCTTTGTTGATTGGAACTTGAATGCTTCTTACGACAAAGATACAGTAGTAAAAATTCCAGTATTCAGTGCAAGTGACACTTCTGGAATCAATATGGAAGATTCAAAGATTGTAATTTCTTCAAAATCTTACTCAAGAACAATCAAAGCAAAAGATATGGCTGAAGAACTCAAAAAGTCAGAATCTGATTCAAAATTGTATGTAACATTAAGATACAATGAAGAATACACAGTAACATACACAGCTTATGATAAGTCAGCAAAGAAAAACTCAACAACAGTAAGTTACTCAATCAAAGTTGGTGATATGGTTGCTCCAACAATCAATTTGAATGATGATATTCTTCCATCAAAAGTAAAACTTGATGACAAATTATCAATCGACCTTTCAAAAATCAAAATCACAGATTCAAAGGGTGAAGTTATTCCAACAAGCGAAATCAAAATTGTTGTAAAGAACACAACAACAGGAACAACTGTTAAGAATAACTATGAAGATGAAGAAGGTAAATTTGAATACACAATCTCATCAGCTGGTGATTACACTGTAACATTCACAGCAGAAAAGAATGGTAACAAGAGAGAAGTTGTTAGAACATTCACAGTAAATGAACAAGAAAATAATGGACTTGAAACAAGTGAAATAATCGCAATTGTTGCTTGCTGTGTTGCAGTTCTTATCTTGGCAGGTGCAGTAGTTTATATGATTGTAACAAAGAAAAAAATTAAATCATACAAGTAAGCCGAAAAAGTAAATAAAAAATCTATTAGCAAAAGCTGATAGATTTTTTTTATAAAGTAAATTATATTAGTTGTGAAGTTTTACAACTTTTGATAAATATGTTAAAATATATGCTATGAAAGATATACACGAGATAATAGAAAGTTTTTGTGGGGATGCAATAAAAGACTCGGCAAGTATGGCTGAATACCTAAATGAAGAAACAAAAACTGAAGAAGAATATTTTGAAAAGCTCGATGTTGCAAAATTACTAAAAAAATATTGTGAGCATGATATACAAATTTTTAATCAATATAAAAACATTTTGGTAAAAATTGACATTTCATTTTTTGAGTATTACACAAAAAAATTAAATGTTTTGATTAGCCAAAAAAAATATGAAATGGCATTGTTTTATGTTAATAAAGCACTTTGGTATTATGATTTGCCACAAAACTTTATATCATTTGATTCTACTTTTGATTTTTATGTATATTGTATGTTTCATCCTGAATTTAAGGAGCATTTTTTATCAAGTGGTGAAAGTATTATTTATCTTAATTATTCAACTGTTTGCCTAGGACTTGAAGATGTTGACAAGGCCATTGAATGTATAAAACATTCAATATACTGTTCGCCAATGAACTTTCTTTATTATGACAGAGCAATGTACATATTTGCAAAGTATGGTTATGTTGAAGAATTAAAAAACTGCCTAAAAAGTGCATACTTGGTTGCCAAAAACGATGCTGAATTTGGGGTTTTGCAATATTATTATGCAAAGTATTTTTTCTTGACAAAAAAATATGTTTTGGCAAAAGTTTGCATAAATATGGCAATGCAAAAAAACTTTAATCTTAACTACAAAAAAGATATGATGGATATGATATTAGAAATTGATAAATCAAATATTGTAACATTGGATTTTGTTGGAGATTATTCTAATATACTAAAGAAAAATGAAGTTCCACAAACTCGTAATCAAGATTTATTTTTGGCAAGTTTAATATTATATGGAAAGTGTTTAAAAAAGGAAATAAAAGACAAATCATTGCAAAATGAAGCCGAAAAAATATCAAGGTCATATACAAATGCAAACTTTATGCAAATGTATAAATCAAGTTTGCTTTCTGGTAATGAATTTTATTTAATCAATAAAACGAAGATATATTTCAATATTGACAAAAAATGGCAAGTAATGATTGATAACAATGACAAAGTAAATTTGTTTACAGCAACTTTTGACAACAATTCTATAAGAGTTAATTATTTTTCAAAAAATGTATTCAAATTTGTCATCGACAAAACAAAAAAATATGACGATGTTATAGAGCAAAAAGAATTTTCAACAATACAAGGCAAAAACATTTTCTATTTCATACAAAAGTTAGATGATAATGCATATATCTTTACTGCCGAGTTTGATATTTCTGACAAATATCTTGGCACAATGAATGCAACTTTTAATATGGATGTAAATACTGCAAAAAAAGAATTTATGGAAATTATTTCGTCATGCAAAGAATTAACAATAAAATAAATCGGTAGAAAAGTGTTGTTATAAACATTATTTTATGTTAATATTAGTATATGATAAATAATGTTGTTATTATTGGGCTAAACTATGAATATAATATAGAAATTGCACAGAGTGTTGCGGGCTCTTTGGAAGCGTATTTTTTGGACGGCGATGAATATGTAAATTACCAATTGCAAAACAAAAAAAATATGGAAGAACTTTGTGGGGTTGAATATTTAAAATTGCAAGAGAACAAAGCAATAAAAGGTTGTGCCGAATTTGAAAATTCAATAATAACAATACCAAGTCATTATTTTTTGCGAGATAACCAATACACCAATTTTAGTAATTCGTTAGTTATATATATAAGGTTTTCAAAAGACAAATTAACAAAGCAAAGCAAAACTGGTTTTGTTGATGAGTTTATAGTTCCAAATTTGTTGACATACACGCAAAAAGATGCCGAACTTGAAAACTTGGCAAAATATACAATAAATGTAAGAAATAAAAAGAAAAGCACAATAGAAAACGAGATTAAAATGTGTTTGGAGGAAATATATTGTGAACATAAATAAGAAATGCTTGAATTATTTAAGAGCAATGTCTTGTGAAATGATAACAAATGCAAATAGTGGTCATCCCGGAGTGGCACTTGGGGCAACAGAGATTATGTACGCACTCTTTAAGGACCACTATTTTTATGATGTAAAAGACCATAAGTTTTTCCCAAGGGATAGATTCGTTCTTTCTTGTGGGCATGCGAGTTCTTTGTATTATGCCACAGCATATATGTTTAATTTTGGTCTAAATGAAGATGATTTAAAAAATTTTAGACAACTAAATTCAAGAACACCGGGGCATCCTGAATACAACACAACAAATTTCGTTGAAGCATCAACGGGACCTCTTGGACAGGGAGTTGCCAATGCAGTTGGAATGGCGATTGCCGAAACGATGGTAGCGTCAAGGTTTAATGCACAAAAATATCCAGTTGTTGACAATTACACATATTGCTTGTGTGGTGACGGTTGTTTAATGGAAGGTGTTGCTCAAGAAGCAATAAGCCTTGCTGGAACACTGAAATTAAACAAGTTGATATTGTTATATGATTGTAATAGAACAACAATAGATGGCAAACTTAATATTTCTAATGCAGAAAATCCTGTAAAAAAATTTAAGTCAATGAATTGGAATGTTATTGTATGCAGAAACGGAAACAATTATTTTTGTGTTACAAGAGCAATTGCAAAAGCAAAAAAATCGAATAATAAACCAACTGTTATAATTTTTAAAACAACAATTGGGTTAAACTCAAAACTTGCCGGGTCAAATCTTATTCACGGAAACCCATTAACAAAAACTGACCTTGATGATTTAAAAGAAAAGTTGCAAATTACTGATTCATTCAAACTTTCTGATGATATAAAAGACCATATAATGAAAACAAATGAAAGAAACAATCATTTGATAGAAAAGTGGAATAATAATTTTGCAGTTTATCAAAAAGCTTGCCCAGAGTTATTCAAACAATTGGTAAACTATATGGATAATAAATCTATCAATATGCAACATTTGTTAAAGCAAGAACAAATTGACAAAGATTATGCAATGCGAGATGCAAATCAAGTCATATTAAAAGAACTTTCAAACAAAATGCCAAGGTTTGTTGGTGGATGTGCAGATGTTTCGCTTACCACAAAGGCATATATAGAAGGCGGTGGTGATTTTTCTTGCGAAAATAGACGTGGCAAAAATATTCACTTTGGGGTAAGGGAACATTCCATGGGGGCAATTTGCAACGGAATAACTTTGTATATGATGAATCCATCATTTTGCTCAACATTTTTGGCATTTTCAAATTATATGTTGCCACCGATAAGAATGAGTGCACAAATGAATATTCCTTCAATGTTTATGTTTAGCCATGACAATTTTAGAGTGGGGCAAGATGGTCCAACACACCAGTGTGTTGAACAACTTGGTGCATTAAGGCTTATCCCAAATTTGAATGTGTATAGACCTTGCAATATAGTAGAATTGCTTGCAAGTTATGACAATGCATTATCTGGCAAAAATCCATCATGTTTTATTCTTTCAAAGCAAACACTAAAAAACCAAAATAACAGTTTTGACATTGCAAAACTTGGCGGTTATATAATTGCTGGTGATTATGGGGATGTTGAAATACTTGCAACAGGAAGCGAAGTTGAACTTGCTCAAAATGTAAAGTCAATTTTGGAAGGACAAAATATAAAAGTTGTTATTGCAAGTTTTCCTTGCTTGGAAATTTTTGAAAATCAACCTGAAAAATATAAAAAAGATGTGTTGTCAAGAGCAACTTTAAAAGTTAGTTTGGAAGCATCAAATGACAATGTATGGGAAAAATATATTGGTAAAAATGGTATAAAATTTAGCATTGAAAATTTTGGGAAAAGTGCAAAGCAAAATGATATTGAAAATTATTTTAAATTCACACCAAATGAAATTGCAAAAACAATTAAAAAATATTTAAAAAATAATTAAAATTCTTGAATAAAATAAATATATCTACACATGATATATGTGTAAGAAAAAATATGTAATTAAATTTATTAAATATTATTTTTCTTACTAGAGCAAAAACCTGCAATATCTTTAATCAAAAGACTTGCAGGTTTTTTGCCTTTATTATTTAATAAAAAATGCCACAATTTTTTTGTGGCATATTTGTTAAAATTAAAAATATTTTTTTATATTTTTAATTAACAATACTAATTTATGCAAAAATACAAATTTTATTCTTGATTTTTTAGAATATTTTGCAAATTATTATATCTCTTTTGTGCATCTAATTTACTTTGATTATATATTTCTTCTGCATGAATTGGGTCTTTTTTCATAAGGTTTGTATATCTTGTTTCTGTTAGCAAAAATTCTTTGTAATCTTTTGTTGGGGAATTGCTATCAATTGTTAATGGCCTTTCCTTATTTGGATTAAATCTATATAAATTCCAATATCCACTCTCAACACAAAGTTTCATATGCTCATTTGATTTTGCCATGTCAAAACCATGGTTAATACAAGGACAGTAACATATAACCAAACTTGGTCCATCAAACTCTTGTGCTTCCTTTAGTGCTTTTATTGCTTGATTTGGATTTGCACCCAAACTTATACTTGCAACATATGCATTACCGCTTGTCATCGCAATCGCACCCAAATCTTTTTTGCTTGTTTGCTTTCCATTACTGTTAAATTTTGTGATGCTTCCAAATGGTGTGCTCTTTGAAGATTGTCCGCCGGTGTTTGAGTAAACTTCAGTATCGAGAACCAAAATATTTACATTTTCTTTGCTATTCAAAATCTGGTCAATACCACTATATCCAATATCATATGCCCAGCCATCTCCACCAATTATCCAAACAGATTTATCGCTTACTTGTTTATTGTTATTTTCATTATGCTTTTTTTCTTGGTCAATGGCAAGTTTAAACCCATAACCATATTCGGCATTATCTTCAAACAAACTATTTGCCCAACTCGGCCCGTTGTCGTTCTCATCTTTTGTGTAAGGACAAACAGGGTATGAACCACCATAAATGCTTGAACACCCGGTGGCATTAGCAATTATCATATTATCGCCAAATAGCTGTGTTAAAAGTTTAATATAAGGTGTTTCTCCACAACCGGCACAAGCGTAACTATATTCAAAGTATGGCTCGTAGAATTGAATACCCTTTGAAGTGAATTTGTTGAATATTGATTTTTCTTTTTTCAATGTTTGACTATAGTTATAATTTTTCTCTTCTTTTTTATAGTAATTTATATTTTCTTGCATTGTAAGTGCTTTTTTTAAGGCAGGGCAAGTGTTCACACAAACACCACAACCGGTACAATCTTTTGGACTGATTTGTATGCGGATTTTTTTGCCTTTCATTCCAATTGTTGCAATTGTTTCAAATTCTTTATTTGTGTCATCTTTTTCATCAATCAAAACACTCCTAATTGCTCCATGTGGGCAGGCAAGAGAGCATAACCCACATTGTATACAGTTTTCTTTTATCCACATTGGAACACTTGCAGATATTCCTCGTTTTAGATATTTTGAAGTATTTGTTGGAACACTTCCATCAACTGAAAAACTTGACACAGGTAAATCATCGCCTTTGTTTTTTTCTATTTTTGATATAATCTCATCAAAAAATTTGCAATTTGTTGCATTAGGTCTTGTGCTTTTGTATCCAACATAGTTTGAATAATCAATTTTATTTATTCCGTCAAGTGCAAGGTCAATTGCTTTAAGGTTTTTGTTTACAATATCGTCACCCTTTCTTGAGTATGTTGAAATTGTTGTTTCCTTAATCTTTGCAATTGATTGTTCAAAAGGTATGTCTTTTAAAAGTTTAAAGAATGCAGTTTGCATTATTACATTGATTTTTCCACCAAGCCCAACATCATTTGCAATTTTTTGTGCATCAATTGTGTATAATGTTGCATTTTTTTCTTTTAATATATTAACAAATTCTTGTGGTAAATACTCGCCAAGTTCATTATCACTTAATTTTGTGTTTATTAAAACAATGCTATTTTCTTTCAACGAAGAAATCAAATCATATCTTCCAATAAATGTAAAATTATGAATCGCAATAAAATCGTGATGTAGAGCTTTGTATGGCTTGTTTATTGGGTTATTGCTTAATCTTAAGTGTGAAGTTGTCAAACTTCCAGATTTTTTTGAGTCATATTCAAAATATGCTTGTACATATTTACTATCAAGCTGACTAATAATCTTTATGCTGTTTTTGTTTGCACTAACTGTTCCGTCAGAGCCTAGCCCGTAAAATTTCAAATTATAGCAGTCATCATCCAAAATCTCAAAGTTAGATAAAGGTAGGGAAGTGTTTGTTACATCATCTTCAATTCCAACAGTAAAGTGATTTTTTGGTGTTTTGCTAATCAAATTTTGATAAATGGCATAAACATGTGTAGGATTAAATTCCTTTCCTCCAAGCCCATATCTTCCGCCAATTACTTTAACATTTGGGGTGTTTTCAAGAATAGCAGAGCATACATCGTTGTATAATGGCTCGCCACTTGCACCACTTTCTTTTGTTCTGTCAAGCACAACCACTTTTTTTACACTTTTTGGAAGCATTTTTACAAATTCTTTTGAGAAGAAAGGTCTAAATAGTCTTACATTCAATACGCCAAGTTTTGCACCCTTGCTGTTTAAATATTTTACTGTTTCTTTTATTGTTTCAATCCCACTGCCCATTGCAACAATAACATATTCAGCATTTTGATCTCCAAAAAATTCATAAGGCGAATAACTCCTGCCGGTAATTGATTTGATATCGGAAAAAACTTCGGTAAGCTTGTCAAAAACTTGGTTGTAAAGTTCATTACATCTTTCACGATTTTGAAAATACACATCTGGATTTTGTGCTGTCCCTTTTTGGATTGGGTTGTGTGAGTTTAATGCTCGACTTTTGAATGCTTCAAGTTCTTTATGTGGATAAATTTTTTTAATATCTTCATCGTCAATAACAGAGATTTTTTCAATTTCATGACTTGTTCTAAATCCATCAAAAAAGTGAAGAACAGGTAAACTTGTTTTAAGTGTAAGCAAATGACTTGCAAGAGCCATATCATAACATTCTTGAACACTATTTGATGCCAAAATATTAAACCCTGTTGAACGTACTGCCATAACATCACTGTGGTCACCAAAGATACTTAATGCATGAGTTGCCAAGGCTCTTGCTGAAATGTGAAAAACACATGGCAAACATTCACCCGCAATTTTATACATATTAGGAATCATAAGAAGCAAGCCTTGACTTGATGTAAAAGTTGTGGCAAGTGCACCACAAGACAAAGCTCCATGAATTGCACCACTAACACCGGCCTCTGATTGCATTTCTCTCACAAGAACAGTGTCGCCAAATATATTTTGTTTGCCTTCATTTGACCATTGGCTAACTAGCTCTGCCATGGTAGATGAAGGTGTTATTGGATATATTGCGGAAACTTCACTTAATTTGTAGGCAATTTCGGCTGTTGCTGTGTTGCCGTCAACTGTTTTGTATGTCATAAAAACCTCTTTCTATATATATTACCATAAATCTAATTATAATGCAAAAATTCGATTGCTAAAAATTTAAAAATGTTTTAATATTTTTGTATGAGAAATATTTTATTGGAAATATCATATAAGGGCACAAATTATAAGGGCTTTCAAAGACAAAAAAACACTCAAGAAACTATTGAAAATTATCTTGCAGTGGCAATTAAAAATGTCTTTTGTGAAGATGTGAAAATTACAGCAAGTGGAAGAACTGATGCTGGTGTCCACGCACTCAAACAGTGCATAAACTTTCAAACATCAAAAAATATAGATGTAAAAATTATTCCAAGGGCATTAAACACTTATTTGCCACAAGATATAAGAGTTAATGATGCAAAGGAAGTTGATGAAAACTTTAATGCAAGGTTTTCGACAAAGAAAAAAACATATATGTATGTGGTAAGGCAAAGTGAGATTGCAAGCCCAATTTTGTGGGATATGGTTACACATTGCCAATATAGTCTTGATGAACAAAAAATTAACGAATGTGTGAAAAAAATAATCGGCACTCACAATTTTAAAGCATTTTCAAGTGCAAATACTGATGTAAAAGATTATGAAAGAACCATTTATAATTTTACATTTGAAAAAAAAGATAACTTTTTGATATTCAAAATAACGGGAAATGGATTTTTATACAATATGGTTAGAATTATAATTGGAACAATTCTTGATATTTCAAGAGGAAATCTTGACATTGAAATAATTGACAAAATGTTTGAAACCGGGGAGAGAGCAATTGGTGGGAAAACAGCAAAGCCAAATGGACTATATCTTTATAATGTTGAATATTTATAAATAATTATGTATATTTATTCATACATAAAAATTAAAAAATATGCTTGACAAATAGTAGAGTTTATAATAAAATTATACTCGTCTAGGGTTAGGCATTTTTTTTGTAAAGTTAGCCCCTTAAAAAAAGAATTGTCTATACAAACAAGGCGTAAATTTTTGGAGGAAAAAATCAATGAAAACATTTATGGAAAAACCAGCAAATGTGGAAAGAAAATGGTATCTTGTTGATGCAACAAATATGCCTCTTGGAAGACTTGCTTCTCAAGTTGCAGACATCTTAACAGGAAAGAACAAACCAACATACACACCACATGTTGACACAGGTGACCATGTTATAGTAATTAACTCAGATAAGGTTATTTTAACAGGTAAAAAATTGACACAAAAAATGCTTAGAAGCCACTCAGGTTATGCAGGTGGACTAAAAGAAATGGATTACAAAACAGTTATGGCAACAAAATCTAATGTCGCTGTTGAAAAGGCAGTAAAAGGTATGCTCCCAAAGAATTCTCTTGGAAGAAAAGCTTTTGAAAGACTTAGAGTTTACAAAGATGCAAATCATAATCATGAAGCACAAAAACCTCAAACTGTTGAGTTAAAAGGAGCAAGAAACTAATGGCAGAAAGAAAAACAGCAAAAGCAAGCAAAGTTAAAAATGTTCAATTCCTTGGAACAGGAAGAAGAAAAAAATCAATTGCAAGAGTTAGATTGCTTCCAAATGGAACAGGAAAAATCACTGTAAACGGAAAAGATATTGAAGAATACTTTGGTCTTGACACACTTAAACTTATTGTTCGTCAACCAATGGAACTCACAAACACACAAGACAAATATGATGTTATTGTAAATGTTATTGGCGGTGGACTTAGTGGTCAAGCAGGTGCTATCAACCATGGAATTTCAAGAGCACTTGTTCTTGCAGAAGAAAACCTTAAACCTGAACTTAAAAAAGCTGGATTCTTGACAAGAGATTCAAGAATGAAAGAAAGAAAGAAATATGGTTTAAAGAAAGCAAGAAAAGCATCTCAATTCAGCAAGAGATAATTCGTTTTGCAAAAAACTGGAAATTTATTTTCCAGTTTTTTCTTTTATTTTGAATGCCGGTATGATATAATGCCAAGAAGGTAATTTATGAACAAAAGAAGATTTTTTAAAACTGTAAATCACTATAACAAATATTTTGAGCAAGAAGCAGAAGATATGCTTGAATTTTGTGGTAATCCAAACGAAACAATGCCAATTGATGTAATTATATACAAACCAACAAAAAAATACCCATTTTGGAAACTCGCCACAGTTGGTGCAAGTGATTATAAAATGCCAAAGCATAAACCTGCCATTGCAAGAAGAAATGAATATGTAATGTTTCTTGATAAATATATTAACATTTCACCAGATAGCAAAGATTATGATTGGTATTATAAGTTTTTGATACTAACAGCATATTCTTCAAGAGATCTAGGTGAGTTTATATCATACGGCCATACAATTGAACTTACTAATGATCAAGAAAATTGGCCAATATCCCTTTTGCTAATGCCAGAGGCGATACGAGACTCGAGAATACTTAAATTCAAACTTGGGCTTTTTGATAAATGTGCAATTTTGCAAGTTGTACCAATAACTCAAGAAGAATATGATATAGGTTTTGAGGCGATAGAAAACAGTATATATGGAGAAAATTGTAAGCCAGACGCATTCTTGGCAAGAAAAATAGTAAAGTGAGTTATCAAACTGATGACTTTATTAACTTTGAAGATAATTCAAAAGTAAAAATTCACATTGAATACTAATAGTTTTTTGGACTTTATAATTGACATAGTTTTTAAATTATGTTAATATATCAAGGTATGCCACATATTATGGGTTTCAAAGTGCCGTTGTGCCACCTAGGATAGTGAGATTAGTTAAGGAGGAAAGTTATGTTTGCAATTATTCAAACAGGAGGAAAACAATACAAAGTCCAAGCCGGTGATGTTTTGGAAGTTGAAAAACTTGATAAAAATGTTGGCGACAAAGTTGAATTTGAAGTTTTGCTCACATCAAACGAAGGCAAAGTAGTTTGTGGAACACCAGTTGTTAAAGGTGCTATTTGCACAGCAGAGGTCCTTGCACAAGGCAAAGGCGACAAGGTTGTTGTTTACAAATACAAAGCAAAGAAAAATGTTAGAAGAAAACAAGGTCATAGACAACCATTCACTCAAGTTAAAATCTTAGAGATAAAGTAATATGACAAATATTCAAATCAGAATAAAAAACAATAATATTGTTGCTTTTACAGTTTCTGGGCACACAGGTTATGATGACTATGGTAAAGATATTCTTTGCAGTGCAGTTTCATCAATAACTCAAAGTGTTTGTCTTGGAATTGTCAAAGTTCTAAAAATCAATGCTGTAATCAAAAAGGATGACAAAAAAGGCTATTTAAAATTTGAATTGCCAAAAAATCTTAGTGAACAAAAATTGCAAGATGCTCAAATAATTTTGAAGACTATGCAACTTTCATTAAACGATTTGTTGTCATCATACAGCGACTATATTAAATTGGAGGTTCAAGATGAAATTTATTAATATCCAACTTTTTGCCCACAAGAAAGGTGGTGGTAGCACAAAGAACGGTAGAGATAGTAATTCAAAAAGACTTGGTGTAAAAAGATATGATGGTCAAGAAGTTCTTGCTGGCTCAATTATCGTTCGTCAAAAAGGCACAAAAGTTTATCCAGGTGTAAATTGTGGACTTGGAAAAGATTATACAATTTTTGCAACTGCTAATGGAAAAGTTAAATTTTCAAAGAGTGGCGATAAAAAAATTGTTAGCGTAATTGCTGAATAATGATGTTAAAATTCGTACAATAATGTGCGAATTTTTTTAATAATATTATATTGACTTTGTCAACAAAATTTATTATACTAAATTGATTATGGAAGAGAATAAAGAAGAAGTACAACAAAATGCAAAAGTAGCGATAAAAACTCAAACAAAAAAAGAATACTTTTTGCAAGCACTAAAATTTTTGGCATTTTCAATATCTGCTGGAGTTATTCAAATAGTAGTTTTTACGTTACTAAATGAAGTCGCAGGACTTACATATTGGCCAGCATATTTAATTGGACTTGTTTGTTCAGTATTATGGAATTTTACATTCAATAGGAAATTTACATTCAAATCGTCAAACAATATTCCAATTGCAATGCTAAAGGTATTTTGTTATTATTTGGTGTTTACTCCACTTTCAACATTGTGGGGAGATGCATTAAGCAAGGTCGGTTGGAATGAATACTTAATTTTGGCATTGACGATGATTGTGAATTTTGTTACAGAATTTTTGTATAGCAAGTATTTTGTATTTAGAGAGAAAAAAGATAAAAATACAAGCAATTTAAGTAAATAATAATTTTAAAAGAGAGCAAAATATATATATGAAAAAGTATATACCTTTTGTTCTTTTTATTTTTGTATTACCATTTTTTTGTGCAACAGTTAATGATATTGTATTTGCGAATGATAATTCAAGTAATTACGGAATAAATATTGTTGTAAAAAATTTTGACAACTTAAAAGCAGAATATAGAGAACTGTTTTTTAATATAAGTATTCCATTAACGATAGAAAGTGAGATTGAAATTGAAAAGGAAAATATAAAACAGAACAAACAGATAATTGCAAAGTTTAATGAAAAAGATATAAAAAAGTTTGAAATTTCTACTCAAAATCCACAAAAAATGCGAAATATTATATATAATGCAATATCTTATGCAAAAGACGAAAAGTGCTATTTAATTTTTAATCTAGATAAAGATAGTATTGAAAATGGATACTTTGCATTGGTGGATACATTAAAAATTTTTTATAGTATGAAAGTTAGCGTGACTTATTTTAATTGACTTTAATTTATTTTATATGTAAACTTTTACTAGGAGTAATTTATGAATAAAGTTGTTATAGTTGGCTGTGGAAATGTTGGAATGAGTTATGCTTTTTCTTTGGTAATAACAAAAAACAAAGTTGATGAACTTGTGCTTATAGATATAAACAAGGATAAGGTTTTGGGCGAAGCGATGGATTTGACCCATGCTGCAGCATACAATTCAAATCGAATAAGAATAAAAGCGGGTGATTATAGTGATTGTAATGATGCCGACATAGTGTGCATTTGTGCAGGCAGACCACAGGAAGTGGGCGAAACGAGAACTGATTTAATTAACAAAAATTACGCAGTTTTTAAAAGTATAATAACACAAATAAACAAAACAAATTTCAATGGAATATACTTGGTTGCAACAAATCCACTTGATGTTATGACTTATATCACATACAAATTATCAAACTTTAAGCCAAGCAAAGTTATAGGAAGTGGAACTGTGCTTGATAGTGCAAGACTTAGATGTTTAATTGCAGATAAATTGGAAGTAAGTCCAAAAAATATACATGCTTATGTTATAGGCGAACATGGGGATTCTGAATTTATTCCTTGGAGTGGTGCAATGATTGGACTAAACAAGGCTAGTACGTATCTTTCAGAAAATGATTGTTCAAAAATCTTGTATGAAGTTAGAACAAGTGCATATGATATCATCAACAAAAAAGGTAACACTTGCTATGGCATTGGTATGTGCTTAACCAATATAACAAATGCAATTTTAAACAACTCAAATGAAATTATGACAATATCGGCATATAACAAAGAACATAAAATATACTTTGGTATGCCATCAATATTAAATCGTGAGGGCGTGAAGGAAACTCAAGATTTGGAATTGAATCATGAAGAACGAGATAGACTGATTGATTCGATTGATGCAATAAAAGAAACCATCAGTAAAATTAAAGATTAAAAAGTGGCTACATAATGTGGCCATTTTTTTTAACTATCTATAACTCTCATTGGTGTAAATAAATGTGCAAGCGGATGCTGTTTATGGTTGAACATATATTCAATCATTTCAACGCCATTGATAGCATTGATGATTCCATTCGCACCGCAACTTAAAAATAGGTAAAGGTTGTCAATATCAGTTTCACCAATAAGTCCAAGGTTGTTGTCGGTTGTTCCAAAAGCACCACAAAACTTGTAATCAATTTTGATTTGGGTTTTGTCTTTTTCAAATAGTGAACAAAGCGTATTGTATAAGTTTTTGTATTTTTTCTCACATTTCGCTTTTGAGTAGTTTTGTTTTTTAAATTGGACATCTTCGCCACCAAAAATCAATCTATTATCCGGTAATTTTCGTAAATAGTGATATGGTTTTTGATTGTCGCGAATTATTGCATTATTTTTCCATTGTATACATTTTACAGGGTTTGTTACGATTGTGTAGGTTATAAATCTTTGCATCATATTTTCGTCTTGAAAAAACTCCATATTAAACCCTGTTGCAAGAACTATCTTTTTTGCGTAAATTTTATGATTGTAACAAGTTGTGACACAAAACCTATTATTTTCGGTTAAAAAGCTATCAAACGATGTATTTTCATATATTTTATCTTGATTTTTTGAATTTTCTATAAGTTGTTTGCAAAACAGATATGGGTTAAGTTCGGCACCACCATTTTTGTCGTATATTCCACTTGCAATTGGGAAAGGGAAAGGGTTGTTTGTTCTTGTATACAATTTGCAGTCAAATCCGTAGTTCTTGCGCAGGTTATATTCCTTTTTTAATTTGTTATTATCTTGCGCATTTTGACTAAACAAAAATGATGGTCTTTTTGCAAAATTACAATTATTTCCATACTTTTTTATGAATTTTTCAATCTTTTTTATTGAATTTTGCCCCATTTTATATATTTCGATAATTTCTTGTTTTGTGAGTTCCTGTTTTAAATCTTCATAAAATTCGTCAAGTTGGTATTCTAATATTGCAGTTGCACAACTTGTGCAGTTTTGACCGATTCGTCCTTTATCTATTAGTGCAACATCATATTTTTGAGATAAATAATAGTTAAGTATCGCACCACATATCCCGCCACCGACAATCAAAATGTTGCAACTTATGTCAGTTGTCAAATATTGATATTGTTTCAAATATTCAACATTTTGACAAAAATAGGGAACACCTTTTACATATTGCATAAAATTCTCCAATTATTTATTAACAAGATAGGTACAAGTTTATACATAATATATTAAAATCAGAGCCAATATCAAACAAGTTAATAGGTAATATAATAATTTAAGATGAATATAAAGATTTGATAAAATATATGAAATTTGATAGTTAAAATAAAAAATCTGACAAGTTTTGCCAGATTCTTTGTTTGGTTATTATTCACAAATGCATAAAATTATTGTTCCATTGTTTTTGAGTTGAAATTATTGGCAAGGTTTGATATACTAATATCAAAGGATATAAGAAATTGCGAAAGATGGCAAAATTGAAGAAGAAATCACATTATTGAAACAAAGAGTAGAAAGACTAGAAAATCTTTTAAGTCTATTTGTTTCAAATGGTTTTATGCCTAAAAGTGAGATAAAAGAAAGTAATATTGAAAGTCAAAATCAAAAACTTTCCAATAGAGATAAAACAAAATATTTGTACGAAGGCAAAATATTGCACAAAAATAGATTGGTTCTTGCTATTATAAAAGATTACGCGAAAAAACTTTCTCAAATAAATTTAAACGATTTGCAAAATGTTTTTGACAAGTCTTTGCAGGGCTCGTTAATGGTTGCAGATGATATAGAGAACGTGAAAAATATAACTGATTATCCAAAAAGATACTTTTCAAACGAACAAGATTTAATAACTTTAAAGGATGGGACAAAAGTGTCTGTTTGTAATCAATGGGGAATATTTAATATTAAAAAATTTATAATAGTTGCAAACAACTTGGGATATAAAATAGGAGAGATATAGGGAAGTGTGTTATGAATATTTGCTCAATTGATGATTTAAAGAACATAAACAATAGCAATGAAGAAGTTAATATGGATTTGTTGGAAGAAAATGACATTGATTATTCAAAAAAGCAACTCGAATTGTTGAGTTTTCTTTCAAGTGATTCTTCTTTGTTGTTAAAAAATATAAATAATCACATAAATATTAAGGTTGCAGATGAAAAAATTCCTTATCAAATTTTTTGTGATATTTATAAACTATACAAAAATCTAAACTCAAATAACAACATAAATATAGTTGTTGCTCACAAAACTAGAAGTAAAACAAACAGTATTACAACAAAACTTTGGGACATAGAAACAATAGTAAATGCTAACAGTTATATATACAAAATATGCGATGAGATAAAATTAAAGAAGCTATCTCCAGCAGAAGCATATACATATATTTATTTAAAAGTTTCAACACTAACAAAGTATGCTTGTTCAACAAAAAGAAGCGGGTTTAGTAATGACCAACTTTTTGCAGGAGCATTTTTGAAAGAACCTGAATTTGTATGCGCAGGTTTTACGTCTTTGGTAAACGAGATAATTGACACATTGAATATGCCGGGGCTAAATTCCACAAGAATTGCGTGCACAATTAAAAACTTGGACAATGGCAATACTGAAGACCATTCAAGATTAAAAATTGAAATAAATGATGGCAAATACTCAATAAATGGACATTTTTACAGTGATCCTACATGGGATAATGTTAGGGGGGATTATAAAATTCCAAAATATTGTCATATGCTTATGGCAGTTAATTGCCAAGATGATGATATGAGTAAATATGATTTTTATGATTTCGATGAAATAAAAAAAGATAGTAAAGGTAGACAATATTACAGCCGATATTATCCAATGTATGAATATATGGATGAGCAGGATAAACCAATGCCACAACAACAATTGGAAAAACTTGTTTTTACAACAATGTCAAAAACAACTTCAAAAAATTTTAATGAGTTATATAAATTATTTACAAAAATGGCAAATGAATCATATAATGCACAACAAATTGAAAGATTTAAAGGTTCGTTAAACTCAAATCAATTGGTATTGTCAAAAGATGAGGCAGAGAAAATTTTTGATAACAATAAAATAATAAATGACCATGAAATTGTTTTTTAAAAAATAAACTAAAATTTATAAAAATACTGTAAAAATTAGCAAAAATTATGAAAATATTTGTATTTTTACTAAAATTTTTGTAATTTATGGTGATTATCAGTATAAACAAATAATAAAAAATCTGACAAGAATTTTGTCAGATTTTTTATGTTGGCGGAAAGAACAGGATTTGAACCTGCGGAAGCTCTCACTTCGCACGCTTTCCAAGCGTGTGCATTAGACCTCTCTGCCATCTTTCCAAGTCCAAGAAAAAATATATCACAAGATTTCGTCTTTGTAAACAAATTTCTTGACTATTATGGTATTTTGATACTATTATTGATTGGGAGAAAAATTATGGATGAATGTATTTTTTGTAAAATAATTAAAGGTGATATACCTTGCTATAAAATTTATGAGGACGAAAACGTTTTTGCATTTTTGGATATTGCGAAAGATATATATGGGCATACTTTGGTAATTCCTAAAAAACATTGCAAAAATATTTTAGATGCCAATGATGAAGTTTTAAAAAATGGAATGATTGCTGTAAAAAAAATTTCAAATCACTACATAAATGAATGTGGCTTTGATGGTGTAAATATTATAAACGCAAGTAATGAATGTGCAGAACAAAGCGTATTCCACTTTCATATGCATATAATTCCAAGAAAGAATGGTGACAAACTAAAAGTATTCCCACACTTTTTGGGAACCGATGCCGAGCTTGAAGATGTGCAAGAAAAATTGAAGTTAAATTAACAGTTGAATATGTATTCAACTTACATACAAAAGGCTACAACAAAGTAGTCTTTTTTCTTTTCATTATTCGTGAATATTTTTGCTTTTATATGTTTGTAATTATATTAACAATGTGCTAAAATATACAAGTAGAGGTGAAGTATGATTATAGATGAAGTAAAAAAAGCAAATATGCAAGCAATGAAAGATAGAGATATGGTTGCAAGAAGCATATATAGTGTTCTTCTTAACAAATTTATGTTGGAAGGAATCAAAAGAAGAGAAACAGGAAAGGGAATGGTTGATGCTGACTATGTTCAAATTTTGCAAAAAACAATAAAAGAACTTAGTGAAGAGGCTGAAAATTATAAAAAAGTAAACCATCAAACACAAGTTGAAGAAATCGAAAAGCAAATAAAACTTGTTGAAAGTTATTTACCAAAGATGATGACACCAGAAGAAATTAAAAATGTTATTTCATCTTTGGATGACAAGTCAATACCAAATGTTATGAAACATTTTAAGGCGAATTATGCTGGCAAATGTGATATGCGTATGGTTCAAGAAGTTTTGAAAAGTATGTAAGGTGAAATGTGAAAGTTTTTGCAATTAGTGATTTTCATCTTTGTATATCTGGTGCAAAACCAATGGAAATTTTTGGTGATGGCTGGAAGAATTACAAAGAAGAAATAGCAAAAGATTGGAAAGAAAAAGTTAGCGATAATGACATTGTTCTTATTTGTGGAGATATTTCTTGGGCAATGAAATTGGATGAAGCAAAACTTGATTTAAACTATTTTGAAGATTTGCCCGGAATAAAAATTTTTATTCGAGGGAATCACGACTATTGGTGGCAAAGCATATCAAATGTAAGGAACATTCTTCCAAAAAACAGTTTTGCACTCCAAAATGATGCAGTAAAAATTGGGGACTACATCTTTTGTGGAACACGTGGTTGGCAAGCACCCGAAAGGGGAGTATGTCAAACAAGTGAAGATGAAAAGATATACAAAAGGGAAGTGATAAGGCTTGATATGGCACTTTCATCGGCAAAAAGATTATGTCAAGACGGCGATAAAATTGTGTGTATGTTGCACTATCCACCTTTTAACCAACAAAAAGAAAATAACGACATTATTGATTTACTTACCAAATATAATGTTAAATATTGTGTATTTGGGCATATTCATTCTTATATAGGAAAATATAAGATAGAAGAAGAAATTGGCAATATAAAATATTTTTTAACATCGTGTGATTTACTAAAGAATAAATTGATTGAAATAAAATAAAAGGAGATGATTATGACAAAAGAACTTGTACTTTTGATATTAAACATAGTTTTTGCAACATTTTTGGTGCTTGGTTTTCTTTTGGGTCTAAAAGGTCTAAAAAAATCAGGTGTTAGATTTACTTGCTTTATTGTTGCAATTCTTATTGCACTTTTTATAACACCCGTGGTGTCAAAAGCAGTTATGAACATTCAAGTAACAATTGACGGTTCAAAAATAACATTAAATGACTATGTTTTACAAATGATGAACTCTGTTCCAGAAATTGGAGATATAACAACAAAAAGTCAAACAATTCAAAAATTAATCTCAAATTTTCCAATAATGATTGGTAATATCTTTGTTTTTGTTATTCTTTCATATGTTTTGTCATTTTTGTCTTGGATTGTTTATTTGGTTTTTGCAAGTGTTATAAATAAAAATTACAAAGCAAAAGTTGAAAGTGGAGAAAAGGTTAAAAAACACAGACTTTTTGGTGGTCTTGTTGGAGCTTTTCAAGCATTACTTTTGGTTGGTATAACATTTTTGCCGGTTTGTGGCTTTGCAAATATAATAAATCAAATTCAAAGTACTGCAAGTGCAGAAGAAGTCACAACTGTTGAAACAAACGCAACAGCAAAATTGTTAAATGAAAATTTGCCTGATGAAGTAAAAATTATTATAGAAGCCTATAACAGTTCGGCTCTTTCGGGAGTTGGAAATGTGCTCGGGCTTGGTGACAAATTGTTTAATGATATTGCATCAGTGAAAGTAGATAACACAAAAATCGCTTTGAGAGATGAAATTCTAAATTTGTCAAAAGTGTATGACAATGCGAGTTTTTTACTTGATATGCAAATAACTCCAGAAAATGTTTCATCTTTAGATTATGACAAGTTAATTACTGCAACAAACTATGTGTTTGATTCAAATATTCTAAAAGCAGCATTGCCAGATTTCTTTAACTATTTCTTTGACGAATTAGTGGCAAGAGATGACGTAAAAAATAATCAAGACCTAGTTGACATTTTAAATGTTGTGAAAGTTGACATAACAAAAGATGATAAAACAGTTGAAAACTTAAAAAATGAAGTAAATTGTGTACTAAATCTTATGAAATCAATGTCAAAAAGTGGAATTATGGATGAATTACCACTTGGTGACAGAGAAGCAACAACCGACAATTTTGTTAATATATTAAACATTTTGTCAAAAGATAACAAAAAAACTTTTAATGAGTTAATTGATATATGCTTTGAATCAAAAATCTTGAACAGGGGCGTTGTTTATGGTTTATCAACAGCTGTATACAAATTGGAAGATGAATTAAAAGATCTAACAAAAGATGATAGTATAACTTTAACAAAACTAGATTTAAAAGATGCAAGTTTGGTTGTAAAAAAAGCGGAAGTAAAATCTTTGTTATCAAGCATACTTAATATTGGCAATGATGTAAAAGATTTCAAGTTGGAAGAAATAAAAGACGATGTAAGGCTTGCTTTTGATTTACCACTTGGTGATATACTAAAAAATATTGGAACATCAATGAATGCTGTCCAAAATATGACAATTTTTGCTCATAATGGCATTTATAATCAAATTATGGATGCAATGGCAAAAACTGAATATAAAAAGTATGTAAATTTTGATGTGTTAAAACAAAGTAATATTTGGGTAACCGAAACTCAAGATATGGCAACTGCTGTTGACAAGTTTATAAACTCAAATATTATAAGTTATATAGAAAAATCAGAAGACGGAAATTATTATGTAAAAACTGAAAATATTTCAAAAATAATTGATAAATTGGATGATATTTCAGTAATAAATGGTCAAAATAAGTCTTTGTTGTCACAAATTATTGAACCTATATATGATAGCAAAATGTTCAAAAATTCAATAGATTTGGGTTTCAAGACAATGAGCAATTTTGTAAAAGATGCCGGCAAATATATTTCAAGTGATTGTAATTTGGGAGAATTATATCTTGAAAAAGTACACGACGAAGATGAAAAAATTAAAATATTAAACTTTTTAAATAATACGATTATCTATGCAAAAAATCTTGACTTTGACAAACTTAAAAATGACACATTCAACACAATTGCAGAATCTGATTTAACTCTTCTTGGACAATGTCTAGATTCGTTAAAAGCTTCACTTATGTTTGCTGACTATGATGGACATAATGGTGTTTATTCGAACTTAATTGAAGGGTTAGAGAAAACAAAATTCAATGAATATATTGATTTTAGTTGCACCTTAAAACCTGATTTCAGATTTAATCAAGAGTTTGGAAAAATTCAAGATTCAGTAACAAAAATGGTAACAATAAGAATTGTTACAGAAGATTCATCAATGACACTTTTGAGGTATATTGTTGATGTTGGCGATTTTGATGTTATACTAAAACAAGTTGATAAAGCTGAACTCAAAGAGATATTCACACCACTTATGAAAAGTGAACTTTTAAGACCACTTGCAGTTATTGTTGTAAACAAAATAAATGAACAAGTAAAGAATATTGTTGGTGAATATGGTGTTAATATTCCAACAGATTTAACAAATCTTGATGAAGAACAAATTGAACAAGTTGCAAATGTAATGGTAAGTATGAGTGAAATTCTTGATGATGTAACAAAAGAAGATTTTGATTTGTCAACATATATGAAGGGTGACAATTCGAGCAAACTTGTTGATGTTTTGGAAAGTTTGCAAGATAATGCATTAACTGAAAATGGTGTATTTAAACCAGCATATGATGCAATGGTTGAATATGTAAAAAATGATGATGAAGTTGGAAAGGTCATCTCACCAATAATTGAAGAAAATACAAACGAAGGAAAAATTGATTGGGCAAATGTTGTTGCCGAATTAAAGAAAATGGGCAAATAAAGTGGAATTTGTACACAAACCAATTATGTTAAATGAAATACTATCAGGCTTAAATATCAAGCCTGATGGTATTTATCTTGATTGCACAATAGGTGGAGCAGGACATTCAAAAGAGATTGTAAAGCACCTATCAAACAAAGGACGTTTGATTGGAATAGACAAAGACCAAGATGCTCTTGATGTTTGCAAACAAAGACTCAAAGAATATAATAATGTCACTTTGGTAAAGGCGGATTTTAAGGACGTTCAAAATGTTTTAGACAGTTTGAATATACAAGGACTTGACGGAGTTTTAATTGATTTGGGTGTAAGTTCTTATCAATTGGATAACCCAGAACGTGGATTTAGTTTCAGATATGATGCAAAACTTGATATGCGCATGGACAAATCTCAAAAATTATCGGCATATGAAGTCGTAAACACTTATTCAAAACAACACCTAACAAGAATACTTGCTGAATATGGCGAAGAAGAATATGCATCAAGCATAGCCAATAATATTGTAAACAATAGACCAATAGAAACAACAAAACAATTGGCAAGCATAATAGAAAAGAGTATGCCAACAAAAGTTGTATACAAACGTAATGGAGCACACAAAAAGACATTTCAAGCAATAAGAATTGAAGTTAATGGCGAGCTTGATAGACTTTTTGAAACAATAAACTATTTAATATCAAAATTGAATAAAGGTGGGAGAATTGCAATTTTGTCATTCCATTCACTAGAGGATAGAATTGTTAAAAATGCATTCAAGATTAACGCAACAGGTTGCTTGTGTCCGCCCAAAACACCAATTTGTATTTGTGGACACAAACAAACACTTGAACTTGTTAATAAAAAACCAATTATGGCAAGCTTGCAGGAACAAAAAGATAATCCAAGGTCAACATCAGCAAAATTGAGAATAGGCGAAAAAATTTAGGTTGATTTTTTTGATATACTAGACTAAAATAGTAATAAATTTTGATTAAAGGGAGTAGATATATATGGAACAAGATGAAAATCTTGAAAGAATTAGAGAATATGCAAGAACAACAGTACTTAATAAAGAGGAAGATGAAGAAGAAGTTGTTCCAGCAAATAGAATTGATTTTACAAAACAAAATAGTAGTTCTGCTCCAAAGGCACAAAATGAAACAGCACAAGTTGTTTCGCCACTTTTAACTCAATCAACAGTTGCACAAAATTCTCAGGTAAGTTTAAAGCGTGATGAGCAAAAACTTAATGAGATAAAGGAAAAAATTGCAAAAGAACAATTGAGAAAACAACAAGAAGAGCAAGAAAAATTAAAACAAGAAAAAACTCAAGAGCAAGAGCAAGAGATTGAAAAAGATGACCAAAAAACTGAAGAGCAAAAATTAGATGACCTTTTTGCTGATAGTTTGGAAATAAAAGAAACTCAAGACAAGCAACTTGAAAAACAAATTAACGAAAATTCAAGTTCAAAACCAAAAAGTTATAAATTTAGATTTAGACTACTAGGTTGTGTGTTTGCGTGCCTTGTTGCACTTTCCGGTGGTTGGATAATTGGAAATGTTGTTGATATTGTAAAAACTAATGCAGAGATTGCAGAAGTTGCACAAAGCAATAGTGAATATTCTGCAAATCTTGCAAAACTAATAAACAAAATCAGCAAGATTAAAACAGGGGAACAACATCCTGATGACGCTGACAAAGGCTCTCTTCTTCCAATAGAAGAAATTATTCCAATAACTCCAGAACCACTTGAAGATGTTACAGCATATGAACAACATAGTAATTGGTTTGACAAAATTTGTAATTGGCTAAAAAATTTGTTTGGAGGCTGATTTGATAGATAGCGAACTTACATATCATATATTACGAAAGAGGATATCGGCATTTATGCTTGCGATATCCTTTTTATTTTTGGGAATAATCATCCGGTTGTTTTGGGTGCAAGTTATTGATGCAAAACAGTTGCAACAAAAAGCTTATGACCAGTGGACAAGAGATTTGCCAATAACAGCCGAAAGGGGAAAAATCTATGATGCAAATGGTGCAACTCTTGCTGTGTCATTTACAACTTATGATATATATGTTCGTGGAAGAGAAGTTAAAGATGTTCCAAAGGTTGCTTCACTTTTATCTCAAAAACTTAATCTAAATTATCAAAATGTTTATGATAAGGTGAGTATAAGGAATGTTTCAGAAATCTTGATAAAACTGCAAGTTGATAGGAAAACCGCAAAAGAAATTGCAAGTCAAAACCTTGATGGAATATTTTTGTCCGAAAGTATAAAAAGATATTATCCATACGGCGACCTTTTGACACAAATCGTAGGTTTTACAACTGTTGATAATGTAGGACAATCTGGAGTTGAAGCATACTATAATGACTTGCTTGCAGGCGAAAATGGTCAGTTTGTTGTTCAAAGTGATTTGCAGGGTAAAGAACTCAATAATTCCTTGCGAACATTTATTGATGGGAAAAGTGGCGATAATATCACTTTGACGATTGATGTAAACATACAAAAAATTGTTGAAGATACCCTAAATGATGCAATGAATGAACAAAAGGCAGTGTCGGCATCTTGCTTGATTATGGATGCCCAAAATGGCGAAATTATTGCAAGTAGCACAAAACCTAGTTTCAATTTGAACGATATTCCAAGAAAAAATGCAAGTGAACTTATGTCAAAGACAAAAAACAAACTCGTTGTGGATGTGTATGAACCGGGGAGTACTTTCAAGATTTTAACAATGTCATCGGCTCTTGAAAGTGGGTCGGCACATCTAAATGACCATTTCTATTGTGGCGGTGCAAGCATCGTTGACGGGCAAAGGATAAAGTGTTGGCGTTCAATTGGACATGGTAGCCAAGACCTTACAACTGGTCTTGTAAATTCGTGTAACTGTGTCTTTATGGCACTTGCACAAAGAATGGGTACAGAAAAGTTTTATTCATATCTAAAGAAATTTGGGCTTGGGCAAAAAACCGGTGTGGACATTGCATCAGAAAGTTCTGGAATACTGATGAATAGCAAAAATGTAAAAAATGTTGACCTTGCACGTATTGGATTTGGTCAGGCAGTTGCAGTTACACCATTGCAGTTGGTAACCGCAGTTTGCTCTGCTGTTAATGGTGGGAATTTGTTTACACCTACAATTGTTAAAAAGATTTCAACATATGACAACAAAACAAAAAGTATTCATGACCCAAAGCCAAAAAGTAGAACAATATCAAGGCAAACATCAAAAACATTAAACGAAATGCTAAAAAAGGTTGTAAACAAAAAAGAAGAATATAGTTTTATTCCTGGATTTGATGTCGGTGGTAAAACAGCAACAGCACAAAAATACCAAAATGGTGCAATTGCACGTGGAAAGTATGTGTCAAGTTTTATTGGCACTTATCCAGCAAGCAATCCAAAATATGTAATGCTATTCCTTGTTGATGAACCGGGTGCTGGTGCATATTATGGAAGCGTTGTTGCTGCACCATATGCAAAACAAGTTTTTTCAAATATGTTTGAGTATCTAAACGAAAAACCAATAAAAGAAGTTAATGTAAAATATGTAGATATGCCAGAACTTGTTGGTTTGCCACTACTTGATGCAATAAATAAATTAAAAGAACTTAATTTGGACTATGAAATTGATGGCGAAGGCGGAATTATAACAAAGCAACTACCACCAAAAAATACAAAATTACAACAGGGTACGACAGTGGTTTTGGTGACAAATTAAATTATTGTAATATTTTTATAACAAAAATAAAGGAAATACCTTATTTGTGTCGAATAATGTTAAATGATTCACAAGTGAGGTGTTTTTTTGAGTAAGGGCTTTGATGATGCATGGCTTGAAGAACTAAAAGCAAAGAATGATATCGTGACCGTTATGTCGCGATATTTAACCTTGCAACAAAAGGGCAGAAACTATTGGGCATGTTGTCCATTCCATCACGAAAATCAACCATCCCTTTGTATATATGCAATGGATCAATATTATCATTGTTATGGATGCAAGGAACATGGAAACGTTATTACATTTGTAATGAAAATGGAAAGTTGCGATTTTATAACTGCAGTGGAAATTCTTGCCAAAAATGCAAATATGGAAATTCCTGCTCGTTCGGTTGATGAAGATGTCCAAAAGAAGAGAAAAGAAAAAGAAACTGTTTTAAAAGTTTTGGACTTAGCTTACAAGCATTACGAACAAAATCTATATCTAAAAACAAGCACAATTCCACAAGAGTATATAAAGAAAAGACAATTAACCAAAAGAGATTTGGACAAGTTCCATATTGGTTATTCTCGCAATTGGACGGAAACGATTTCGTATCTAAAAGAACAAGGATTTTCTTATGAAGATATGAAACTTGCTGGAATTTGCGAAAATAAAAATGAAAGATATTATGATGTATTTGGCGAAAGGCTGATGTTCCCAATATTTAATATTCATGACGAATGTATTGGTTTTAGTGCAAGAAGTTTAAGCCCCAATGCTTTTGCAAAATATAGAAATTCAATCAATACAGTAGTATTTGATAAAAGCAAAAATATGTTTGGTGTAAATTATCTAAAAACACTAAAACAAACTCAAAAATTAGATTACATAATTATTGTTGAAGGTCAAATAGATTTGATAACAATGCACAACTTTGGCTTTACAAACAGTGTTGCATGTCTTGGAACAGCATTAACACCATTGCACGCAAGAATGCTCTCAAATTTGTGTAATAATGTCATTTTGTCTTTTGATGGCGACAGTGCAGGGCAAAAGGCAACAATAAGAACAATTGACACTCTTGTTGAAGGCGGAATGAATGTAAAGGCAATAAAAATTCCCGAAAACAAAGACCCTGATGAATTTTTGCATGCTTATGGCAAAGAAAAATATCAAGAACTTTTGGATAATGCATTAGATTATATTGAGTTTAAAATAAGAAACAAAATGGAACAATATGATTTAACCAAAGTTGATGAAAAGGCAAAGTTTGTAAATGACGCAATTGATATTGTAAATACTTTAAAGCGAAATAGTGAAAAAGAAGTTTATCTAAAAATAATAAAAGAACTCACAGGCGTTTCGATTGAAGTGCTTAAACGTGATTTGACCGATGTCCCACCAGAAAACACAAAAAAAGGTTTGGTAGAAAAAAAAGAAGAAGAACAAATATCATACCTTGAAGATGCAGAAATAAAGTCCATAAAATTTATTTTGGCAAGTTTGCTTGAAAGAAAAAATTATGCGAATTTTGATTTTGATTTAAAAAAGTATTTAATTAACCCAATTTATGTTCAATTATATGATTTGATGAAAGAATACAAAAATAATGGGCAAACTTTATTGAAATCAACATTATATGACAGATTTGATGTCGATAATGAACCAAATCTAAAAGATATAATAGACTATAACTTTGAAGAAATCACAAACCCAGAAGAGTATTATAATGAATGCGTGTGGAAGATTAGAGAAACATATCTAAAACAAGTGTTAAAAAAACAAAGCGAGTTGTTTAGTTGCGAAAGTGACACAAAAAAGCGTTTGGAGATTGCACAAGAGATAAGTCAAACGCAAAAAAAACTAAGGAATAGAATTTTGGAGGATTAAGTTGAAAGAAAAATTAGAACAAGAACTCAAAAAGTTGATTGAAATAGGAACAAAAAAGGGTTCTGTAAATGAAGAAGATGTAATGTTTAGAATGCTTAAGTATGAAGCATCAAAAGAAGAAATTGATGAAGTGCTTAAACATTTGCAGGATGCAAATATCAAGGTTATCAAAGCGGATAACCCAGATATAGAAAAAGAAGACTTTAGTGACCTTGTTGCAACAATCACAGATGACCCAGTAAAAATGTACCTAAAAGACATCGGCAAAGTTCCACTTCTTACAAGTGATGAAGAAATTGAACTTGCCAAAAAGGTGCTTGAAGGTGACGAGTATGCAAAATCAAAATTAACTGAAGCAAATTTAAGACTTGTTGTAAGCATTGCAAAAAGATATGCCGGAAGAACCAGTATGCAATTTTTGGACTTAATTCAAGAAGGTAACCTTGGATTGCTTAAAGCTGTTGAAAAGTTTGATTATTCAAAGGGCTTTAGATTTTCAACTTATGCAACATGGTGGATAAGACAATCAATCACAAGAGCCATGGCTGACCAAGCAAGAACAATAAGAATACCTGTTCATATGGTAGAAACAATACACAAACTAACAAGAGCAAAAAGACAACTTTTGCAAGAACTTGGCAGAGATCCAACATTGGAAGAATTGGCAAAAGCAATGGATATGCCAGAAGAAAAGGTCGCAGAAATCCAAAAAATAGCACAAGAACCAATTTCTCTTGAAAACCCAGTCGGCGAAGAAGAAGATAGTAAAATGGCAGACTTTATTGAAGATGAAACAATAAAATCGCCAGTTGAAGTTGCAACACAAAATCTTCTTCGTGAACAATTGCTTGCAGTAATAGAAACATTAACACCAAGAGAGCAAAAAGTTATCCGCCTTCGTTATGGTCTTGATGATTCACATCCAAGAACATTGGAAGAAGTTGGCAAAGAGTTTAATGTAACAAGAGAAAGAATAAGGCAAATTGAAGCAAAAGCACTTCGCAAATTAAGAAATCCAAATAGAAGCAAAAAGTTAGTAGACTTTATGGAATAAAGGAGTAAAGGATGGATATATCAAAAATATTAGAATATCAAAAGCAAGATTCTGAAATTATAAAACTTGAAAGAAAATTATATGCAAGTGAAGATAAAAAGATTTATCAAGATATGGTAAATGTTGTAAAAAATGCGCAAAATCGTTCAACTGCATTAGACAATGAAGCAAAAACTCTATTTGACGAATATAAAACATTGGAAAAGGCTTATAATGAAAATCAAAAATCTTGCGGGGCAGTTCTAAACACAAAACTAGAAAAGGTTAGTGATGAAGATTTGAACAATGTTTCAAAAAGTGTTTCAAACCTTATGGACAATATAAATATTTTAGAAAAAAAACTCGTATATATGGCAGAAAGAGTTAATGCAATATTAAGCGAATTTGATTCAACAAAGAAAAAATATGCTCAAGCAAAACAAAAATACACTGAACATAAAGAAAAATATGACAAGCTTGTTGAAACTTTAACTCCACAAATTGAAGAAAAGAAAAAAGAACTAAAAAAACTTGAAAAAGATATTGATGCAAACATCTTGGCAAAATACAAACAAAAAAGAGCAGACAAAGTCTATCCAGTTTTTGTTCCTCTCAACGACAAATCTTGTGGTGGTTGTATGATGGAACTTCCTTCTGCAAGTTTGATGATAATAAAAGACAAGGGTTATTTGGAATGTGAACATTGCCATAGAATTATATACATTGGTTAATAGATAATAAAAAGATATATGGGTAACCATATATTTTTTTGTCTTAATATTGCAAACAAAAAACAAATATGATAAAATAAAAACAAAAGGGATAGGTTATGGTTGTATTAGAAATAAAAAGTTACGATGGCTTAACATATTGTTGCTATGATAGGAAAAATAAAAAGAATTATGATTTGATATTTGAGTTTTATTTTATGGATGCACCAGTTGTAGGTGACAAAATTTCATTGAGTGAAAATTTGCTTGATGAAAAATACGAAGGCTATTGTCAACCATATGCATTTAAACCGGTTAAAAATGGTGAGTACAACGAAAAAGAAAAAGTTGATTTTGCAATGCTAGAAACAAAAAAAGGAAGAACTCTCCTTAGGAGAATTTATGGATAATCCAGATTTAAAGTATATAAAAAAACACTATGGTGAGCATTTTTCAAAACTTTGTAGAGAGTGCTTTCCAACAATTTTGGAATATCCAGGAATGCTTACAGATATAATATCAAATAAATTTGATGAAGTAAGCACTTTGTATAACGATATTTTGCCCAATAAGGATGCATTTAGAATATATATACAAAATGTTTTCAATTCAAGAGTAAAACAAAAACAGGGTATAAAAACAGAAAAGACACCACAAGAACTTTTGAATGACGCTGGATATATTTTGTGTCCTGAATGTAAGACTGAACAAGATATTCAATCATATTTCAAGTATTACGCTTATGGCGAAGAACTTTGCACGTTCCTTGGTGGAAGACTTAACACTTGTCGTGTTTGGTTTGCAATAAAAAAAGATGTCGACAAAATAAAAAGAGAAAATTTCCCAAACCCACAAAGACAAGATGAATATGGCACAAGTGTCATAAGTATTCAATTTTCAAGAGGGAAAAGTTGCTCTTTGTCAATAAAAAACAGATATAATCACAAAGTTGCCAACCCAGATGCAACATTCGGTAATAACCTAGACAATATTATACCGGGGCTGACTGATGCCTTTAAAAAAGAATTTAATCTTAATGTTGATATTTCTTCAAACAAAGATTTCTTCATCGATGGATATGTTACAGCAACAAATGGCAAGATTTACAAAAAAATATTAGAACTTAATGGCAAAACCTTTTGTGAAAACAATTATGTAATATATGAGGATGGGGAAATAGAAAACTTTGATAAGGCACAATATTTGTTGGTAGAAAACTACTTGTTTGATTTCTCAAAGAAAAACATTTGCAAATTGGACGCACCAAGTGGTGATGATGCATTTTTAAACAGTATCGGAACAATAAAAGATATGAAAGTTTCTGTTGATAAAGACAAACGCAAAGTCATTTCAATAACATCAAAAGATGGCGAAAATATAACCATTGTTGCCGACAAAACAAATCATTTTGTTGAATATCATAACAGCAATGTAAAAGAAATTGGAAATGATTTCTTGATGCATAATACAAAAATGGAAATTCTTGATTTACCAAATGTTGAAAGCATAGGTAACTTATGTCTGTATAGAAATGTATCATTAAAAAGTCTTTGTGCAAAAAAAGTGAAACATATTGGAAGTCAATTCTTGGAGTTCAATGAAAATTTAACCGAAATTGATTTGCCGGAACTAAATATAGTGGGCAATGATTTTATTGCATTCAACACATCAATATCGAAGATAAATTTGCCAAAACTTCAATTTGTTGGTTCAAGATTTTTAAGAGATAATAATAGTTTGGATATAGTAAATTTACCCAATTTAAAGTTAATAGGTTATAACTTCTTGTTCCAAAATAGATCAGTAAAAGAGCTATATTTGCCAAATGTAGAAATTATTATGAGTTCTTGTATGTGCTATAATAATTCTCTTGAAAAAATTGATATCGCAAATGTAAAAGAAATAGGTGATTATTGCTTTGAACAAAATCAAACTATAACATCACTATATATGCCTTATATAGAAAAAATTGGTAGTTGCTTTTTTAGTAAAAGTAATTCACTAAAAAATGTAACAATAAAAAGAAATGCAAGCATAGGATCAAGAACATCATTAAACGAACAAAACTGCGTGATAAACTATATTGATAATCAAAAAGACTCTTCAAAAGAATTTTAACATACGAAAATAAGACGACTAATGAATAAATATATTTTATTAGTCGTTTTTTTTGCCTTTGAATATAATTGAATTTTCATAAATAAATATTTATTGAACTTGTGATATCAATTTAGGTTCATAAAAATTAAATTTTTAAATAATTTCAACAAAAAATAAAAGATTTCAACCGTAAGTTGAGAAAAATTTGCCATTTTTGAAATTTATTATGTTATACTATCAACGAAAAAATAAGGAGCAACATGAAAAAATACGGAAAGATTATTTCGAAGTTAAGAAAGGAAAAGGGCTTAACACAAGAAGCTCTTGGTAAAAAACTTAATGTTTCTTATCAAGCAGTTTCAAAGTGGGAAAATGATTTGTCAGAGCCTGACCTTGCAACACTTGAAAATTTGGTTGATGCCTTGGGCGTTTCTATGACCGAATTTTTTGAATTAAGCAAAAATGAAGACAAAAACAACCAAGACTCAACAGCAAATCCACAGAGCACAAATATTCAAACGCAAATTTATGGTAATGATAAAACAAATACGAATATTAACCAAACAAAAAATCCAAATAATAATAAATTTGAATTTGAAAATTTTGTCAAAACCAAAACTTGGATTTTTGTTGCAATTATGACATCAATAGTTTTTATTCTTTCTTTATTTGCAATATTTGTTCCTGCAAAGTTATCAAGCGACAAAATTTATCAAAAAGTTAATCCCTCGGTATTCTGTATAACTGCAGAAGGTTCTTCGCTTGAACAAGCGGGTTCTGGTTTTTTTATAAATAATAGTGGGTTGGCAGTAACAAACTATCACGTTATTGAAAATTGCACAAAAGCAAAAATCCAACTTAACAATGGCAAAACATATGACGTTTTAAAAGTTATTGGTTGTGATGAGGAAAGGGATATCGCAATTATTCAAATTGATATAAAAAAGTCTAACGCCGTTACCTTTGGGAATAGTGACAAACTAAAATTTGGTCAAGTAGTATACGCAATTGGCTATCCAGAATCATTTATACTAGGAAGTGTTGACAGTACTTTCACACAAGGTATAATTTCCAAAACTTCATATTCTATTGAAGGTAAAACATACATTCAATGTACAGCTGATATCACAAATGGAAACAGCGGGGGAACATTAGTTGATGAATATGGTAGAGTGATTGGAATCACAACAGCAAAATTTTCAAATGCCAATTATATTAATATGTGCATTCCTATTAACGAAATAAAAAGTGTTAAAAGAAATTTTGATGTTTCTTTGGAAGAATATTATGATATGCACAAAGTTTTCTCTTTTTATAGTGATAATAGTGTATTGGAAAGAGAAAAATATCTTAGTGGAAATAAAATCTCAAAAATTCCTGACCCAAGCAGACCTGGCTACATATTTGATGGTTGGTGGACAAGTGAAGAATTTACAGAAATGTTCAATTTTGACGAACCTCTTACAAATCAAACGGCTTGTTATGCAAAATGGATTCCGCATAAATACACCATTCACTTTGATGCAAATGGCGCACCTTTGGGCACTATGCAAGATTTTGTTGTCAATTATGGTGACAAAGTAAAAATTCCAAAAAATGAATTTGTACATCCTCATTATAAATTTATTAAATGGGAAAGTGAAGATAAGCGTTATTCTTTTACAGATGAACAAACAATAGAAGATCTTACAATGAGAGATAATTTCGTTATTGAAGTTAAAGCGGTTTGGCAAATGGATACATACACCATAAGCTTTGATGGAAATGGTGTAAGTGGACGTATGCAAGATATAACACTTGGATATTTTGATGTTATAAACTTGCCTGAAGTTAGGTTCTCAAAAGAAGGATATGTTCTCAAACACTGGAAATTTGATGAACAATTTTTTGAAGATAGACAAGAAGTTTCTCAACTTGCTGGTGATAATGAAAAAATTAGGCTCGTGGCTATTTGGGAACCAATCACTTATTATATTGAGTTTGTTTCTGATAATGAAAAGAACGAAAGAAAAATTCAAGAAGTTAAATATAACGAAAAAGTTAAATTGCTCGCAAACACTTTTACTGATTCTGAGAATGAAAAAGCTTTTTATGAGTGGGAATTAGAAAGTGAAATGGGTAACAAATATTTTAAAGACCAGCAAGAAATATTAAATCTAACAACAATACATAATCAAACTTTAATTTTCAAAGCTTGTTGGGGACGATATTATTACATTTTTAAATTTGATACCAATGGTGGTGAAGGCACATTCAACAGTGCAAAAGTAAGAAGGCATGGATCTTTCACGTTCCCGGATAAAGGCCCATCAAAATGGGGATATGATTTTTTGGGTTGGGCTTATAATGACCAAGTTTATCATAATTATGGTCGCTTGGAAGATGTTGATTTTGGAATAGAGGATATGCCAAAAGAAATAACTTTTGTTGCAAAATACACTGCAAACACCTATAAAATAAATTATTACGAATCAAAAGAAATATATAGTGCCAACAGAATTGAATATATAAATTTATTGGACACTCAAACAATGACTTATGATGTTCCAGCAAAACTAAAAGATGGTTTTACAATTTTTGGAAGAAAATTAAAAGGCTGGATAAAGTATGTCAGATGTTATGATTGCGACAAAGGTTATGATGAATATAAATACGACATTGGCAGTGAACATAAAAATTTTGCTTATGGCGGAGAAGTAGAGCTTGTTGCTGATTGGGTAGGTGTTGAATTTGATGTCGTCTATCATAACCTAAGTGGACCTAATGACACAACAACAAAAACAGTAAGAGAAAAATATAACGAGAAAGAGGAAATCAATAGCAAGTATAATTCTATACTTTATCAACCAACTACAAAGGGCTATAACTTTACAGGTTGGACATTTAATGATGTATTCTACAAGTCTGGGACAAGGATTTTCTATGCCGATGATATGAACATTGTAGAAAATGGGATTTATCATTTTTACGCAAATTGGGAAGATGCCCCAACTTGCACTATCCAATTTATTGCTAATGATGGGGAAGGAGAAATGCAATCAGTGACAGTTTATGCGCAAAATTACACATTTTATAAACTCCCAAAATGTTTGTTTACAAGGCCGGGTTATACCTTTTATTGTTGGACACTTAATAAAGCCGCTGAAGACAAACTTTTTGATTGTAGATATCAACCTGGAGAGTCGATAGAAATAAGTGCAGCAGATGCCGGAAAAACAATAACTGTATGGGCAAATTGGAAAAAAATAGAAGAGTAAGGAGAGATTATGAAAATAGTCCTAAATAACGAAAAGACAAAGAACAAAGACCTAGTTTTTTATGAAAATTTTTGGACAGGCAAACGACAAATTAGTTACGATGGTGTGGAGCTAACAAAGGTAGCAAAAAACCTATTTCAATATAAAAATGGGGAAACAGTTGAAGAATTTGAAGTTAAAGGAAGCATATTATATTGCATAGTCATAAAAATGTTTGGTCAAGAAATTGAACTTGCAAGAAAATTCACTTGGTGGGAAATTGCTCTTTCAGTTTTGCCATTTGTTGCATGCTTGATATTTTGCTTTATGAGTGTCCATGGTTCTGTTTGGCTATGTATTTTAAGTGGGGCATTATGTGGTGCCTTTGGTGGAGTCTTGAGTTATTTCTTAACTTATTTATTGCGACAAGTGGACAAAATTTATTTTAAAATTATTTTTGCAGTTCTATTGTTTTTTGCTTCATTTTTGATAAGTTATATTATATCAGTACTAATTTTCCATGTTTGTATTCTTGCATAGTCAAATATTACAAAAACTTTAATATAACTCAATAGTTTTCAAATAAAAAAGGGGAACGATGCATAAATTTGCGTCGTTCCTTTATTTTGTTCGCTAATAAAAATTACAGACCTAATTTTGATGATTTGCAATGGCACTTGTTGCCAAGAAATCGCACCTGTTGTTGTACTCATTATCAGCATGGCCTTTCACTTTGTGCCAAGTGATTTTATGTTTTGACATCAAGTCCAAAAGTTGTTGCCAAAGTTCAACATTTTGAACAGGTTTTTTATTTGCAGTTTTCCAACCCATTACTTGCCATTTTTCTATCCATTTTTCCAAAAATGCATTAACAACATATGCCGAATCAGAATATATGTCAACATTGCAAGGTTCTTTTAACATTTCAAGTGCTTTAATTACAGCAGTAAGTTCCATACGATTGTTTGTTGTGTTTTCTTCATAACCACTTTCTTCTCGCTTGTGTTCGTTGTACATCAAAACACAACCCCAACCACCTTTGCCGGGATTACCAGAACACGCGCCGTCAGTATAAATAGTCACATTTTTCACTAATAAAAACTCCTAATAAAAAACTCAGTTAAGACTTTTGCGGGTAACTGAGTTCAATCTGGTGCGCCCAGAGGAGTTCGAATCCCCAACCTTTGGTTCCGTAGACCAACGCTCTATCCAGTTGAGCTATGGGCGCATATTAAATTATTGTTCTTTGTTCAAACCACAAAGGAACCAAAGGTTATATCGGGGACCCCGAAAACGAAAATCGTTTTTGGGGAGCGTAGACTATGTGTGACAAAGCGAAGTTTTGATTGCAAAATCAAAACGAAGCAAACGAACACACAAAGTCGAGCAGGTTCCGTAGACCAACGCTCTATCCAGTTGAGCTATGGGCGCATATTAAATTATTGTTCTTTGTTCAAACCACAAAGGAAACAAAGGTTATACCATCAGTTTTGCTATGGGCACATATTAAATATGCAATAGTCAAAACTATCGTGTAAATTATATTACACATAAAAATATAAGTCAAGTCAAATTAAAAATAATCTTTACATTTTATTTTGAATATAGTAAAATATGAAACATAAAAGGGGAAGAAAGAATGAAAGTGTTAAAATGGTTGTTAAAAATTGTTTTAAGTTTGGCAATTATTGTTGCATTGTTGGTTGGTGGGGTTTTTCTATTTGTAAAAATCAAATATGACATCAATCCATTTGCTTTAATAAGTGAAGTTAACATACTAAGCAAAGAAGTAAAAGAAGATGAAGTGTTTACGAACAAATTCTCAAACGATGATATGAAAAGTGCAAAGCAAGTTGCCGATGCACATATGCCAGGGCTTATAACTTATGATGAAGCAACAAATACATACAAAGTTGGCGATAGTTTGTCAGCACCACTTGCAATTTTGGATATGGAATTAACAGACAAACAATGTGGGGCAATTTTAAACACTTTGCTTAACCAAGGTTCAACAACTGCACAAGTAACAATAGGCGACAAGACTTTAAATGTAAATTTAGTTCAAGTTAGTTTTCTAAAATTAGATGACACAACAAAAACTGCAACAATTAACATTGTTGTAAAAATTGATTTAAGCACAATAAAAGCAGATTGGAAATCTTTCCCAATGAGCTATGTTGCAAAAAAAGTTCCAGACACAATGTACCTATCTTCCACAGTTGATGTAAAGAAATTAGATAATGAATTTACATATCAAGTTACAAGCAAAGATTTGGTAATCAACAACCTAAATAGTGACCAAACAAAAGATTTTGTAAAGGCACTAAATTCATTTGCAAAACTTGGCACAAATGAAGAACTTAATGTAAAAATCGGTCAAGCATTCATTGATGGACTTATTGGTTATGATGAAGAACATAAAGGTTTTGCATATTCATTAAAAACACTTGGCGTAAAAGATTATAATTTTGCAACAAAAGACGGAAAAATTTATTTTGTATTAATTCCAAAAATTTAATTTAAACATAAGTATTTATCGCAATTGTTTAAAATAAAAAATATTCTTTTATTATTAGTTATTGCATAATTGATTGAAAAACAATTTGAAAAATTGCCAATAAAATCAATAAAATAAATGAAATAATCACAATAATCTATAGTGTTGAATCCTTTTTCAATAAAGGCTTCAGCACCTTTTTTGTGTGTATAAAAATATATTTTTTCCAAATTAAATTTATTTGATATATTTTCATTTTTATTACTTGCAATTTTGCAAATAATTTTTTTATTTTTCCTAATAATAATATCGTAACAAATTTGACAAAATTCCTTGTCACTATCAAAGATAAATGTATCAATTTTTTCAATGTCAATCAAGTAATTTATTAGTTTTATAATTGCCTTTGTTGAGAAAAAGTTAACATCAATTTCAGAATATTCACAAATGTAGCATTTTTTATTCATAATATGTCCTTTTTAAGACACTATAAATGTTAAAGGTATATTTGTCAATCAAAATTTGATAATTGACCGAATAAGGACATATTTATAAAAAGTTTGTTTGTTACAATCTCATTGTCTTATTACGGACATATGGAGAATATATGACAGTAGGTGAAGCATTTACAAAAAGATTTATAACTTTGTTGAATGAAAGGAATATATCTTTGTACAAATTTTCAAAAGATAGTTGTATCCCACGTTCAACACTAAATAACATTTTGTTAGGAAATACAAAAAGTCCAACACTTGCTTTGGTATATCAAGTTGCAGACGGATTTAATATGTCGTATTTAGAGTTTTTAGATGACCCTATTTTCGCAAACATAAATATTGAATATATTTAATATCGGTAAAAGCTGGTTCTTCAACATTGTTGGAGTTTTTTTGTATTTGGAACAATAGATTTTGTAAAAAGTTTGACAACACTTGCTTATTATTGTATATTAAGTATTGTTATTTATTTAGGAGAAAAAATGCTAGACAAAAAGTATAATTTTTTAGAAAAAGAAAAAAAATGGCAAGATTATTGGCAAGAAAAACAAATTTTTAAGTTTGACAAAAACTCAAAAAAACCAGTTTATGCCATAGATACGCCACCACCAACTGTTAACGGAAAAATACATATGGGGCACTTGTCATCATATATGCACATCGAAACAATGGCAAGACACCATAGAATGAAAGGTGAAAATGTATTCTTCCCACTTGGCTTTGATGATAATGGTCTTCCAACAGAAAGATATGTTGAAAAGAAATATAACAAACGTGCTTTTGAACTCGATAGAGAAGTGTTTACAGATATGTGCCTTGACACAACAAAAGAACTTGAAAAAGAATTTCATGCTTTGTATAAATCTGCAGGGTTCTCATGTGATTTGGACAATAACTATTCATCAATTTCAAAACGTTCACAAACAATTTCTCAAAAGTCATTTATTGAACTTTACAAAAAGGGTTTGATATATCATCAAGAGGCTCCAGCACTTTGGTGTACAGAATGCCGAACTGCTGTTGCACAAAGCGAACTTGAAAATCAAGACATTGCAAGCACTTTCAACTATATCAAATTTTTCATTGAAGGAACAAATGACTATGTTACAGTTGCAACAACAAGACCAGAAATGTTGCCAGCTTGTGATTGCGTTTTCATCAATCCAAAAGATGAAAAGAATTTATACCTTTTGGGCAAAAAACTTGTTGTTCCATATTTCAATTTTACAGTTCCAGTTTTAACAGATGAGCTTGTTGATCTTGAAAAGGGTAGTGGTGTCGTTATGTGCTGTACTTTTGGTGACACCGTTGATAAGGAATGGCAAAGAAAACATAACCTTGAAATTAAAGAAGCATTTAATAATGCCGGAAGAATGACAAAACTTGCAGGCGAATTTGAAGGAATGAAAATCAAAGATGCAAGACTTGCCATAATTGAAAAGCTAAAAGAAAATGATTTGTTAATAAAGCAAGAAGAGTTAACACACGCAGTTTCAACACACGAAAGATGTGGAACTCCAATTGAAATTGTTGTAAAAAAACAATGGTTCATTGATGTTTTATCCCACAAACAAGAATTATATGATGCAGGGTTAAAACTTAATTGGCATCCAGAAACAATGCGTGCAAGATATCTAAATTGGGTAGAAAACTTGCAATGGAACTGGTGTATATCTCGTCAAAGATATTATGGTGTTCCATTCCCAGTTTGGTATTGTAAACATTGCGGAAAGGTTCATGTTGCCGATGAAAGCGAACTCCCTGTAAACCCATTATCAAAACTTCCAACAATAAAATGTGAATGTGGCGAATGTGATTGGGAACCAGAACATGATGTTATGGACACTTGGGCAACAAGCAGTCTAACACCACAAATCTCAACCGATTTGGTAACAGGTAAGGGGCTTGATGACACAATGATCCCAATGAGTCTTAGACCAAATGCTCACGACAATATTCGTGTTTGGGATTTCTATACCATTGTAAAAAGTTTATACCACTTTGGAAAGTTGCCTTGGACAGACCTTATGATATCAGGTTATGTAACAAGTTCCGATGGTAGCAAGTTAAGCAAAAAGAGTGGGAATAATAAAAATGCTCCACAAGATATAATTGCACAGTATAGTGCCGATGTAACAAGATATTGGGCAAACAACCTTTCACTTGGAAAAGATACTTGTTTCTCACTTGAAAGTTTTGACGCAGGCAAAAAACTTGCAAACAAAATTTGGAACGCATCAAAATTTGTTTTGTCGTTCTTGTATGATTATACCCCAAGACAAATTGATTTGTTGCCAATGGACAAGTGGATACTTGAAAAATATAAAAAAGTGTTCAAGAGTTTTGCAAAAAACCTTGATAGATATGACATTTGTTTAGGACTTGGCGAAGCAGAAAGATTTTTCTGGGATTTTTGTGATGACTACATTGAACTTGTAAAACGTAGATTATATAACCCAGATGTATATGGCGAAAAAGAATGTGAAAGTGCAAAATACGCTTGCTATTACACATTGCTTGGAATACTAAAAATGTTTGCTCCATTTATGCCACACATAACAGAAGAAATTTATCAAGATTACTATGCCGAAAAAGAAAATCAAGTTTCAATCCACATTTCAGGATATTTGGATCTTGGCGAAGCAAAAGATGATGATTTTGTTAAAGCAGGCGATGAAGTTATGCAAATCGTAAGTGGAATAAGACAATTTAAGAGTGAAAACAAAATCTCATTAAAAACATTTATAAAAGACCTTAAAGTTACATCAAAATATAAAGACTTTATTAAGTCTTGCGAAGTTGATATAAAAGCAGTAGGTTCAATAAATGAGTTGGAAGTTCAAGATGGCGACTTTAACTTGAAGTTTGGTGAGATTATCCCAGATGCAGAATAAAACAAAAAATGCTAGAATTTTCTAGCATTTTTTATTGCCTATATCTACATATTCCATAAAGATAATTAACATTTCGTATTATGTCACAAAGATTTGTTATTGCAGATTGTATATCAATACTTGTGTTATAGTTAGAAAGTAAAACAATTGACTTAATACTTTTTGAACTATCTTTTATTATTTCGCTAATATTGTTGCAGTAGTTTGTTATAAAACACTTTTGTCGGTTTTCTTTTAACACACATTCAATATTTTTTGCATAGTCTTTTAATTTTAAAAATATATTATCAATTTGTGTTGAGTTGTTTTTATATTTTTTTAACAAAGTCAAATTATTAAAAATATTGAAGTAATAGATATTTAGTTTTTCAATATTTTCGCTTTCTATCGTGTCGTCATCTTTGTATAATGAAATATTGATATTCTGCTTTAATGATTTTGAATATTCTTTTGCCATTTTTTCATAAATTTGTGGGTTTAATTTTTCATCATCATATACCATATATATACTTTTTACTCCCAAAAAATTGTTTTCTTTATTAAAATATTCTAAATAAATATAAAATATGCCATTCATATAACTTGTAAAATCGTCAAAAACCGACAAAAAGGAAATCATTTTTCCATTATTTATTGTAATAAGCTAATTTTTAACATTTTTTATGCTATTAGTTATAAACCATTTGTGCTAATATGAACTTGTAAACAAATAAAGGAGAAAAAATGGAAACAACAAGTAATCAGTACAAAAGAAAAATTAAGATATATGTTGCAGATAATACAGATTTTAAAGAGCAAATTATTTCATATTTTAATACAAAAGATGATTATGAAATTGTTGGAAGCAGTGACGATGGTCAAAAGGCATTTATTGATATTTGTGCCCTAAAACCAGACATTGTACTTTTGGAATGTATTTTGCCATCACTTGACGGATTTGTCATTATGGACAAGCTAACTGAAAGAATGGGGCAAAACAGACCAAAAATTATTATAGTTTCTTCATTATCACATGAGGGTTTTGTAACAAAGGCAATGAATCAAGGAGCTTCATATTTTATTTGCAAACCAACCAATTTGGACATAGTTGAAAGAAGAATAAATGATGTTCTAAATCTTAACAATCAAAATGAAAGGCTTGAACCAAAACAAAAAAACAGAGCACTTGAAGAAAAAATTTCAAATATATTTATCACAGTAGGAATACCAGCACATATAAAAGGTTACCAATTCCTTCGTGAAGCAATAAAAATGGCAATTGATGAGCCGGAAATAATCAATTCAATAACTAAAAAACTTTACCCAGCAATTGCTGAAAAATTTGACACTTCAGCCAGCAAAGTTGAACGTGCAATTCGCCATGCAATTGAAGTGGCATGGAATAGGGGAAAGATAGAGAATATAAACTCAATATTTGGGTTAAAAGTTTATACATCCAATGATAAACCGACTAATGGTGAGTTTATAGCATTGGTTGCGGATAAGATGATTATCGAAGGCGCCTAACAATAACAAAAAAACAACTCCCAATTTCTTTGTTTCTGCTTGGCAATTTTCACACAGTCACTTGCGTCAGCAAGCTCCTGCGTGCAAATACCAAGCGAGCCTCGAACTTGAGGTTGTTTTTTTGTTATTGAATCGTCATTCCGACCTTTTTATTCTCGCCGAGCCTTGTTCTTGCGATTAGTTTTGCGTTTATGTTGCAACCCAAAGCCTTGAACTTGGGGTTGTTTTTTATCATTTCGACTGCCGACCACAGCGACCCACTTTGGAGAAATCTCTTTATCTTTAATCAGTTGGGATTTCTCCTTTGCCTGTCAAGAAAGCGGTGGTCGAAATGACTATAAAAAAATTTAAAAAATCTTTGCAAATCATTTGACATTCACC
>ERZ808240.233-NODE-233-length-76663-cov-5.038260_pt1 | contig 76663 bp, 62 predicted proteins | sample MGYA00521084_ERZ808240 | MGnify/ENA primary metagenome ERZ808240 (study PRJEB31516, sample SAMN03275571) | gut metagenome | biome: mammalia-associated habitat; material: feces | host: Papio cynocephalus | place: Kenya | collected 2012-08-06 ...
GGTCGATGACCAGGCACGTCTTGCCGAGCTTGGCGGCCTCGTGGCAGAACACGGCAGAGGAGATGCCGGCGCCGACGACGAGGTAATCGTAATGGGATTGCTGCATAATTAATCCTAACTATTCAGTAATTTGCTGAAAATGCCTATCATACACATTCTCGCTCCTGAATACTACAAGCCATTGTTTAAAAACGATATACAAGTTTTATGTTAGCTAAAATCAGCACCGTATCCTCTGAAAAGGATACGTCTAATCTCATCATTATATCCTTCATAACTACCTGCAATATAATTAGTAATGGACTTAGCGTGATCGCGTTAGCGTCAACCACTTTCCATTTAGTAAATACCTGTGTCGATTCGGCAAGTTCAGCATGAACAAACAAGCAGGCAAGACAAGATTGCACAATGCAAGCAGAACAACCCTTTGCACGTCTTTCTCATCCCCATATGATCAGCTCGAATTTCAAAACGATTACGTAGCGACTCTTTTACCACTGTTTCAATATCCCTAAGGCCCCTCTATGCGCCGATTTGCTTTATTGATACTACTTAATAGTTAAGCTCTTTAGTCGTTCAGTTATTTTAACAGTTGGCAAAATTCGTCATGCTTACCTCCCCGGGAGCGACCTTTTGCTTTGGGCGCTGCAGTCGCCTGCTGCTCCGGCCGCTCCCGTTCGGGCGCCGAAGGCTTTTGCTGTTCTCGCGGCCATGCGTTACAGCCAATTTCCCTTTTCCTTTTCCCTTCGGCACCTCCACTGTAGCGTGAAAATCGATTTTCTGACCTATACATTTCCGTGAACTTGAGCGCCATCTTCACGTTTTCGTACCGACTTTGGCCTTGAGTATTGCTTTTTCAGGCAAAGTGTGCATATACCGAGATGTCGGCCCTTTCCCCATGCAATTAGCCATACGATTGATTTTGAGCTCAGCGGCAACAAACGGGCAAAGGCAACGAATAAGCTAGCGACAACCTGCAGCAGCGCGTGAACAGTACAGCATATTGGGCAAGAAGTCATATCGTTTCAATTTTAGCTATACTTATAGCTTTAATTACGTACATATTTTACGCTATAATTTCCGTAAACAACGATTAGCCAGAGGAGGATACCATGGCCGAGTTAACTGCTACTGTTGCGGAAACGCGCGCGAACTTTTCCAAAATTGCTGCCACCGTCAATGCTACGGGGAAGGCCGTTACCGTGTTCAAGAACTCGAAACCTTGGGTGGCTATTACGCCGGTCTCTAGCAGCCATATTCCCAATATTGATTGGTCGAAGCAAACCGTTGTGCAGGTTGACCCTAAAACAAAGGTAACTACGTTGCCAGCAGAATGGGACGATGTCGAAGACGAAGGCCTCTACGATGACCTCGTGTAACCCGGCAATCGGAGACATCTGGCTTGCGTACGTCGAGTTCTCCGACCACCCAGGCGTTGGTAAAGTTCGACCTGTTGTAGTAGTTGATGTCCAAGAAAGCACTTGCACGGTCATCGCGGCAAAAGTAACCTCAAGAGATCTTCGTGCCGATAGCTCCGGGAAATGCATTCCCGTCCTTGACTGGCAGTCTTGCGGCCTCCGAAAGCCCTCCTATATCAGAATCGACCAGAAGTTTGAACTGGATTTCAGCAAGCTCCTGCGCAACGAGCCGCTTGGGAAACTTCCGGCTGCGTACCTTAAAGCAATTGAGGGGATTTTGCTTTTGTAGGCTGTGGCCCATGCAGAAGGTCATTCACATGGCAAGAATTCAATCACACCTCCCTGGAAGCGGTCGGGGTTTGGGCGCTGCAGTCGCCTGCTGCTCCGGACCGCTTCCGTTCGGGCGCCGAAGGCTTTTGCTGTTTTCCGCGGCCATGCGTTACAGCCAGTTTCCCTTTTCCTTTTCCCTTCGGCACTTCCACTGTAGCGTGAAAATCGATTTTCTGACCTATACATTTCCGTGAACTTGAGCGCCATCTTCACGTTTTCGTACCGACTTTGGCCTTGAGTATTGCTTTTTCTGGCGAAGTGTGCATATGACAGCAGTAGTTTTCCTCGGCGCTTTGCACAACGCTAAGCACTCGCCCCACCGCCATCAAGTGCAGGCAACAATCCCCCACCCCACCTTCACCGCCCGCCTTTAGCGGCACGCTGCCGCAGATGTCACCGCAATGCCGCACGCAAGCAGCTTGCAGCTCAACCCTTCCCCGTCGCCCACTATTGTCAAACCCCGCTTGCGGATTGGAGAATCCGATAGCGCGCGGGGCACTCGCAACGCCACGCAAAGCTGCAGGTGGTAGCATAAGCGCGTAAGGGTTTGCCCGCATCGCGTGGCAAAATGCAAGGGAGCTTGGCCCAAGGAGGAACGTTATGGCGTTCGAAGACGAAAAAGACCCGTATTGCAAAACCGACCGTTTCACGGCGAAAAACGGCATGGTTATCACTGAGCTCGGCGAGGACTGGGCCACGGCGGAAATGACCATCGACGAATCGTTTCTGAACGGCATCGGCATTCCTATGGGCGGGTGCTACTTCACACTCGGCGACTTCTCGTTCGGAGCAGCCTGTCATTACATCAAAAACGAGATTGTGACGCTGAACTCGCAAATCGACTTCATCGCATCGGCCAAGGTGGGCGACACGGTACGCGCGCATTGCCATTGTGTGTCGGCCACACGCAAAACCAGCCGTTACGAAATTGAGATAACCGACCAAACCGGCAAGCTGCTTGGCCTCATGCACGTAACGGGCTACTGCAAGGCACACAAGTAGCCCACGCAGAAGTCGAACTGCCACGCGATTTGCGTGGAGTCGATAGCGGCAGCTCGCCCACGGACGCCTTCTCCTACCTAAAAGGTTTGGTTTTGTAGGGGCTTTTGCGCGAGAGAGACAATTGGCTGGTATGCTAGGACAGCTGATATGCATGCTCTCGTGTTTACAAGGTGGTATAAACGTGGCGTTTGCCAAGGTGAAACAACAATATGAAGTGGTTGTGGCCGTGTGCTGCTTCCTTATTTTGTTTACGAACGTAGGGCTGCCGTCCACATCGTTTTCCGTGTACCAGCCCTATTTGGTTGACCTGCCCGGCGTTGGGCACTCGGGCGGGTCGATTATCGTGTCGGTGCGCACGTTCGTGTCGTTGCTGGCCATGCTAGTAGTTGGCCGCTATTACGATTTTCTTGACTGCCGCGCCGGCGCGTGCTTGGCATCGGTGTTCGTGAGCATCGGGTTTTTGCTGTATGCGCTAAACACGAGCAACTTCATCGGACTGTGCGTAGCGTCGGCGTTTACGGGCCTTGGGTACGGGCTGGGCGGCATGATTGCGTCAACCATGCTGATCAACCGCTGGTTCCGCGTGAACGTAGCCACCGTGGCGGGCATCGCCGCAGTGGGCTCGGGCGTTGCCGCCATCATCATCCCGAATGCCGCCGTGGCACTCATTAACGCATTCGGATTGCAAATGGCATTCGCTTTCGAAGCCGGGCTTGCGCTGCTGATAGCCGCCATCGTGTTCGCACTTTTGAGAAACGACCCGCGCGACCTGGGGCTTTCCCCCTACGAAGGATGCCGCGATGCGCAAGGCAACCTGTTGCCGCCGCGTAAGAAAAAACACGAAGGTCAGCGCAAGCGCCACGTTAACCGTAACCTTTCGCCAAAAGCCATGCCGCTTCTGTTCGTTGCCATGACCATTATTGGTTGCGTTTCGGTAGGCGGCGGCAATTACCTGGCCGTGCTGTTCACGTCGGAGGGCTTCAGCACCGAAAGCGCCGCCGCGCTTGTGGCCGTAAACGGCGCGTGCTTGACGGTGGCAAAGCTGGCAAGCGGCATGGTGTTCGACCGCGTTGGCACGCGCAACGGCTCGCTTGCATTTTTCGCGCTCTACATTGCCGGTACGGGGCTTTTGTGTCTATCGGACATGGGCAACGCCGGGCTTGCAAGCGTGGGCGTGTTCATGTTCGGCTTGGGCATGTCGCTGGGCACGGTGGGCATTTCCGTATGGTCTATTGAGCTGGCACCGCGCGGCAAAGAAACGCGCACCATCAAAAACTTCCAGGTGTTCTACGCACTTGGTGGATTCATTTTCACGTTTCTACCAGGCTTTTTAACTGAAGCGTTTGGCACGTACCTGGTGTCGTACGCCGCGTTGTTTGTGATGCTGGTGGTAGCGGCGGTTATTATCATCGGCGTATACGCCGCCACAGAGAAGAAAGGGAAAGCCGCTGAAGCGTAGCGTCCGATGCTCTACGCCAGCTTCAGGGCCATGGAGCCGCATTGCTCGTACAGGTACTTAAACCAGCTGTAGCTTACGGTGACGTACCCTTGCGTAGGGTCCATAAGGCACACGTCGTCGCCCTGCGTGCCAAGCAGCACCACGCAATGCTCCAGATAGTAGAAGGAGTTTGCTTCAAGCGGCTCGTCGAACTGCGGGTCCTCGAAGCTCAGCGTGGTCCACACCAGCACAGGACTTCCGGAATTTGCCAGGTTTGCCAGATCGTCAAAGCGGGCGCCCGTGGCGTTTTCGAAACGCCGGGTTGTGTCTGCGTCCTGCAGCACAGCATTGCCGGTGAGCATGATAGCGGGCGGCATGCCCTCACCCGATGAGTACGGATCGCCCCAGAACGCCGTAGCGTAATCATCGTCGGTGGCGTCGAACGGTAAGTAGGTTGCTACGATGTCATCAGGGTCTGCGTCAACGCCCAGCGCAGTGAGCACGGCCGTGAGCGAATACACCTCACAACCCGCCGGCATGCTGGGATATTGGTACAGCGCGGGCACGTTGGCACTGATGCCGGTAAGGTTAGCGAAACCAGCTTCCTGCATGAAGTCCGCGCGCGGCGAATGTGGCATGTCACCCTGCTCCATGAAACCGAGCGCATCTTGGCGGTATCGAGCGAAATCTTGCTGATTATCAGGCGCTTGACCTGGCATAACGTCAGCCTGTTCTTGAGCCTGCGATACCTCTTGCACCGCCGAGCTTTCCTCATCGGCTTGCTCCACTGCTTGCGCTTGCGCATCGTCACTTGATTGTCCGGATGGCAAAGCGCGGTTCCATACAAATGTGCAGGCAACCACCAAAACCAATACGGCCACGGCAAGCATCGCGCCCCGACGCCATGCTTGCGGGTTTACGGCATGCGTGAGGGTGCCCGCCCCACGCAAAAGTTCGCCTGTGGAGACGCCCGAGGAGATAGGGTGAGAGGAACGCGAAAAGCGTGACGCATCGGAAACCGGTGCCTGGCCATAGCGTACTTCGCTTAACGGCGTGTTGAACAGGGCATCCTCGCCATTTGCAACACGCGCATGTTCACCGCGTGAATGCCCAGCGGCATGCTTCGGGGCTTTATTTTGCTTGGACGCATAACGAGGTTCGACCATCAACAACTCTTCCGTATAACTCTTCATGTTCGCTTCATACGCTGCAAATTATGAGCAGCATAGCTATGTTGCGTTTGAGATTATAGAAAGCGCACCTGAAAAAATGCTTAAGTTTGCCAAGGTATACATAGATTCCAGAAGTGTGTCGCAATTGAAGCCACGGCAGATGTCACAAACTCGCTCGTGTTTGTGTTTTAATCCAGCACAGACGAGTAGCAAGACATAGCGCTGTAACGTTTTCCCTGTTCACGAGCTTGCGGCTATTACGGATACCAGCACACCCGCAACAAAACACAAACACGAGCGAGTTTACGGCAAATTGGAGCCTTTACCCCTGCAGCAGGCACAGTAGCGTGAGCTCAACGGGTTAATCAATCCCGTTCACACTCAATAGCGTCGAGCAATTCTTGCTTTGAGTGAACATCGACCTTTCGGTAGATGTGCTGCAAATGCGTGGTGACCGTGCCGCGCGATATCACCAGCTCCTCTTGGATGCGCGCAGCAGAGCGTCCCTTCGCAAACAAAATGAGCACCTCGGTTTCACGCGGCGTCAGGCCGCAATCGCGCGCTAGCTTCGTGCACCGCTCCTTAAACGGCGCACGCTGCAGCTCGGTACCCTGTTCGGACCGAACGCCAGAAACGTCATCGCCGCTTTCGGGCACGACGATTTGACCCGCACGGCCCCGCTCGCAACAAGAAGAAGGTGCCGCATCTGCATCTTGGCGAAACGCACGCTCCCGCACCCGCATGGTCGCACTGCCGTCAGAAGCTTCACCTACCGAAACCGTCTCGTCCGCTTCGCCTGCCCCGTCTGCCTCATCGGCAGAAACATCCATGGAGCTGCCGATGGACATAACCATGCTTTGACGATCCTTAATGTCCACCAAGTCGTCGTCCTTCATCACGAACATGCAAACCGCGAACACGACAAGCGTGCCACATGCCGCTAAAAAGCTTGCCAGCTGAGGTGTAAGCGGCACGCCGTTGCCCAGCGAAGCAGCTGCCATTTGGCCTGCTGTGCTGCCGAGTGTGAGCATGCCCCAGCCAATGCCGAACGTAGCCGCCGCCGACAAGCGAAAGTTGTACGTTAAGTCCGCAAGCAAAATCCAAACGAACGCGTTAAACGCATTGTAGCCCACAAGCGTGATAACCGGGCCAAGCCAGTGCAGCTGCGCTAAATTCGAAAGCGACGGCACGAACGCAATAGACGCTGCAATGATAAACGTGATGAGCTTGTATAGCCCACGAAACGTGTTATCGCGCCGAAGCAGCTCGAACCCTATAAGCAGTACGGCTAGTACCACGCTGCTGGTAAGCATTGCCGGGTGGTAAAAAGCAAACGATGAAACACCCGCAAGGGACATGAACAGCTGCCGCGCCACGCCGTCGGCTAAGCCAATGCCACACGCGCAAGCGCCAACGCGCACGATAAGACGCGGTGTGGGCATAATCAAACGCGGGTTGCTATCCATCCAAGTTAGCGCCGGGCATGCACGGAAGCGGGAATTTTCGCGCATCATGATCACGCCCGATGCAATAGGCAGCGCCAAAACAACGCCAATCTGCACGAAATCAGGCACGAACGACACGACCGAAAACACCACCGCTGCAATCAAAACGGCCATAGGCACTTCAATACCCACATCGGACGGAGGCCGGTTTCGATGAATTTCCCCATACCCTAAGTGAATAAGGCCAGATCCAGCACCTGTTCCTACCCCACCAAGCACAAGCAAAACGTACGGAGGCCCTGGAAAAGCAGCAGCGGCAACCGCACAGGCAGTGCCCAACAGCGTTACCGCAATGGCACCTATTTGCCCAAGCGGCAACGAAAGCGCTTTCTCAAACACATGCGGGACAACGCCGCCGGCGAACAACGTGATAGTAAGCGCAGCGGAAGACCACAGATACACCGCCGCGCACACAGAATCAGGCGCACCGGATAAAACGCCAACGCCCATACCCAAAAACATCAGGTACACCCATGCGCGAATAAAAGCGAAGCCCCACACGCATCTATTGAAAAACGTTGTAATGTCGTGCTGCTCGCCAGCATCGGTTTGAACGCTTGAAGCAATATCAGCAACGTTGCCGTTCATGTAATCCCCTACCCCTTTAATGCATCATCCCCTTATAGATTGTACCATCGAAACCGTATCTGAATTTCATCGAACTTATGTTCTTATATAAGCTTGTGACCTGGTATTTTCGCAATATCATGCAAAACATAGTACCCGCACTTTTGCGTGGTTGGCTCGCAAGTTCCAATCTTATGCATGATGTGCGCGGCGCGCGTTCAAGCCATACTGAGCGTGTCGGATCAAGGGAATCCGATGTCGTGGGAGCACGTCGCAAGGGGATGCGGCACAAAGGTCCAGCCTGCACTGTGCGAAGGCGCAAAGCCATCGCAAGCGCTGCCGCCGCGCTCCAGCTCCCGGGCAAGACGAGAGCAAGGAGGAGGATTTATGGGGAAACTGACTATGACACGTCGCGCGTTCGCGAAGCTGTCGGCAGCAACCGCCGCCGCAGCGACCGTCGGCGCAGCCAGCTTCGGAACCGCAATGGCCGAAAACAAAGTTTCGCAATCCGAGGCAAGCGAAATCAAACGCATCCGTTCCTGCTGCCGCGGCTGCGGCAAAATGGAATGCGGCGTGTGGGTGACCGTGCAAAACGGGCGCGTCATCAAAACGGAAGGCGACCAGTCGTCTTCGCAATCCTCGGGCAACCATTGTTCGAAGGGGCAAGCATCGCTGCAGGCGTGCTATCACCCACAGCGCATCTATCACCCGCTTAAGCGCACGAACCCCAAAGGCGAAGATCCGGGTTGGGTGCGCATCAGCTGGGACGAAGCCATGCAAGACATCGGCAAAGGTTTCAACGAGGTTATCAAAAAGTACGGCGGCCAGGCATGCTTTGGCATGTGCGGCACGTCGCGTCAATGGGTGTACGGCCCGTATGCTTTCTACAAGTGGCTGTTCGACAGCCCCAACAGCCGCGTGGCATCGTCCATTTGCAAAGGCCCGCGCCGCCTTATGGGCTGGCTGAGCTCCGTTGACGGCGCACCGTGGTTTGCCCTGCGCGACGGGCCACGCGTGTACGTGCAGTGGGGCACCTCGCCGGAGAACTCGAACTACGACGACAGCTGCCGCAACATTGTGGACAAGATGACCGAAGCCGACGTACACATTTGCATCGACCCACGCCTGTCCGGTTCAGGCAAAGAAGCCGACTACTGGTTAAACCTTGAGCCCGGCACCGACTGCGCGCTGGCGCTGTGCTGGCAGCACATCATCATCGAGCACGACCTGGTAGACTGGGAATTCATCAAGCGCTGGACGAACAGCCCCATCTTGGTTGTCGATGACATGGAGCCTACGGGCGGACGCTATTACACGTTGTCCACAAACATCCAGGTAGCACCAGACCTTACCGGCGAAAAACTGAAGACGCGCCTGCTGAAAGAATCAGACCTGAAAGAAGGCGGCAGCTGCCGCAGGTTCATGGCCTGGAACAAAAACGCCAATGACGGTCAGGGCGGACTTGTGTACTGGGACACCGACGAAACCCAGTGGGAAGGCTGCCACCACACCGCGCCGACGCGCGACCAGATGGATGTTGTGTACGAAGGTACATCGCAGGAAGGTTATCTGCCTCCGCTGTCTTACAACGAGCTTGTTGACGCCGGCATCGACTTCGACATGACGGGAAGCCATCAGGTAACGCTGGCCGACGGCAGCGTGCACACCGTGCGTCCCGTGTGGTCGTACCTGGTTGAATCCGTGAAGGACTGCACCACCGACTGGTGCTCGAAAATCACGAAGCTTGACCCGAAGCTCATCGAAGAGGCCTGCCTGGCATGGGCAACGCGCCCCGCGGGTCAGAAATACGGCAACGGCGGCATACACCTGAATCTGTCGCCCGACCAGGAAGGTTCCTGCACGCAAACCGTGCGCGCCGTATTGAACCTCAGTTACACCACGGGCAACTTCGACGGTCCCGCCGGTAACCGCGGCCTTTCCCGCACGCCCGTTGACGAGCAGTCCACCGCCGCCCCGGGCACGAACATGCCGCAAGCGGTCAAGCATATACTGTCCGGTTTAGGTTCGCTGCCTCCCATGTACGAAGGCACGGTGCCGAAATACGAGATAACAAACCTGCCCGATCAGTACGACGTATATTCCAACATGGTCGGCGCAGACAAATACCCGGTGACGGCGCTGTACAACGAATGGTGCGACGTTACCAGCATGTATGAGGCCATCCTTACCGGCGACCCCTATCCCATCCGCGCGGGCATCAACGAGGCCGGCTCATTCATGAACGAGGGCAACGCAAACTTGGCATGGGATGCTTTGCAGTCGCTTGACATGTGGGTTGACCTGAACATGTTCCACCACCCCTCCACTGAGATGGCCGACATCGTGCTGCCCGTGGCCCATTGGCTGGAAATCAACAACATCCGCGTGTCGCAGGGCGCGTCCGGCGGCATCGGCATGACCTGCCGCGCCGTCGACCCGCCCGCAGACGTGAAGTTCGACTACGACGTGAACCGCCTGATCTTCGAGTCGTTCGAAAAGCAGGGCAACCCCAACGGCACGTGGACGAACATCAAGGGCGATGCTCCCGGCGCATACGATTCCGATGACCGCATGGAAGATTGGTTCCGCGCGCATAACGAAATCGACGGCTTCGGCGACAAGTATCCAGGCTGCAAGTGGCAGCACATGCAGGATTACGTGGATGACTTCCAGGAGCACGGCTGGTTCAACGCCAAGGTGCTCGAGCCGAACCGCTGGGGCACGTATCGCCGCTTCGAAACCGGTTGGATGCGCATGGGCAAAGACGCCTGCACCGCCTCGCCGTGGAGCAAAAATGAGGACGGCACACCTACCGATAAGAACTTCGGTTGCCCCACGCCGTCAGGCTTGGTGGAGATTTGGTCCATCATGTTCGAGACGTACTGCCTTGACAAGGCAAACGAGTTCACGCCTGGCAAGTTCGACGTTATGAAGGAAATCATGCCAAACTACGAGCCGTGCGTAAGCGCCCCGGGCGGCGAATGGGAGACTGAACAGTCCAAGCAGGATTATCCCATCATCCTGACCACCGGCCGCCGCATCCCGGTGTACTTCCACTCCGAGCACCGTCAGCTGCCCTGGTGCCGCGAACTGTGGCCCGTGCCACGCCTGGAGCTGAACCCCGCCGACGCCGAAAAGCTTGGCCTCAAACAGGGTGACTGGGCTTGGATTGAAGTCGAGCCCCATTCCGACCTGGGCAAACAGTACTGCACGAAAATTCGCCAGTGCGTCGACTTGTACGAAGGCATTGCCGAAGGCTGGGCGAACGCCGAGCATGCGTGGTGGTTCCCCGAGCTACCCGCCCCCACGCACGGCTTCAAGCTGTCCAATGCAGAATGCCTATGGGACCCCATGGCCGCCGACAAGTTCATCAGCTCCACGCATATGCGCGGTGTGCGCTGCAAGATTTACAAAGCAACGCCTGAAAACTGCCCCGATGGCAAGGTTATCCCCTGCGCCACCGAGGACGGCACCGAGATTATCTACGACTCCTCGGACGCGCGTTTGAAGGAATGGTTGCCCGACTACGAAATCAGGAAGGAGGCATAAGCCATGACGCAATATGCCATTCTCACCGACCTGAACCGTTGCGTTGGCTGCATGGCGTGCATGGTGTCTTGCAAGGTCATCAACGGCGTGCCCATTGGATCGTACTGGAACAAGATGCTACGCATCGGCCCCTACAAGCGCAAGAACCCCAAGGGTTATCAGGAGTCGAACGATGTTGACATGTACTACCTGTCGGTGCAGTGCCAGCATTGCAAGAACCCGAAATGCGTTGAGGTGTGCCCCACCGGCGCCAGTCATAAGATGGAAGACGGCACGGTTCAAATTGACAAGGCAAAGTGCATCGGCTGCCAGTTCTGCGCCATGAGCTGCCCGTATAACGTACGCTATCTGAACGAGGAAGAGCGCGTGGTGGAGAAATGCACGCTATGCGAACAGCTTACCAGCCAGGGCGGCCTTCCCCAATGCGTAGCGCAATGCGGAGGACGCGCACGCTTCTTCGGCGATTTGGACAAAGGCATCGAGAGCTTCGAGGCGCCGCGCAACGCTTACAAAGCCGACCGCGAACATAACGACTTCGGCTACGACCAGCTGTTTGAAGGCAACCGCATCACGTTCGGCGAGCTAGGCCAACCTTACGATAAACAAACCGAGGTACACCACCTGCCTAACGCCGGCAATGATCCCAGCTTTGTGTACGTGCTGCGCGACCGCGAATGGAAGGGAGACGAATAATGGAACTTCAATGGCCTCTCATCCTGTTCACCACATTCGTGTCGTGGTGTGCGGGCACGTTTGCAACGCAGGGCTACCTTGCCTTGAAAGGCGTAGGGCAAAAAGCCCAGATGCGCTGCTGGATTGTCTCGGCGGTGTTGCTGGTCATCGGTGGTATTGCGGTGTTCTTCCATCTGCAACATTGGGAGCGCATCTTCAACGGCTTCGGTCACCTTACCTCTGGCATCACGCAGGAGCTCATTGCCATCATCGTGCTAGCCCTTGTGGCTATCGTTTACCTGGCTATGATTCGCAAGAACGACGGTACCGTGCCGAAGTGGGCAGCTATTTTAGCCATTGCAATGAGCGTTGTGCTTGTGGTGGTTATGGGCCATTCCTATATGATGGAGGCACGCCCGGCATGGTGTAACATCCTATGGATTGTGTCGCTTTTGGGCGTTGCGTGCATCCTGGGCCCGGCAACAGTGGCCGTTGTCTGCGAAACGGTGGGCGAAGATACCTCTGAGCTGGGTATGCCTACTTTTGTGGGCGCCATCATCAACGCCGTTGCATCCATCGTTGCTGCGCTGACCATCAACATGACGCACGTAAGCGAAGTAGGCAACTACTACGACCTTACCCACCCCATGAAGGACATCACCGCTTCGGGTTTGAACATCTTCGGCGGTGAAAGCCTGGTGCCGACGCTTATCATGATTGTGATCGGCTGCATTGCGCCTATCGTGTGTGCGCTAATGGGCAAGAAGACCGGCAACTGGAAGGTATACGGCACAGCCGCTGCGATATGCGCCGCCGTTGGCGCCATTTGCCTGCGCGCGGTGTTCTACCTGGCAGGCGTCTCGGTATTCGGCATCTACTAACACGGCTAAGGGTCGGAAAGCAATGCTTTCCGACCCTGCTTCAAGGTATTGAACAGGCTGTATGCGGCAAAATGTCGGGCAAGATGAACGCAAGTCTCACCTGGCCCTAGCAAAAGGCCCCTGCGAAGGCAGGATTCGTTTCCCCACCCCCTTGCAACGCGAATCCAGCCCCCGCAGGGGCCTTTTGCGTTGCAAACAAGCACTGTTATTCACGAACGCCTTTCCCGAACAAACTTTGGCGCCTTAGACAGGTAGGTAGCCTTCATTGCACTGCGCTTACGCGCAGCCGAACAGCTTGTAGGCTTCCTGCACGATGGCGTCGTCGGGTTTGATGTCGGCCATAATGTGCAGGGTGCAGGTTGAGGTCAGACGCACTTTGCCCGCTTCGTCTTTCACCACCACTTCGGACACGCACGTGGTGCGACCGATGTGCACGTTGCGCGCTTCAAGCACCAGCTTCTCGCCAATGCTTACGCCGCGAATGAAGTTCACGTCACACGTTTGCGTAACGGCGTGTTTGCCGTACGACCAGGTAATCGTAGAGCCCACCACATCGATAATGGCCATCAGAAAACCGCCGAACGTGCCGCCACCGGTGTTCATGGCGTTTTCGGACACCGTTACCGTGCTGCGCGTATAACCCGGCTCAATTTCCACCGGGTTCAAATCGTTGATGTAGGCACGGTTACGCTCGTACAGCATGGGCAAGCTGATGCGCACGTGCTCTTTCATAGGTCCTTCAGGTGCTGCCATGGTTACCTCCTTAAGCTCTAATGCTCGTTCGACACCGCAACACGGGCCGCACGAGCACGGGATACTACACGGTTATATCGCCATATCGTGAAAGCAAAACATGCCGCGCGGACACCCGCACGGCATGCGAAACAAGCTTGTTAGCCCTTATGCGCCTCGGCCTGCTTGCGCTGCTTTTCGGCGAAGTGCTCTTTCGTGACGATTTTCGTAATGAACGTGCCTTCGGAAATGGTATCGCCCACCTCGTCAGTGGCAATAACGTGCCAGAACTGCTTGCGACCGCCGTATGAAGGCTCTTCGCGCTCAAGTTCGGCCACGCCGGTGATCAGACCATCTTTGCGCGCTTTCTTGTGGCGAATGGTGGTTTCCAGGCCGAAAATGAGCTCTTTGTCGAAATCGGTGAGCTCCTCAGCCGCGCGCGACGCGCAAGACTCAAGCAACGCGATGGTTGCACCGCCGTGCAAAAACCCATGTGGTTGATAGATTTCCGGACGCACGGGCATGCGCATCTCCACGCGGTTCTTCTCAACGCTTACAGTTTCGATGCCCAAGGTGTCAAGCAGCGTCATAAGGTTCCTCCCGATAACGAAAGGGACCGCACACAAGCGCGGCCCCGACCTGTACTTGGTTCGACAATCAGTATACGGTTGCGCCGATGCCCCTTCGCCGGACAATTCGGCAAGCGTGTCCATCGTCCAGCATGCAACGCGCTCACGGGCAAACGCTATTGTCAAGTTCTATGACGCATTGGCTCAACAAGTTATTCCTTTTGTGATGGAAGCGACTGCCCACCGGGAACTTCAGACGACACAGACGCCTCCTGAAACGGCTCGGTTGCGGCACCTTCAGCCGCCGCGGCAACCTCCCGAAGCGGCCCTGGCGCAACGTCAGCAGCCGACCCAGCAGACACCGCGTCTTGCGATACCGGCCGCCCTTGCTGAGCTAGGTGTTCCTGCTGCGCCGCCTGTTCCCTGCGCGTACGCTCCGCATCGGCACGCGCTTCCTCTTCCAAACGCGCCGCCGTGGCCGCCGTTCCTGCAACCGCACCCATGTCCTGGTCATAGGCTGCCTGCTTCACGTCGCCTTTGAACGCCTTGGTAGTGTTGATAAGCACGGCGCCAATAATGAACGGCATCCAGAACACGATGCCGCGGTACACCAGGCCGATGGCCGTGCCCGCCGCCGCCGATTCGCCAAAGCTGGTGAACGCCACCACCACGGCAGCCTCCACCACACCCACGCCCTGCGGCGTGATAGAAATCATGGCGAACAGCGTGGCCACCACATACCCACACACCAGCGCCGGCGCGTTGTCCACGCCAAAGCCAATACCCACTAGTGTAAAGCACGAAAGCTCGCACAAGCTGGCGATAAGCGAGCAGCCGTACGCCTGCAACGTGGGCTTCGGGCTGTGACCAATCATGCCCGCAGCCTCGGAAAACGCCTTTGCGATGCGGTCGGCCCACGGCGCGAGCGGCTTTTTGCGCACGCGCCCTACCACCTTGCAGCTCAGCCGCTCAACCGGCCCCAGCACGCGCATAAGTGCATCAGGCCTTTTGTGCGCAAGCACCAGCAGCGTCACCATAACGCCCACCAGGCAGATAACCACCATGCCCATCAAAAACCACACCGGCGACAAGCCAACCGTGAACGCCAAGAACACAAACGCGCAGATCATAAGCGTGGAGAATGCACCGTCAATAGTGATTTGCATGAGCAAGGCCGCGCCTGTAGCCTTGCCTGCCGGGATGCCGCGCCTGCGCGCGTCATCAACCACCAGCGTGGTGCCGGCCAGGTTCATGGACGGCGCGATGGTGTTCATGAAAAACGTGCCAAACACCAGCGGCAACGTGGATTTCGGATCCATGCGCTCACCCACAGCCGCAAAGCTGCGCGAATACGCAAAGCTTTGCGCGAAATACTTGCACAGCTGCGTGAGAATGGCCGCCAAAAGCGGCAGCGGACTTCCCTGCTTCATGGTTTCGCCCAGCTCAACCAGCTGGTCGCCGCGCAAAAATACCACCGCCAGCACGATGATAAGAACCACGCCCATAAACAGGTTTTTCACGTTGAATTTCATCTGGCCGCCTTACTTGCCGCTTCGTTTGCCGGCGCATGCGCAGGACTTGTCGGGCCGCTTATAAACTCGCGCAGGTTGGTGTGCATAAGAAAATCAAGCTCGGCCGCACCCTGCGGGTTTTCATCTGTTTCGATAAACAAAAAGCCGTAGCAGCCGAACGTGGGAACATCGAACTGACGCAATTCCAACACGCTCGCAAAACACTGGGAAAACGTCTGGTAATCAAACGATTCTTCGCCCGTTATGCCCGTAGGCGGATTGAGCAGCGACATGGTGTACACGTGGTTGCCGGCATACGCAAACGCTGCCTGCCAGTTGGGTAGCTTGTCCTCAAGGAACGCCTCGTAGGTGCGAAAGCCGAACGCGTGCTGCGCCACATCGGTGCCGCCAAGACCCGCAAAGCGCAGCGGGTTGAACTCGATGGGGCGGATGATGCCCGCCTTATCCACGCGCACCTCAACGTGCACGGGGAAATTTCGCGCCTCCACCAGGGAGTTTACACGCGTAAGCCACGCCTCGAACGCCGGCGCATGCTCGCGCACAAGGGCAGCTGACGTGGTGCACATGCGGTCGGACGTGTCATGCGGCCCCGCAAAATCGTGGCGGAGCACGTTAAGCACGTGCGCTTTGCCCGTCTCGTCGAAAAACGCATCGAACGCGTATTCTTGGCCCGTGATGTACTGCTCCAGGATGTAGCTGCCGCCCGCAACCACCGCATCGGGGTACATAGACGCCCACGTGCTGGCGTTCGCCGCAAAATCGGCAAGCGCAGCTTCCCAGTCCGCGCGGCTGCGCACCACGTGCACGCCCATGCTGCAAAACCCGCGCACCGGCTTCACCACAAACGGCACATGCGGCTCAAGGGCAGCAAAATCAAGTTCGCCCAGTTCATCAGCCGTACAAGCACGGAAAAAGAAACTTTCGCCCATGCTGGCCAGCAACGTGCGCATGGCAACTTTGTCCTTAAACGTGGCAATGGCGTCCACCAGCTGCTTGTTCGACGTGTGCGCGCAAATCCACTCCAGCGTGTTTTCGGAGTTCGTGTACACGCGCTCGCCCGCGTCAAGACGCGCCGTTGCCTCGGCAGCGTCAACCAAGTGCAAGTCGCGACCGGAACGCAGCGCCGCCGCACACGAAAACGCGTTGCGCAGCACCGGATGCCGAGAAGCTTCCAGCCATTCCAACAGCTGCGGCGATGCGTACGGCTTGTCAAGAATGACCACGGCAGACTCCTCCCAGCGTTCGCTCAACACGCGCCCATCACGCGCAATTCCAAGCGAACAGTATACCCCCGCCCGCGCACCAAAAAGTGCCGCAGGCCGCACCCTACGCCAAACCCCCAGCGAACAAGCGCAGGGATGGCGCGAACGGCGTGTTTCCGCAGCACCAACGCGTCAAGACCAGCACACCGCAAGCTACTTTCACTGCAAGCTGCAGGTAACAACGTACAGCAATGCCCGCACTCCCCACGTGTGCACGGCGGCTGGCGGCGCGCACACGTGCAGAATAGGCATCTTGCGCGGCGCGGTATACTTGTGTGTGGGACAGCTTGTCTGGAAGGAAGATAGGGTTTTGCACGCACATGTTTCCGATGTGGTTGGGCGCACGTTGCGCAATCCGCACTCGCTTACGCCGTTGGTGCTGTTCATGGGGTTTATTGGCGCTAGTTTGCGCTATGCGCTGGAGACGGTGCTGCCGGCCGATGGCGGGTTTCCGGCGGCAACGCTTATCGTGAACATCTTCGGCTGCTTTACGCTTGAGATTATCAATCAGTACGTAGCGCATCGCAAAAACCTGCCCGCGCCGCTGGTGAAGTCGATGGGCACGGGACTTATCGGGGCGTTTACCACCATTTCGGCGTTTTCCACGGAAAACCTCGCATTTTTGATGCAAGGCCGCTATGGCATGTTTGCATTATATCTGTTCACCACCGTATTCTCTACGTTCGGTGCCGCACTAGCTGGCAACAAGGTTGCCAGCGCGCTTGATAGCAGCGCACAAAAGAAAGGCGGCTTATAATGACACCGCTTACCTTTGCGCTGGTGGGAATCGGCGGCGCCGTGGGCGCTTTGTGCCGTCACAAAGCGCTTGTGCACTTAAAGCCGAAGCTTGCAAGCCCATTTCCGTGGCCCACGTTGCTGGTGAACCTAGCAGCGTGCACCATCGCCGGATGCGCGTTGGCCGCCAGCGTTGCGCTGTCGCAAGCGGCATACACCGCGCTGACCATGGGCTTTCTGGGCGGTTTTTCAACGTTGTCAACCATGAACTGCGATGCGGTTGACCTGGTTAGGCAGGGCCAACCGGGCCTCGGAGCGGTTTACCTTGCAGCAACGTACGCCAGCACGTTAGTTGCAGCAGCCTTGGGGTTCGCCGTTACGTCCGTTTCCTTCCGCTAGCTGCCAAAATTTTCGCCAGTGTGTGTTCAACCAAAGCCATGGGTGGACCGAAATGTAATAATCGAATCATTCGCAGTCATATCCGCGCAACAGCCAGCTGAACCATACAGCAAAAAGCTGATAAGGCGTCCATGGCCGTCCAAACGAACACACAACCGAAAATTTTGGCAGCTTGCAAGGCGAATCCGACAACGAACCCCGTTCAGGCAACCATTTGAACGCACGCTTCCAATCAAAAGGGCAACTTCCGGGCCGAACCCCTAATGGGCCCGAAATGGGAACTCATCCCAAGCTCTTTTGCTACAGCCCCACCTTCGCCGCACTGTATACGCGCCATTTGTCGCGGATGTTTTGCACGTCGAACAGCACCGAAATCAAGAACGCGAACGTAAGCGGGGCGCCGACGAAACCGTTGCGTGGCGCAAGCATGAAGATAAGCGGAGCGCCGAAGATCATGATGGGCACCAACAGCATGACCAGCATGCTTCCCATGCGCTTGTACATCCCATAGATGATCGACGCCATCACATACAAGAACAGCCCCGTAGCCGACGAGCCCGCAATGGACAACACAGCAAGTGCCGCAACCTTGACGGCAACCATTACCGCCTCATTGCGCAAGCCTTTTTTGGCCTGATCGAACACCTGCTCACTCGTTTGCTCCTGCGCGCGCGTGGCACGAAACGGCGCAAACGGATCGAAAGGGTCGTATTCCACGCTAAAGCCGCCAAACGGCCATTCGGAACCGGAACGTTGGCCGGTGCCGGCCTGAGTCGAACCGGAGCTCGTACGCTGCGCGCCAGACGCGCCGCTGAAGATGTCGTCCCAGCTAGTCCACACGTACGTGGTTTGCCCCTGCGTGGCGCTGCCGAACGGCCAGCCAGCAAACGGGTCGAAGGGGTCGCCCTGACCAGAAGCGCCGCCCTGTCCCGCCGATCCCGACGGATGTGCATAGGGGTTGCCCGCATACGGGCGCGGGTCGCGGCGCGGGTCGAATTCCGGCGTCCAGCTACGGTTGATCAGCACGTCGCGCGCTTCGTTGATTTGCTTGGTGAGCTCTTCGGCCTCGGCATGTTCCTTAGAATCAAGCGGGAACTTGTCGGGGTGGTGCGCAATAACCAGCTTGCGATGAGCTTTCTTAATGTCATCGTCGGTAGCGCCATCGGCCAGACCCAGTATTTTAAGTGCTTCAGATTTTTTCATAACGCTGACTATACGGGACGCCACCCGCCGCGTAACCGCCGCCACGCCAATGTCACGCATTCGTCAAAAAGCGCAGACGAAATAAGCACGAGATGCGCCAAAGGAATGCAAAAGTCGGCAAACGGCGCCACAGTGCTGGGTTTAATCCTGGTACTGGTTAAGGAACATAAACTGCAACGGATGGAAGCGGAAGAAAATCTCGGGTCGGACGGGCACCCGACCCGGTAATTCGCTAAACCGCGCCGCCCGCACTCCCTGAAAGCTTGACCACCAGACGGGACGGGCTTTGCTGGTATGGCTGCATTATACGGAAAGCGGCTTGCCCTGGGGCAAGCCGCTTTCCGTAACGCTTTGTAAACTCCCTCGAGGTCCGAGCAATTCGCAGCCGCATTTTCGCCAGCCGCAAAACGCCTGCAACTCCCAACTAGTGACGGAAGTGCCTGTGGCCGGTGAAGACCATGGCGATGCCGTGTTCGTTGCAGGCTTGGATGGACTCGTCGTCGCGGATGGAGCCGCCAGGCTGGATGATGGCGGTCACGCCCCACTCGGCCAGCGTGTCCACGTTGTCGCGGAACGGGAAGAACGCGTCGGACGCGCACACGAGGCCCTTGGCCTCCACGCCCATGCGCTCGCACGCCTCGTGCGCACGCTTGCATGCCAAAAGCGCGCTGTCCACGCGGTTAGGCTGACCAGGCCCCATGCCAATGCCGGCATGATCGCGCGACACCAAAATGGCGTTGGACTTCACGCCCTTGCACACGCGCCACGCGAACATGAGCTCGTGCATTTCGGCATCGGTAGGCTTGCGGTCGGTAGGAACGGTGAACGTTGCCGGGTCCTCGGTCACGCGGTCCACGTCTTGCACCAGCACGCCGCCGTCAACGCTGCGCACCTCCACGGCTGCCGGCGCGTCAACGCCGCCGGTACGCAGCACGCGCAAGTTCTTCTTCTGCTGCAAAAGCTCCAGCGCGGCAGACTCGAACTCGGGAGCAATGAGCACCTCCACAAACTGGTGGTTCTCGTTGATGTGCTGCACCATTTCCAGCGTGACCTCGCGGTTTGCAGCAATGATGCCGCCAAACGCGCTTTTCGGGTCACACGCGAACGCCTTGTCGTAGGCCTCGGCGATGGTGGCAGCCGTGGCCGAACCGCAGGGGTTTTGGTGCTTCAGGATAATAACGGCCGGCTCGTCGAACTCGCGCACGAGCGACCAGCACGCGTCGGTATCAAGGATGTTGTTGTACGACAGCTCCTTGCCGTTGAGCTGCTCAGCGTTCACCAGGCTGTGCTCCTGGGCGAACTCGTCCACGCGGTAGAACACGGCCTGCTGATGCGGGTTTTCGCCGTAGCGCAGGTCCTGCTGCTTTTCCATGTACAGCGCGCACTCGGGCGGGAACTCGCCCTGGCCTTCGCCCTCTTCGCAACCGCAACCGCAGCCCTCGCCGTGCTCGTGAGGGTGCGCAGCCTGAATCTGATCGAACAGGAAGTCGGCAATGGCGCCGTCGTAGGCGTTCGTGGTTTCGAACACCTCAAGCGCCAGCTCCATGCGCGTGTCGCGCGTGGTGGCGCCGTCGTTTTCGCGCATTTCATCCAGGATGTCGTCATAGGTTTCGGGGTCGGTGACCACGGTGACGCTCTCGAAGTTTTTCGCGGCGCTGCGCAGCATGGAAGGACCGCCAATGTCGATGTTCTCGATGCACGTGCCGAAGTCCGCGCCCGACTCCACCGTTTTCTCGAAGGCGTACAGGTTCACAACCACCATGTCAATCATCTTGATGCCGTGCTCGGCGGCCTCCGCCATGTGCTTGGGGTTGTCGCGCTTGGCCAAAAGCCCGCCGTGCACCATCGGGTGCAGCGTTTTCACACGGCCGTCCATCATCTCGGGGAACTTCGTCACCTCGTCGATGGGCGTAACCGGCACGCCGGCTTCGGCGATAACGCGCGCCGTGCCGCCCGTGGAGATGATTTCCGCGCCGAACTCGTCGTGCAGGGCGCGCGCGAACTCAACGACGCCCGTTTTGTCCGTCACCGAAATAAGTACGCGCTTGACCTTGGGATCTGCCACTTACTTGCTCCTAACCTTTTACCGTTTCCTATCGCAAAGCGGACATGAGCGCCAAAGCGCCGCCCGCGTGTTGCCACAAAATGAGCCAAAGAGGCCCAGTTACTTTTGACTCATGCCCTGCCCAGGCTTGCCTCGTGGCGCGCCTGCGCCTCAGCGCTGTAACGTTGCTTATATCGTACATCCACCAGCTCGCCCACAATAGCGATAGCCAGCTCGGCTGGGGTTTTCGCACCGAATTTCAGGCCGATGGGACGCTTGATGCGCTCCCAATCTGCCTCGGTAGCGCCGCGAGCCAGCACCAGGTCGTGTACGGTGGAGTTCTTGCCCGCACAACCCATCATGCCCACGTAGTGCACACCGTGGCGCACCGCCCACACACAGCTTTCGGGATCGAACATGTGGCCGCGCGTGAGCACGCATACGTAGTCGGCAGGCGCGGGCGTTAGGCGCGCCAGGCCGTCAAAGTTGCTGCCTTCAAGCAAGATGCGCTTAGCGTCGGGAAAACGTTCCTCGCTCAAATACGCCGGGTCATAATCCACCGCGGTGACGGCAAACCCCACGTGCGCTGCAAGCGCCGAAACCTCGGCGGCGGCGTCGGATGCGCCGAGCAGCCACACGCGCACCCGGTCAAACAGCGGCACGGAAAGCCAGGTCAGGCCATCGAACTGCTCGTTGTGCATGCTAGGGCCGCGCGTGACGTCCTTCATTTGGAACACATCGCGCGGGCTAGGCGTGCGCGCCGACACGATTTCCTTGGCGTCGTTACAGAAAAACACCATGCCGGCCCCATCGGCCGAACCAGTGCTGCCGTACTTCTTCGTAACCTCGTTGTCGGCATTGGCTTGCGCCGCTGCCGGGTTGTACGCCACTTTAAAGCCCAGCCACGCCAGGTCACCCTCGTCCACGGCACGCGCGGCACGTTCGAACACCGGCGCATCGGCCGCCGTGAGGGATGCGGACAGCTTGTCCAGGTCAGCGGGAGAAACATACGCATTTCCCTTTAAGGCTTCGGGTGAAAAGCACGGGAAGTCGGCAACAGAAAGCTGCACTGGCTTTCCCGCACGCAAATCGGCGGCAATACCCGCCAGCGTTTCCTTCTTCATATGGCAACCTCTCTTTGGCGTTCCATACCCAACGATCGCACGCCGTACAGCGTGCGAAAACTGCGCCTAATGCAGGCTTAGCGCCTTGACGTGCCGCCGCGACGCATCGTATAGCGTCCCTGATACTTGCCCATGGTGCACGGATCGGAAGCGCAGCTGCCCGTTGAGGCGGCCGGCGCAACGTGCACCTTGCCTTCCGCGTCCACACTTACGCGGCCAGCGGCAATCCAACCCAGCACGCGCGGGTACAGCTCGTGTTCCACCTGATGAATGTGCGCTTCTAAGGTTTCCAGCGTATCGGTTTCGGCCACGCGCACCGGCTCCTGCGCCACAATGGGGCCTTTGTCGTAATCTTCGTTGGCAAAATGCACAGTAACGCCCGTGACCTTCACGCCCGCGTTGAACGCGTCGGCGATGGCGTGCGCGCCCTTGAACGACGGCAGCAGCGCCGGATGCAAGTTGAGCACACGATTAGGGAAAGCGTCCAACATAACGGGTGTGACCTTGCGCATGTAGCCGGCCATGACCACGTATTGCGCGCCCGCCTCCTTGAGCGCTGCCACAATCTGCGCGTCGGCCGCTTCGGCGTCGGCGTACTTCTCGCGGTTCATCACCAGAACGGGGATGCCGACCGCCTTCGCGCGCTCGATGCCGTACGCGTCGGGGCGCGACGCCACGCACAGCACCACGTCAACGGGCAAACCCGCGTCCGCCTGGTCGATAATAGCCTGGAAATTCGTGCCACTGCCAGAAAGCAGCACGCCGATCTTCAACTTCTCAGCCACAGCAAGCCTTTCGTTAGGTGGGGTCGCGCAACGTTTCCACGCCGTCTGGCGCATCTGCGCCGCACAGGTACGCACCCGCACCGCGCTTCACCACCAGTTGCAATCCCCATTTTCACGCTATTCTGGTACCAGTATACGCGCAGGCGGCAAGGCTAAAGCCCGCCGCCTGCAAGCGTCATCAAGTATTCAAGTGCAGAAGGCCGAAAGGGAAACAAGATGCCTGCAAGCCGACTATTGCTTATACACCTCACGACGATGGCCTATCTCAATCGCCAACACCACAAGCTCGGCGTCGCGGATTTCACAGAGCACGCGATAGTCGCCAATGCGATAGCGCCACTCCCCTGAGTGGTTTGCCACAAGACCCTTTCCGTGTGCACGCGGGTCTTCGCAGCCGTCGATGTTCTTGAGAAGCCAGGACACGATAACGCGGCGTACTCCGGCATCCATTTTCGACAGCTGCTTATCAGCGCGCTTTGAAAATTCAAGGCGCCACATGTTACAGGTATTTCTTCGCGATATCGGCAGCAGAAATGGTAACCGGATCGGCGTCGAATTCGGCTTTTGCCTCGTTCCACGCCTTCAAGTCAAGTTCGTCCTCTATGCGATCAAGCGCGCAGCGGCGCATGAACTCAGATACGGAGGTGCCAAACGTTTTCGCATAATCGGAAATAAGTTGTTTCTCGCTGCCATCCAGGCGAATGGTCATAGTTGCACTAGACATACCAACCTCCTTAGACTATTTGTAAGACATTGTAGCACAAAACAAGCTGTTTATCGATATCGGAGCCGCCGCTGCCGAGGGCGTCTCTGAAGAAGCCTTGCCTCGAATAGCCCTGTCCGCACCCGCCGTGTTATCATGAGCATGATAACGCACAGGCGTTCGTGCTCATGCGTACGCGAACACGAAAGGGCTCTTGAATAAGAGTGGGTGTAATCCCAGGTCATACGATATGTCTGCCGACAGCTTCGACGATTTTGCATACGAACCGGCTTCCAAGCACGCTTCCGAGGCCCAGCGCAGGCACTACTGGGCCGTGGCCATTGGGCTGCAAGACGTTGACGGGTTGCAGGTTTCCGACTACCTGCACAACCAAGCCGCATCGTATGTTTCCGGCGAAAAGGAGCTCGCAGAAGTTGGGCGGCTTGTGCGCGAGTACCATGCCAGCGGCAATAATGCCACCAAAGAGGCCGACCTGGTAAGCCAGCGTATTGCCGAGCTGCTCGCGCGTGGCGCGTTCTTCCTTTCGACCGATATGCTTACCACCATTCACGCATACCTGTTTCAAGATTTAGACCCTGCGGTGTATCGCCCCGGCGCGTTCAAAACCGAGCGCATGATCAAGCAAGAGGAAATCCTCAACGGTGACAGCGTGCTGTACGCCGACCCGCTTACCTACGAAATGTCCTTGCGCGGTGCGTTCGCAAACGAAGCCGCAGCCATGTACACGACGTTTACCGATGACGAGATGAAGCGCTTTTGCCGCACTATCTCCTTTTTATGGCAAATCCACCCGTTTTACGAGGGGAACACGCGCACAGTGGCCGTATTTTCTGCGTTATACCTGAACAGCCTGGGATTTCAGGTTACGAACGACCCGTTCGCCAAGCACGCCCGCTACTTCCGCGACGCGTTGGTGCGCGCGCAATACCGCAACGCAGCGGCCGGGATTCTCCCCGATGACAGGTTCCTTGTCGCGTTCTTCAGAAACGTCATCGGCGAAGACGACGGCACCATGAACCGCGAAGACCTCATATGCACCCGCCTGTTCGAAGACCCCAGCCTACTGCGCAACGTAGATCCGGAAGAGGCACTCAACCGAAAGGGCTAGAGCTGCGCCAACGGCCATGCCCTTTACGCAACCAGTTCTAGAGGCGCTTGAGCTAGACGTATCAGCAAAGTTTGCCAAGCTGGAAACTCTCCGAATATAGTGGCATAATAGTGCACATTATTATGCACCGAAAGGAGCTTGCTATGTCCCTGTGCGTGCCTATCAAGGATTTGCGCGATACTGCCACGTTCGATGAAATGGTTGCAACCAGCCCCACGCCCGTCATCGTAACCAAAAACGGCTACGACCGTTTCGTCTGCGTAAAAAGCTCCGATTTCGCCCGATGGGAGCAAGCAGATGCCCGCGCACGCCTGCTCGAGCGAATCATGGTTTCCGAGCGCGAACGCGCCGAGGGGCTGAGCACCGACGCCTTCGAGGCAACGGCATCTTTAAGGGAAAAGCATGGCCTGTAACGTAAGGATTCAGCCGACCGCGCTGCGCGAGCTGGATAGCACGGTGGAACATCTGCTCAGCTTCGGCCCTAACACCGCATCGTCTTTTCTGGACGAATGGGAAGCCACTATTGAGGACTTGCGCGATGGCACCGTGGAGTACCGGTTGTCCCGCCTCGAGCCCCTTGCACGTCTTGGATACCACACCGTGCTGGTGAAAAGCTACGTAGTTCTTTACTTCAAGGAAGGCGACAATGTGGTAGTTGCCCACCTATTCCATCAAAGTCAGGACTACGCAAGCATCGTGCTGAACGGACAGTAACGAAAGCTCAGGCTGTTGGCGCAACCTTCGCCACGCCAACAGTCGACAGTCGCGTCCTTCGCACATCTAGCTAGCAACGCTTAAGCTAGGTGCACCAGCGAGGGACATAGGAGCCGTTCGGATGCTCCTGCTCCACAGGCCGGCGAAATGCGAGCACATAGACATACGGGCGGGTGCACGTAAAACGAACAACGCACCCGACGGAGCAAATGTGCTTCGTGTCGACGCCCCAGCCAACGTCTCCAGTAAGACGACAGCCTCAGCGCCGACAACCCCACTTTGCCACGTCCTTCCCCGCCTCTTACGCAAACGCTTTTGCGGCAGATGTTGCCATGCAGCTTGACCTATAGGCACAAACCTCCCGACAGCTGCAGGCCGTAGAATACCAGTCTCCCAGCAAACACACCGAGCACGCTGCACGCAAGGATCACCGCTATCAGGGGCATACCTGCCTGCGAACTTTTCGCCCACGCCACTGTGCACATAATGGCAATGGCAACAAGCACACAGCTCACAACGCACAAAGGCATAACATTCGCTGCAAGCTGAGCGCCGTCAACCAGGCGACTTGCCATGCCTGAAACGGTAAAGACATGTGCAACAAGCGCAATAGCAAACACAACGCCCCCGGCAACGACAACAACGCCCAGGACCTTCTTATCAGCGCAAACGCCAGCTGCGGTCACGACAAGCGCGCCAAGGGCCGCACCGCCGAACAGACACGCCCCGACAGGCTCGATAACGCTCAACGGTGTATTCCAAGAAGTAATGGTGTCGACCATGTACGCCTTGCCAACGAACACAGCAAAGACTATACCGACGACAGCAGCAATCACAGCGCTCCATTTCGCAGCCGAAGACCCCTCCTTGCCTATCCGGCACGCAACGATGCACGCCGCTGCGGCAATCAAAAACGCTAGCGCCGCGCAAATCTCCTGCGAAAGCGGCGACGAAGCAACTCCCGTCAAGGCAAACGGGGCATGCAGCGCATCACCTAAATGGACAAATGCGCCCAAAAGCCCCACGACCGCAAACGCGAAGGGGAGCAGTCCCCACGTACCAAGCTTCATACGGCAAACGCGATCGTCACAAGTAAATAACGCAAAAGAAATGGCCGCAAACGTGCCCGCTCCTATAGGACCAAGCGTCGAAAAAAAGGCAAGCGGCAATTCAGAAACAACAGACTGCATCATCTACACTATCTCCGTCCTGTTCGCAATCCAACCCTCAGCATCCTCAGCCGCTCGAGCACTCGCCGGCACAGCAATCACCACATTCGGATGCGTCATGTCACTGTCAGGCAACGGAGCGATATCCGCCACGGTGCCATATTTCGCGCGCAATTCATCAACAGATCCGAACTCGATGCAACGAAGCGAGCACGAGCCAACGCATATAGGATCGAGACCCTCAGCAACACGGTCCTTGCAACCATCGCACTTCACGCTATGGCCCACGCCTTTATCAATCGCCGGGGCGTTATACGGGCACGCCATCTGGCAGTACCCACAGCCAATGCAGCGATCCTCGTCCACCGACACAATTCCCGTTTCCTCATCTTTATGCATAGCTCCAGTCGGGCATACCTTCGTACACGCCGGATCGTCGCAATGATTGCAAGCAAGCGAAACGTGATAGCAGAACATGTGCGGAGTCCAGCCTTCGCCGTCTTCCTCCCATGTTCCACCTTCGTACTCGTACACTTGGCGAAAGCTAACATCGGAATCAAGATGGTGATAGTCCTTGCAAGCGAAAACGCACGTGCGACAGCCGATGCAACGCGCGCCGTTAAAATAGAAACCATACTGCATCGGTTACGCCTCCTCGTATTTACTAACCTGACAAACGTTGCTGTGTGAAGGGTTGTTGCGCGAAATTAAAGTCGCCCGCGACGTGCACAGCGTGTTCACACAACCTCCGTGGTCAATCCCATCGCCTTTCGAGTTATCGAACAGCATGCCCTGCGGCATGGTAACAGTCCCTGGGATAATGCGATTAGTCACACGCACCTCGATGGTCAGCTTGCCTATTTCGTTGCTGACCAGCACCGTATCGCCTGTTTTTATGCCACGGCTCTCAGCGTCGATCGGATTAATCCACAGTGTTTCGCGAAAACCTTTGCGCAGCACGTCAACGCTTTGCAGCGAAGAGTTAACTGCTTGCGCCGGATGATAATCAGACAACAACAGCGGATAGTCTTCCGTACAGTCCTCAAAACCATTAAAGGCCGGGTCGTAAACCGGAACAGGGCTGATGGAGCAATCGGGCTCATGCACGCGACGCTTCGCCTCAAGCTTTGCCAGACGCGCAGAGTAAATCTCTATCTTGCCCGACGGCGTCGGCAGCGGATTGGCAACGGGGTCGGCAATGAACTTCGCTTGCGATACCACCGCAGGCGGGTCCTCCTTGAAAATTTTCTTTTGCCAGCCTTCGTCCCATGTCGGAAGTTGCGGGTACTTCTTTCGCCCGGCCTCGTACAGCTGCCGCAACCACTCTTCACGCGTTTTGCCTTCCGTGAACTCATCACGCACACCAAAACGCTCGCAAATATCGGCACACACCTCGTAAATATCACGTCGCTCGCATTTCGGCTCGTAAATGGGACTTGCGAACTGGATAACGCGCGCGTTTTCTTGGAATCCGGCTTCGGTAACGTTCATCACCTCTTGAGCCGCTAGATCAGGCAGCAAAATGTCGGCATATTTGCAAGCATCAGTCATGAACAGCTCGCTCATGACAATGAATTCGCATTTCGTTTCATCCGATAGGATACGATGCGTACGCTGAACATCTCCATGCTGCACCGTCATGATCTGCGCACCGTAGCCCAACAGCATCTTAATGCCGCTAAACGTGTCCGCACCCACAAGATCATGCTCTTCGGGCGTGATGCTCTGCGGGTCGTCGACCGCTGTAGGCCACAAGTATGTAGGCAACGAAACCTTGCACGGGTTATCACCTTTGGGGAAAGATGCAATGCTGTATTTGTTCATGCCCAGTTCGCGCCCATCGTGAGTACCCGGCACGCCCATCTGACCAAGCAACATGGCGAGCAGCATCACTGAACGAGAGTTTTGCTCGCCGTTCGAACGGCGAGCAATGCCGAAGCCCTGCGTGACGAAAACACGCGGCGCGGCGGCGAGCTCATGCGCCAAATCCACGATCTTCTGCTCGGGTATCTGCGTAACCCTGGACGCCCACGCCGGCGTCTTCTCAACTTTGTCGTATCCTGTACCCATAACATAGGCCATATAGGACGTATTCTCCGGCGCACCCTCAGGCAAGGTCTCCTCGTCGAACCCAACGCAATAGGTGTGCAGAAAATCCGTTGCCACAAGCCCTTCGGTAATAAGCACATGCGCAATACCCGCCACCAGCGCGGCATCGGTGCCAGGACGAATGGGGATCCATTCGTTATCTTGGTTCGTGGTGATGTTGCTGCATCGCGGATCCACGTAAATAACGCGCAGGTTGTTGCGCTCTTTTTCGTACGTCACCTCGTTTGCGAATCCAACGCCGCTTAACCGCGCATCGCCGACGGCATTACCGAAGAAGATGACAATTTGGCCATCGGTCAGATCAGCATTGCGCAGCGTGCCGGCACCAACAGGAGCAGGAGCGCCGTACGTGTAAAGCGAAGCAGCCTTCGCCTGGCCGGTCGAGTAGCTTGACGTGCTCGGGAAATTCAGATAACCGCCTGTCATGGCAAGCATGCGCTTGATAACGCTGTCAGCCAGCATAAGCCCGTTGTTCGCATACCAAACGGAAAGATACGCAATCGCCTGAGGACCATACTGCTCACGAATACGCTTCATTTCCTCTGCGATGGTATCCAGCGCCTCATCCCAGCTGATGCGTTCAAATTTGCCTTCACCACGCTTGCCGACGCGCTTCATCGGGTAATCGAGACGATCACTGCGCGAAAGCCATACGCGATGAGAGCGTCCTTTGAGGCACGCACGTGCCTGAATGCTACCAAACGCGGGATCACCCTCGTTGTCGGTTTCCACATACGCAATCTCGCCGTCTTGCATATGAAACTTCAGATTGCAGCAACCCGCGCAATTTGTTGCGCAAAACGTTGAAACAACCTGCTCAGATTGCGCTTGCGCGTACGCTTCACCTGCGGAAAACAGCGATGCCGCCGTGGTGCCGCCAGCGCAGGCAAGACCCGTCAGTGCGGCTCCCGCGCCAACAAACGCGCGGCGACTAAACGACTTCCTCTCATTTTCCATATGTTCCCCTTCTCTCTTATTAGTCTAGTATTAGACCATTGCGAAAGATACGGAATTTGGAGATTTTAGTCAAGTATTAGACTAATTCTATTTTGAGAATAGTTCATAGCACGCGATTAACTGCACGTCAATAGAAAGAAGAGTTCCATCCGTTACGCAAGCCACTGTACGCAGATTGCAAGTGAACGCTTGTCTTACCGAGAAAAAGAATCCTCTATGTTGTCGGCAAGTTTAGTCATCAGACCCATAAGCGATGCATACTCTTGCGAGGTCAATGCAGCCATAGCCCTGTTCCAGCGATTGGTGAAATCGTTTATAACCGGCGTCGTTTGTCGACGGCCTTCTTCGGTCAGCTTGACAAGCTTAGTCCTTCTGTCGTCAGGATTGGTTTCAAGCGACACGATCCCCGCCTTTGCGAACGAACGCACGATAAGGCTGACCGTTTGCTTCGTAAGGTTTTCGCGACGCACTATTTCGGTTTGCGTACAGCCAGTCGAAGGATTGCCTTCCGCATCGAAATGCAGCGGGATAAGCACCAGCAGCTCGGAAAGCGTAAAGCCGAAAGACCGCGCAAAGGGCTCCGATACGCTATATTGTCGATTTCGCTGCTGCAAATAGAGATGAACTTTATGAAAATCGTCCGAAGGCTTCATTGCGCCGAGCTCCTTATCGTTTCGAGGCTTCGAAATTGTAATGCAATGCCCGCTCATCTGGACGAACCGCACAACAAGTATCGCAGTAGAACCATGAAAGGGCGTGGCGCGCATTCAACATCGGTGTGCTCGCAAGATGCAATCACAGCACAATCGCAGAGCCCAAAGGCACATGAGCCCCTCTGGAATTTGCTGCACGACAAATTCCAGAGGTTAGGTGGCTTGCAGGTTAACGGACTCAATATAGCGACTTCCTGCCAGCCCTCATCTGCAGCCTTGTGCTTCCCTACAGCTGCGCGAACGCCTGGGCAAAATCGGCAATCAAATCTTCAGCGTCTTCTAAGCCGGCAGAGAAACGGATAAGGCCGTCGGTGATGCCCGCTTCGGCGCGCACCTTAGGCGATACGTTGTGGTGCGTCATGCTAGCCGGATGCTGAATGAGGCTTGCCGGGTCGCCTAAGCTCACGGCAATGTGCGACAACTCAAGCGCGTTCAGCAGCTTTTTGCCCGCCTCGAAGCTAGATAGGCCGTTGACGTCGTCTGCAAGCTCGAAGGACAAGATGCCCGTGCCCATGCCGTTCATCTGGGTTTTTCCAGCTCATAATACGGCGAGCTTTCCAAGCCGGGATACAGCACGCGCTTGACGCACGGCACGCCCTCCAGGTAGCGAGCAACCGCCAACGCGTTGGCGCAATGGCGCTCCACGCGCATGCCCAGCGTTTGCAGGCCGCGAATGATCAAAAACGCGTCGAACGGGCTGCAAATAGCGCCGCTCGTTTTCGTCACGCCGATGTTTTTGATGGTCGCGATGTCCTCGGCGCCGCCGATGATCACGCCGGCGATCACGTCGCCATGGCCGTTTAAGTACTTCGGCACCGAGTGCAGCACAATGTCGGCACCGCACGCCAGCGGGCGCTGCACCGGTGCGGGCGCGAAGGTGTTGTCCACCACCACGCGGATGTCCTGCCCCACCGTGCGCTTCACGCCGGCGATGTCCGTGACCTTCATAAGCGGGTTGGTGGGAGTCTCGAAGTACACCATCTTCGTGTTCGGCCTGATAGCAGCCGCAACCGCGCCCAAATCCGTCGTGTCAACCGGCGTTACCTCAATACCGAACTTCGGCATAACGTCGTGGATGACCACGTTCGTGCAGCCGTACACGCAATCGCCCACAATCACGTGGTCGCCAGCCTGCAAAAGCCCCAGCAGCACCGAGCTGACCGCGCCCATGCCGCTGCCGGTGGCCACGCAGTCCTCGCCGCCCTCGATGGCGGCCATCTTCAGCTCAAGCGTGCGCACCGTGGGGTTGCCGCCGCGCGAGTACACGTAGCCGGCTTTCTGCCCGTCGAACTTCGCCATGCCGTCCTCCACGCTATCGAAGCAAAACGTGGATGTTTGATAAATGGGGGTTGCCAGCGCACCAAACGCCGGGTCGGGGCCCTGACCGGCATGAATAGCACGCGTCATAAACCCAGCGTTGTCAAGATTAAATGTCATAACGATACTCTCCTTTGAGTTGATGTGAGTAGAGGAACAGATTATCGGTTACCGATTGAAACCGTTAATCTAGGCTTGAGAGAGCCGGAGGGCGCGTTCGGCCGAGGGGGCAACCGTGAACACGGGGACGGAGGGGATGTTCACGATAGCCCTCTCATTTCCCAAAAAGGTTTTCGTGAACACCCGCTCCGTCCCCGTGTTCACGTCGGCGTTACACCCGAACACCCGCTTACAGAAACAGCGCTTCGAACGCGCGAGCGAAACGAGCTTGGCTGATTGCATCGGCGGGCACAAACTCGCCGTCGTTTATGTAGGCCGCCAGCGCTTCCACGCCCACGTCGCTGCGTTCGATGCCAATCTCGGGCAGCGTGCCCGGCATCCCCAGCTGGCGCATAAACGCTTGCGTGTGCGCCGCCTCGTCGCCGTCGCCGTTATAAACCAGCTGCATGACCAGGCCGATTGCCACCAGTTCGCCATGCAGGTACCCAGCTGCGCGCTTGGCGTACAGCGTGCGCATGCCGTCGTAGAACTTGTGAGCCAGCGCCGTTTGATGAAACCCGCGCGTAAGCGCGCTTACCATGCCGGTAAGCGCCAGGTTCAAGTACACTACGCGCTCAAGCGCCGCTCCCGGCTGTCCCGCCGCGGCTTCTTCGCACGCAGCAGCCGCGTAACGTCCCAACTGCTTGTTGTTCACCCGCGCATACTGGTACGCACACCAGCGCTGCACGTCCTCGGCCGCCTCGTCAAGCACGCAGCTGCCATGCGCCAGCTCGGGCACCTTCGCCATGGCGTCCAGCACGCCCGCCGCAATCAGGCGCGGCGGCTGCGTTGCCATAACCTGCAGGTCAACCACCACGGCGTCTATTTCTCGTTCGTAGCGCCACGTGTCGCGAAACGCCCCATCCTCGGCATACATCACCGACAGCGGCGTGAAGGCCGCGCAGGTTGCCACGCTTGTGGGCACCTGCACCACCGGCCAATCACCTGATGCGGCCACGGCTTTCGCCAGGTCCATGATGCGCCCGCCGCCCACGCCCACAATCACGTCGCAACTTGCCGCTGCGGCCTGAGCAGCCAGCCTGCGCGTTTCCTCGTATGACGTCGAGCAATCGCGCACCGCTTCCACCAGCGGCACGCCTGCCGCAGCAAGCGACGCGCGCACCCGCTCGCCGGCAACGCGCCATCCGTTCGGCCCGGCCACCGCAAACGCCCGCGTGCCCAGGCGCGCAACTTCCACACCCAGCTTGTCAAGCACGCACGGCCCCTGCAAGTAGCGCCCCGCGCCCGTTTTGTACGCCGGATCCACAAATTCCATCGGTGCCGCACCGGGGACACCAGCGCCGGGTGCGCCCACCCCAGCGCAGGCCGCCTTCTTCGTTTCCATTGCCTTGTTCGCCGCCTTCTAGTCCATAGTCCAACGCAGCATGCGGTTTTTGATCTTCTCGAAGATTTGCATGACCACCACCAGCACCAAAATCATGAATAAAAACCCTGCCCACGTGTTGTCGTACAGCCCGAAGTCGGCGTTTTTCTTCACGAAGTAGCCCATGCCGTACTGCGCGCTGTACATTTCGGCGAACACGAGCACCAGAAACGAGCTGCGCAGCGACGTTACGAACCCCGACAAAATGGAGGGCATGGCCGCCGGCAGGATAACGTGCACCAGCTTCTTCGGGCCGGTCAAACACAGCGTGGCGGCGTTGTCCAGATAGCGCTTATCGATGGTCATGATGCCCGTGACCGTAGCGAAAAGCGTGGCCCAGATGGTGTTGTACACAATCAAAAACATCGATGCCGCGGTAAACGACGGTGCCAGATGCAACGCAAACGGCGACAACAAAATGGCGGGCACCACGCTGATGGCATACACGATGGGATACACCGTGTCGCGCACGCGCTTGTTCATGCCCATGACCACGCCGCCAGCCAGCGCGATAACGGTGCCCAGCAACAAACTGGGAATCAGCAGCCCCATCGACGAGGCAAAGTTCAGCGGCATAGTGTCCGCGTAGCTGCAAAACGCTTTCCAAATGCGCTCGGGCGTGGGAAACAGCACCGGGTCCAACAACCCCGCGTGCGTGATACCCCAGTACCCGCCGCACATCGCAACGACCAGCACCGCCGTGATCCAATACTTTTTAATGAATGCCTTAACGTGGCTCATGCCGCCAACCTAACCTCGCTTTTCTTGCTTGAATGGCCACCGTGAACAGGGGAATGTTCGGCCGGGAGGTAACCGTGAACGCGGGGACGGAGGGGCGTGTTCACGATTAACCCTACTTATCCCGAAACACCACCGTGAACACCCGCTCCGTCCCCTGTTCACGCAAGCGTTATCCCGAACACCGCCCCTGTTCACGCAAACGTTATCGGCCCTTCGTCCTGCGTTTTACGCGTCGTAGTCTGCGTAAATGTTGTTCATCTTCGTGTAGAACTCGGGGCTTTCGCTCTTGTGCTTTTCGGTGCATGCGTCAAGCGCGGCCTTGTACAGCTTCGTGTCAATATGCTTGCTAATGTCCACGGAAGCAGCCGTGTCGGGGAACAAGCCCATCTCGCTCATCCACGTCCACGCGCGCTCAACGGACGTGCGGTACGGGTCAAGGTTCAGGCGGTAATGCTCATTGTCCATGTAGGCGTGCACGAAGTCCAAGCTAGAACCGGTTTGCTTCACCACCAACTCGGCCGTAGCGTCCTTGTTCTGCTCGTACCAATCTTGGGCACGCAGCCACGCGCGCAGCATGGCCGACACGCCCTCGGCGTTCTCGTCCAAGAACTTCTGCTGCGAGGCCACGCGGCAGCACGAATAATCAGGCGTGATGTCGCTGCAGTAGCACATAACCTCCACCTCATCGATCTGCGAGATGTTGTAGTTCTGACTGGTGCCGCAAATGGCGTAGTCCGCCTTGCCCGAGCGCACGGCCTCCACGCGGTCGGCGTGGTTTGACAGCACGATGGTGGTCACTTCGTCCATGGTGTGCCCGGCGTCGTACAGCGGGCCGAACACGGCGAACTCGTTGCCGGAGCAGGCGATGGTCTTGCCCAGCAAATCCTCCACGCCGTTCCACTTCGTGCCGGCCTTAGCGATGATGGGCATGCAGCCCGTAATCATGTAGCCAGCGTAAATGGTCAGGTCCTGGCCGGATGCGATATGGGTAAGCGGCAGGTTCGTGCCGTTGTTCGACAGCACGTCAACCTTGCCGCTGAACAGGGCCTGAAACGCGTCATCAGAACTGGAGAACACGCTGACCTCCACATTGACGCCCTCTTCGGCCAAATACCCTTGCGCATCGGCGATGGCGTTGAAAATGTGGCCGTCGTTGGTGGTGCCCAAGCGCACGGTCGGGGTTTCTTGAGCAGCAGAAGTAGAAGCGGCGCTGCTAGACGAGGCGTTGTCGCTAGAAGCGCAGCCGCCCAGCGCCAAGCTGGCGGCGGCTACGGAAGCCAAGCCGATAAAGCTGCGGCGGGAAACAAGGTTGGTCATGGTGTGTCCTTTCAGTTCAGTGTGCGATGTGCTATGCGAAACGGGTGCGCGCACCCTATTCCTCAACGTGGCTCATAACGTCCTGGTTGATGTATTCCACCAGTTCATTGCGCAAATCCATGATGAAGCGGCTCTCGTACATCTCCTTGCGGCCAGGTTTGTGCTCAAGAGGAATCTCCTTTTCGTAAATCACGTGGGAAGGCGATTGCCCAAGCACCACGATGCGCGTAGCCAAAAGCAGCGCCTCTTCAACGTCATGGGTGACGAAAAACACCGTTTTCTTGCGCTCCTCGTGGCGCCACAGGTCAAGCACCATGTCCTGCAGGCGCGCACGGGTAACGGCGTCAAGCGCGCCGAAGGGTTCGTCCATCAGCAAAATGGGCGGGTTCATGGAAAAGCTGCGCGCGATGGCGCACCGTTGCTTCATGCCGCCGGAAAGTGACTTGGGATATTGGCCGAACACCTCATCTTTCAGGCCAACATCGCGCAAAGCTTGGCGTGCGATGGCACGGCATTCGGCCTTACTTTTCTGCGGGAAGCGCTGCCGCAAGGCCAGCACGATGTTCTCACCAGCCGACATCCAAGGAAACAAACCGTAATCTTGGAACACGACGCTGCGCTCAAGGCTGGTCCCCGCCACGGGTTGCCCGGCAACGCAGATGCTGCCCGACGTGGGCACCTCCAAACCGGCCATCAAACGCAAAAACGTGGACTTTCCGCAGCCGGACTGGCCGAGCAGGCACACGAAGTCGCCTTCGCTGACGTGCATGTTCACGCCCTGCAAGATAAGCTTGTCGGAATCGGCATATCCAAACGACAGGTCGTTTACGGTGATTTCATTCATGAAGGTATCTCCTAACACGCGCCGCGTGCGGCATGAGTGGAATGCGTGAGGGCGGACGCAGCTGCTGCACCGGGTTGCGAATATGCGTCGCCCTCGCACGCAGCTTGCGTCGCAGGCGCGACGCGGGGTTCTTCCCCCGGTTGCGAATTGAGGCCATAAGCACGTGCAACCTGCGCAAACGCGGGAAGCGCCCTTGCGATTGCCTGCGGCGGCAAGCAGTACGACAAGCGCACGTATCCCGGCGCGCCGAAATCGGCACCGCCAACGGCGATGATGCGCTGATCGGCCAAGAGGTCAAGCAGCAGCTGCTCGTTGCCATCGGGCGCGGCAACCAGCAGATAAAACGCCCCGTTGCCAAAAACGAACGTAAAACCTGCCTTCGCAAGCCCCGTGGCCAGCACGCGGCGATTGCGGTCGTAGTACGCGATGTCCACCACATCGTCCGCGCAGGCCGCAGCCATACGCTGCGCCGTGGCCGGCGCGTTCACAAAACCCACGTCGCCCAGCGAGCGTCGAATGCCCGCGCCGATGGCGTCGTGCTCAGCCATGCCCGGCGTCAGCGCGGCATAGCCAATGCGCTCGCCGGCAATAGAGGCGGACTTGCTGAACGAGTACACCACCACCGTGTTGTCATACAAGGCAGGCCACCAGGGGTTTGTGCGCCGTCGTACACCAGATCGCGATACGGCTCGTCGGACAGCAACAGCACCGGATGCCCGAACGCGCGCTCGGCGCGCGCAAGCGCAGCAGCAATGCCATCGGCCGCCGCAGGCGGGTACACCAAGCCACTTGGATTGTTCGGGGTGTTCACAACAACCAGCTTCGTGCGCGGCGAAAGCGCACGTTCAAGCGCCGCGAGATCCGGCAGCATGGTCTCGCCGTCAAACGGAACTTCCACCAGGTGAGCACCCCAGTTTTCCACGAACACACGATAGGCGGGATAGCTGGGCAGAAGCGTAATTACCTCATCGTCGGGGTTAAGCACGGTTTGCATAAGCGTGTTGATGGCACACGCCGCACCAGTAGTCATGATGATATCGTCGGCGGTATACGGCGTGCCGAAGCGCCGCGCAAGCGAGCCTGCAATAGCCGTGCGCACCTCAACGTACCCAGCGCTGTCCATGTAGCCGTGCAACGCCGGGGTGGAAGCGCGCTCGGTTTCAGCCAGTGCAGCGCGAACGCCCGCCGGACACGGGGCGGTGGGGTTGCCGATGCTGAAATCGAACACGTTGTCAGCACCGTAGCGATCTTTAAGTTGTTCAGCTTTTTCGAAAGCCTGGCGAATGGCGGACGACGTGCCAAGGCGCCGGCTCATAAACCGGGACAGCAGCATGATCTTCTTTCTGCGCGCAAAGGCTCGTGCGACGCAAAAGCTGCGTGCCATTTTGCGGAGGCGATGCAATGTGTGTGGATGGAATTCAAACGCGTGCAAAGCGGCGTCAAGCGCAAGGCTTGAAACATCGCGCGCCTTGAACAAACGCGTCCATGCAGAATGCCCAACTTACGCAGAAAGAAGTTCGAGCGAGGAAATATTAGTAAAGAACTGGGGACTTGTCACGCCAAGGCCGCTTGTCTTCACAACTGCGACAAGTTCCTTGGAACGCAGGTGCTTTCGCAGGTTAAACGCGCAAATACCCAAAAGGGGTCATGGTGGCAAACGCCGCGTTCCCAAAGACAACCCAAAAAATCACCCTCATATGTCTAGCGGCAGCAACGTGATTTCGCCTTGCGCCCAATCAAAAAAGTTGCAGCCCCGGTACGCTTCCTTGCCAAAAATCGCAGCCATCCCTCATGGTCCTTCGTTACAGCAAGTGCGCCATATACAAGGGCAATCTCACCCTATTTCCTTCATCAACCAACGGTTTGGGATGCAGTACATACTCAACACCCACGCGCTTGCCAAACTTCGCCTTAAACTTTTCTAACGAAACCGCCGAATAGCGTTTACCAGATTTCACCTCTATTGGGCTAATGCGTGGCTTCAACGCGGCATCGGGACAAGGCGAAACGATTAGAAAGTCAATCTCCATGCGCTCAGCTTTGTCGTCTCGTGAGCTGTTCGAATAAAAATACAGCTCATGCCCGCCTGCAACGAGCTGTTGAGCAACGGCATTTTCAGTAAGCATGCCCGCATTGATGTTTGTATCGCCAAGAAGAACCTGTCTATATACCTCAGGCATAGCGTTACCCGCCGCTGAAAAAGCCATAGTCGACAGCAACCCCGTATCCGCCATATAGCATTTCACGGTAGAAGGGTCTTCACTTAAAGCGAGGCCCAACGAGGGATCAGTGCACGCCGAGCACACGTTCACCGTTGCCGCGTCATCAAGCCAAGCAAGCGCTTCGACGTAATCTCGTGATCTTGACCCTTCTTTTATCTGAGCATACACTAAACGCTTTTCATGCTTGGAAAGTTGACCGGGTATAGCATCGAAAATGGCCTTAATCCTTTTCGAAGAAAGACCCCCGTATTTTTCGATGTCATCGCGATACAGTTTCAGTATCGACCTTTTTGCCCGATCAGCATGCGCAAGATCGCGCCCGTCGGCATATGCCAAAATAGCCTGAGGCATACCCCCAACAAGAACGTATTCGTTCCACATCCTCATAGCTTTTCGATGAAGCGCGTCCGGCAGCTCTTTGCGATCAAGGAACGAACGTTTAACCACAGAAGCAAGCGAGGACTCGCCCATAGCCCAAAGGAACTCTTCGAAATCCATGGGGGCCATTTGAACAGACTCCTCTTCTGAAGGAATCAGGATGTCCTTGACGTTTTCCCTTAACGAAATAAGCGAGCCGGTTTCCAAATAATCGTAGCGCCCATCTGCCACAAGGTGCTTGATGAACTCGCGCGCCTGCGGAAATTGCTGAACCTCATCGAAAATGACAAGGGCGTTCCTGCGCTTAAGCGTTGCGCCAAATGTTGCCTGCAGATACAGGAAAAAACTGTCCAAATCCATACGCATGTCCAGAAAAGTTTGCTTAAACTCGTCGGTTACTCGAGTGAAGTCAACAAGCAAGTAAGACGCATACTCATTTTTTGCAAACTCTTCCGCTACGGTCGACTTACCTACGCGGCGTGCGCCCTCAATAAGCATGGCACTAGAACCATTGCTTTCCTGTTTCCAGCGAAGAAGCTTATCGTAGACTTTCCTCTTAAACATACGCATCACCGATAACCTGATATTTTACACCTTTTCAAGGTTTATAATACTCGAGTAAATACACCTTTTCAAGGTTTACGAAAACGCAGGCAACTATACCGTCCCGCAAGCATGCCTATCGCAGCCAAACAATCGCCCCCCCTGAATTTCCTTTGCAAAAATAACCAGCAAGGGTGCAGCATATTAGGATAAAGCCGTACCAGCGAAGCCCGGTGAAGTTAATGGCTGCGAGCGGAGCCAGTACATACGAATTTAGGGTCGGTTGCAACCGACCCTAACTATTTCTCCTGGCCTTCGTCCATTCGCTTATTTTCTTTCGCTCATATAGGTCGGCAATCATAAAAGCACCTCCGACCAGCTTGGCAAAACTTTACCTCTTGTCGCTACGCGCATGCGCACCCTGGCGCTTTGCCTTTAGACGCAAAGCGACAACGACGCATACCGCCACCACCGCAACGCCCAACACTACCCAAAGCCACACAAGCCCCGAGCCCTGCTGCGGGTCGGCGGTTTGTTGCGACGCGGTTTTGCCCGATGCTGCAGCCTGAGCCGATGCGGCATCTTGGCCCGATGCGCTGCCGCTTGCTTGAGTATCGGCGTTGACGGGTGCATCGTCGTCCACATAGGCCGTTCCCTCGTCTATGCCGGTGCTCGAAGAACCGCCTGCGGCACCATCAACATTTCCGGCACTGGCAGAACCTGCAGCGTTTGCCCCGCTAGCTCCGTTCGATGCGACAACCGCTCCGCTAGCGCCGCTACCGCCAGACTCGCCGCCGCCAACAGCAGTGCTGCCACCGTTGACGTTGCTGTTGTAATTCACCGTAATGCCAGCAGCAAATGCACCTTCTTCAACAGTGGTTACAGTGTCCGGAAGGTTTACCGTTTTGACGTTGTCGTTATTCGCGAACGCACCCTTCGCGATGGTGTTCACCGGGGTACCGGCAATGTTGGCGGGCACAGTTACCGAAGTATCTTTGCCAAAGTAGTTCGTAATCGAAATGGACCCGTCCTCGATGGTGTAGTTCAGCGCCCCTTCGGTGTAAACAGTAGCCGCGAACGCCGTAGCAGACATGGCGAACGCCATAAACACCGCTAGCAGTACTGGAATGAATTTCTTCATACATGTCCTTCGTATTTGCAAACAGGGGCGCAGCCCATACAGACCGCGCCCCTGTTTTGGCTAACGACAAAAACTATGGTGGGTTAATCAAAAGAGAGGTCGCCACCTTCAACCGGAGACGTTTTGACAACATCTTCGCTATCGCTCAAAACAACCTCCACCTCAGGCGTCTCGTAGGGCTTCATTTCCATAATTAGTTACCTCCATTGGTCAAACTATTGTAGCTTCCGAACAAAATCGCATTACTGTAGACGTGCTTCACCTTATTCGCGACGTCATCGTGCAAAATCATGTAAGCGCGGCCATAAATTACCCTATCCGCGTACTTCGTTGTGCCGTTCAGTACCGTCACACCAGTCAAATCAGTATTCGCCACTTTAAGAATCTGCGTTCCCGCCGGCCTAGCGCCATCGGAATCCAACTTCATGGCATCTAAGGCATCACTTTCACCATATCGGCTATCAGTACTCGCAAGGATGCCTTGCTCCACTACGGTATAGCCTTCGGGCACGGATCGCGTCGCCGTAAAGGAAACCGCGTACTTCTGGCCTTGCTGGCTAGCGCTGATTTCAGTGAGCGATATCACGGGGGTACGATCAACCTGCGTGCCCGCATCGACATACTCGGCCGTCAAAGCCAAGTCGCCACGAGGTGCAACTTTCAGGCTCTGCGTGTAGCCCCAGACGTCCTCACCGTTCTTCCAACACTTGAACGTTTTGCCGTCGATATCCTTCGCCGTCAGCTCGGTCATCTCGCCAACCGCAGTTGCGTCAGTCGCTGTCGCAGTGCCATCCGGATAGTTGACGGTCACGGTATAAGTATCGCCATCGGACTCGTACACCGGCTTCACAACGATGATGCCGGTTTCGGTGGTCGACATAGCCTCGCGAATCTGATCTTGGGTCATGGACCAGCGCAGGAACGTTGCACCCATCCTGATAGGCGGCTCAGGGAATTGAATATCCTCCGTGCTCGAATAGCTCTTCGAGCTGACGACCTGGTTAACATGCGACGAGAATACAACCATCGCCTGACCCGTTTCCTTCTCGGCGTAAACAGCCTTCAAAGAAGTCTCACTGCCCATAAGGAAGGAATAAGCCTTTTCGGTGGAGACAACCTTATCGGACTCGTTGACCCAGTACAGGAAGTTCTCAGAGCCTGCGAACTCCACCGTCACCTGTTCGCCAACGCCAACCTTTTCCAACAGGTAGGAACGCTGCGTCGCGCCGTCGTTAATCTTGAACTTAGAGGCGGCAACCTTAAGCGAGAACGCGCCACCTTCAACAGGCTTGTACACCGCTATCACGATGCAGTCACTCGTGGGATTAACGGTGCAGGTCATTTCTGTGCTGAGCGGAGTAGCGCTATCGGAATACGAATTAAGATACCAGCCCACAAACTCATAGCCGCTAACAGCCGATGCCGTAACCGTTGTTCCATGCGCATACGTAATATCGCTGCCGCCACCCGTTACGTTTGCAACGGGGCTTGCGCTTTCGGTCGTGCGCGACGTCACCTGAACGGTGTATTTGCCTTCTGCAACGCCATACGTGCCGTCACCGTTGTCGGAGGGAACGTAACCAGCAGCGCACCATTCCTTCTTCAGCTGCGTCTTGAATACGCCACCCGAAATAGCATAAGAGCCCTTGTCGAAAACCGTATCAATGGAGCCGTTATCGATTTTAACTAAAGACCCGTTGTTGCCGAACTTATCTACTGCACTGGATTTTTCCTCGCCGGATAGATACGCAATCTTAGTGTTTTCACCAGTAATCGTCAGCTGACCATGGACCACACCGTTAGTCGGCGTAGCCGAAGGAGCGGAATTCACGAATGCATAACCGATCGTAGAATTTTCCACCGTAACATACACATTGCCGCCAACCCACAAATCGTTTGCTGCATAGTAATTAGCTTCGCTCAGTTCGAGCGTGCCCGTGCTACCCGTCAATGTGGAATTGACAATAGTGGCATGAGACCCACCGCCAGAGATATGAATACCGCTGCCGTAGGCAGTACCGCCGCCGTTAGTTGCCGTTACGCCATCGAATACCGTCTCACCTGCGCCGCCCTCGTTGAGGAAGATCTTGGAAACACCATTACCGTCCAACGTAACATCCAGGAAGGTCAACGTTCCTTGCGCGGATGTGGTGCGATAGAACATACCCGCTTTACCGTTCGTACCTTCCAGCTTTTTGGTGGCTTTGATGGTATAGGTTCCCTGACCATCGATGGTAATGGCTTCGCTAATTGCAATCTGTTGGTCAAGATCGATATCGCTTAGCAACGTGATGGTCTTGCCACTTGCCGCAGCCGCAATAGCATCGGCAAGCGTTTCATACTTCGTGCTGCCAATCTGAGCGACGTAGCTGCCTTTCTTCACACCATAGGTACCATCGGCGTTTTTGGTGGGAATGAAGCCGTCGGCGCAATAGCCTTCAGAAATGCTCTTGTTGAAGGTACCGCCGGATACCGCAGTAGAACCAGCAGCAGCGTTTGTCACACGAACCGTCCACGCCACCCTGTTAGTGCAGAGATTCTTGAAACTGCCGCCGCTAATAGTTGTTACAGGAGCAACAGATCCGCTCTTGTCTGTATGGATAACCTGCGCCTGTCCATACCGTGCATTCTTATCAGCCTGAATAAACGTTCCACCTGTAATGGTCAACTCACCATAATTGAAAACAACGCCTGTAAAGCCCTTGCTCGAACCTTTTTCGAGCGTAAAGCTGCCGCCATTGATGTCCAATTTTGCGCTCGGTTCGTTCTTTACGGTATCTAAACCACCAGTATACGTACCGCTCTCGATAGTCAGCATGCCCCAGTTGTCAATCATGGAAGATCCGGTGTTGCCAGCCGTAGCAGTAACGTCTTCAAGCGTTAAGTTCGCATTGCTACCTTTTACAACCTCGATGTTGTAGTAGCTCTTACCGCCCATAACACTACCGTTTTTCACGATTGCAGTTGCGCCGTTAGTCACCGAAATCGTTGCCTTGCCAGCATTGGTGTTTGTGAGAGTCTTGCCGTCCAAGTCGAACGTGATGCTCTTATTGACAGTCACATCTTCAACTGCATCAGCCAGCAGCTTGATCGTCTGGCCATCGGTTGCCGCCGCAATAGCATCGGCCAAAGTCGCATAAGCCTTAATGGAATCGCCATCTGCATCAACGAGCTGCGCTACACCGTTTACAACCGCAAAGCCACCATCGGTACGATCAACACCCTTGCCTGCGGGCAGGTAAGAGGTGCCTTCACCTTCGGGGTTCTTCGAGTAGTCGTAGCAGTAAGAGCCTCCGTTAAGTTCAATGGCGGCAGATCCGTCTTTGAAGCTCGCATCAAGGCAGTTAATAACGTATTTCGCAAATTGGGGAGCAGCGCTCTTTATGGTAGCAGCCAAGTCGAAGGTACCGCCGTTGATGGTAAGGTTTCCACTTTGCACCTGAACGGCCGTTGTCGCACCCGTGAATGTGCCATTTTCAATAGTAAGCTTGCTGCCGTCAATCACGTTGATGCCATAGGAGTTGTTATAGCCCAGCTCGGCATCCATGGCGCCATCGCCCGTAATAACAACGTCAGCTTTGTTCGCCAGGGTCATAATTGCCGCTGTCCACTTATGGTCTGCGGCACAGGATTGTTGGCTGTAACCAATTTTATGACCTTGCAAATCGAGCGTAATCTTTTTGCCTGAAATCGTATACTGCGGGCAAAGACCCGAGCCTTCACCGACCGCATCGATGGTGATATCGCCAAGAAGAATTACCGTATCTCCATCAACTGCTGCATCAACGGCTTCTTGCAGCGTTTCGTACTGCATGCCGTTCACTTCGGCAACATAGGTTGTCTCTGCGGGCTGATTCTTGGAATCTTCTGTAGCTAGCCCACTTGCTGAATTCTCGCCTTCCGCCAAATACTTCAAAGAAGAGCTTGTTTCGCTTTGAACGCTCTCATTCAGCTGGCGGATAACCGGACCGCAATTGTTTGCCGTGTTGTCCGTTAGCGCAAATGCGGCATTGCCATAATTGCCCGAGGAAGCAATTTGGATAAGCGCGCGTGTGCCAACTTTGTTTTCGAGCGCCGTTCCAGCAATGTCAACATTTTTGAAAGTATTACCAGTTATGGTGACATTATCAACCGTGCCCGTGGAGCTCACCATGATACCACCGCCGCAGTTGGTAATGGTTGTTCCCGTTACGCTCACATTCGCGCCGCGGATATCCTTGATCGCGTAATTATTGTATACATTCGAGAACTGGCAGTTCTTAACCGTAGTAGCACCAACGGTATTGAAGCTGGTGAGCACCGTTTTATCGAAGGTGCAGCCTTCGAAGTTCACATCACCGGTGGTCATGAAATATAGCTGACCAGCGGGAGCCTGTTCTGCCGTGAAGCTGCCCTTCCAGCCGCTGTTCTCGCAAACGGTGAAATCGGCAGGAACATAGACGAAGTTAACGTTTTTAACCGTAACGTTATTGCTTTGCCCCTCGAACATCTGGAACTGCGCCAATTCGCTATTTACGCGCTTCGGGGTATTGCCTGTAGCTTTGACGTTATCAACCATGCAGGTATGACCTTCACGCGTATCGTAGCAGCCAGTCTCGGGCGACCATTTGACCGTAACGCCCTGCCCATCGTAGCTGTAATCAGAAGCGACAAGCGCCGTAATGAAATCATCCAACGTCATCGTGGTGGTCTTTTTGACCTCATATACCGTGGTCAGCGTGCCGTCTTCGAACTTTTGCTGAATCGATACCGGCTTGCCGCTGGTTTCCGTTACTTCGGCCGTTTCAACCTGAAACAGGTTAGATCCAGTAGTGGTGTCTTCGGAAAGGCCTTCAACTGTATTGTTTCCAGAAATCGTGACGTTATATTCCTGCGTTTTGTTCTTGATGTTCAAGAACGCCTTGTTCGCCTTGGTGGATTTAACCGTGCAATCCTTTACCTCAACCGAACGGGCGGAGCTATCGGCGTTGCCGCCTTCCACGTATACGTTCACACCTTTGCCGCTGATGTTGAATGTGCAGCCGTCGAAGGACATGCTCTTGGTGGAGTAATCCCATAAAGCGTAGTCGCCTTCGGGAGCATTGAACGTAGAGTCGATAAACTTAGCTGTGTTGTAGCCCCAATAGGCCGTTTTACCAACAAGCGTGCAGTTTTCAACAACTGTGTTGTTGATGCGGATAAAGCCGCGATAATCTGCGCCATCGGACTTCAACGTCATGTCCTTGAACGTAATGGTGTCGCAGCCATCGAAGCTGTAATCACCATTGCCTTCGCCGCCGGGGGTATTGGACAGATTACCGATTGTCCATACGGTGGCGTCACCCGCGCCGACAAACGTCAACGATTTTTTAGGCGAGGCGTTGCCGTACGTGGTGAATTTGCCTGCGCCAAGCGTGATGGTGGCGCCATCACTTGCGGCTGTAATCGCTTCCGCCAACGATGCGTATTCCACATCGCCAATCTTGGCGACATAAGTTGCCGCTTCGCCAGACTGTCCGTTGTTGGCTTCCCCGTCCGTCGCTTGCGTAGCGACCTCGCCAGCCTCCTCAGAGGCTACTCCTTCAGAACCCCCCCCCGATGGGTTTTCGGCTTGAGGCTCTTCGGTTGTTGCGGCCGCGTTGCCCGTGCTGTTATCGGCCCAGGCCGATATGGGGGCGTTCAGCGACACAACCATGGTGGTGGCCACCAGCACCGATAGCGCTTTGTGGCCTAGCGTTGTCCTTGCCATCCCGTCACCTTCCCTTCTTGCTTCCCGACGCTCGGACGCAAAGCCTTCGCGGCGCTGCGCCTTGGCGCCACGATGCGTGACCAGGTGCCCGCGGGCGCGTTGCCTGTTTCCCGATTCGGCGCAATTCGACGCAGCAGCACCTATAACTGGTTCCAGTGTACTGTCACCGCCCCGACACGGTCAACGAAAAAGAAGGCAATCTGAGTAAACATTTAGTTAAGCGGTTTACGCATGCCACCAGCGATTATGTTTCCGCATTAAACGCGCAAGCGCACAGCCAACCCCGGGGGACACCGCAGCTGTTACCGCGATGCCCAATGCTCCGCATGCTGCATTATTCGGCGCGGCGTGTCTTTACTCACCTTCGTGGCATCGTCCTTGTTGAGGCAAGCGTACGCATTCCCCACGTGAGACGGGGGTCGGGTACCGTCCCACCCGAGAGGGCTCAACCCAGCATTTTGCTGCTCAAGGCATCGGATGACGCATCGCCCATGCACGGCCCTCCCCTTTGAGAAAAACCAAACCGTTTAGCCAGTATTTTTCTATATTTATATGAACAAGGCGCCTGCTCAACTAACGCAGGCGCCTTGATGCGCTGCCTTGAACTAAAGCGAAAGCCCTAGGAGATCTCGCCCTTTGCAATGCGCGTGCCCAGCAGCATGCCCTCGGTCACGCAGAAGCCCAAGCTCATGCCGGCAAGCGGCGTGGCGTACTGCACGATGAAGCGGTTGCCGGAGTTGTTGCCAACAGAGAACAAACTGGGAATCGGGTTCATGTTGCTGTCCAGCACGTGACGATGGTCGTCGATGTCCAAACCGCAGGTCTGGCACAGGACAGGGTTCGTGCCGGTGGTCGGGCCCACAATCGCGTAGAACGGCGCGGTGTCGCACTTCGTGACGGCCAGGATGCGCGGGCCCTTCGCGAAGTCCTCGTCCTCGCCTGCCGCGGCCATGGCCTGGTAGCGCTTGATTATCGCAAGAGCACCATCGGCCTTCGCTGCGTCCACCTGCTTCTGCAGTACGTCGTGCCAGCACCAGGTCGGTCAGATCGCGCTCCTTAAGCGGCGAATAGTAGTTGTTGCTCAGCCACTCCATGCCCTCGTTTACCTGCTCGCTCAGCGCGGGCTGGTGGCAAGACAGGCAGTTTGCGTCGGCCTGCTCGCGGTGCACCGAAGCCATCATGCCGCTGGCGTCGGATACGGTGTCGCCCCACTTGTCGGTAGCCTGCTCGTTTGCAGCAAGGTCGCAGGGGCCGAAGGGAGGCAGCACCAGCCCCGAATACAGCAAAAGCCGCAGCCCATAGCAAGCTGCGGCTTTTGCATAGCGGCAGAAACTGCACCGGCTGCGCGTCGGCAGGCCTTGCTAGCCTTGGCAGCCGTACAGGTTGCCCTCGCCGGTGTATTGCACCTCGCCGGTGCCGGCTACAATGCGGCCCACGCGATAGGTGGTTTCGCCCGCGGCGGCCAAGGCGGCCTCAACGTCTTCTGCGCGGGCCGGGTCCACAATCAAAATCATGCCCACGCCCATGTTGAACGTTTTCAGCGCCTCAGGCTCGGACAGTTCGGCGGCATCGCACACGTACTTCGCCACGGCCGGCACAGGCCACGTACCCAAGTCAACTTGCGCGTCCACACGACCGTTGAGCGCACGGTTGAGGTTCTCGGAAATGCCGCCGCCGGTGATGTGCGCCAGCGCACGCACCGCGCCCGGGCATGCCTTCAGCGTGGCCAGCACCTGCTTGACATAAATGCGCGTGGGCGTGAGCAGCGCGTCGGCCACGGACTGGCCGTCCAATTCGGCAACCGGGGCAAGCAGTTCTTCACGGCTTTTGCCCTCCACGCACACCTTGCGCGCCAGCGAATAGCCGTTGGAGTGCAAGCCCGAAGAAGCCAAACCGATGAGCACGTCGCCCTCCTGCACGCTTTCGGGGTCAAGCATCTTCGGCTTGTCCACAATGCCCACGGTAAAGCCGGACAGGTCGTAGTCGTCGGGGTCCATGACGCCGGGATGCTCGGCCATTTCCCCGCCAATGAGCGCGCAGCCCGCCTGGCGGCAGCCCTCGCCGATGCCAGCCACAACCTCGGCCACGTGTTCCTTACGCAGCTTGCCAATGGCAATGTAATCCAGGAAGAACAGCGGCTCGGCACCGCAGGCCAGGATGTCGTTGACGCACATGGCCACCAAATCGATGCCCACCGTACCGTGTTTGCCAGCCAGCTGGGCAACCTTGAGCTTCGTGCCCACGCCGTCGGTGCCCGACACCAGCAACGGCTCTTCCATGTCCTTGGCCGCCGCAATACTGAACAGGCCGCCAAAGCCGCCGATGTCGCCGACAACCTCAGGACGGTACGTAGAGTGCACCGTCTCCTTGATTGCGTCAACGGCGCGCGCGCCCTCGGCAGTGTCTACACCTGCTGCCTGATACGTAACTTCCTGCTTTGCCATTGGATTCTCCTGACGGTCGAAATGGGCGAAATCACACAAACGTTGCTTCCCGAAGCACGGGGCAAAACCCAGTTCGGAAGTCCGGGAAACCAACGCCGGACGGGGCGAAGCGCACCGCTTACCCCGATTTGCCGCCACCGCAATCGCGGGGCTATCGTGAACACGGGGACGGAGGTAGTGTTCACGACAAACCTCTCATAACGCATAGGAAAACGTGAACACACCTCCGTCCCCGTGTTCACGCAAACGCCAACGGCTTACACGCTCACCTGCGTGTTTTCGGCCTCTTTCGCTTCTTTCTCGTACGCGGCGGCAAAATCGGCCTTCGTCATGAAGCTGTTGCGCGCCGTGTAGGCGGGAATCTCCACCGGGTAATCGCCCGTGAAACACGCCTCGCAAAAGCCCGGCTCGCGCACGTCGGGCAGGCTGTCGCGCAAACCCTGCAAGCTGATGAAAGCCAGCGAGTCGGCGCCCATCCACTCGCACATTTCCGCGTTGCTCATGTTCGCCGCAATCAGCTGGTCGCGCGTGTCGGTGTCGATGCCGTAGAAGCACGGCCACAGCACCTCGGGGCTGACGATGCGCAGATGCACTTCGGTGGCGCCGGCGGCGCGCAGCATCTCGATGAGCTTCTTGGATGTGTTGCCGCGCACGATGGAGTCGTCGATAACCACCAGACGCTTGCCGCGGATAACCGACGGCAAGGGGTTGAGCTTCAGGCGAATGCCCAGCTGGCGCATAGCCTGCGTAGGCTGGATGAACGTGCGGCCCACGTAGCGGTTTTTCACGATGCCGTCCGAATACGGGATGCCGCTTTCAAACGCGAACCCCATGGCTGACGGGATGCCGCTGTCGGGCACGCCAAGCACCAAATCGGCCTCGGCCGGCGCCTCACGGGCCAAAATGCGGCCCATGTTGCGGCGCGCCTGGTACACCGACTGGCCGTCCATGATGGAGTCGGGGCGAGCAAAATACACGTACTCGAAGATGCAGCTAGCACGTTTACCTGCAGGAACGCCCTGCTCAGACGTAACGCCGTCCTTGGAGAAACGTACAATCTCGCCCGGCTTGACGTCGCGCACGTATTCGGCACCCACAATGTCCAAGCCGCACGTTTCGCTGGAAACCACCCAGCCACGACCCTCGGGCAACGCACCGATGCACAGCGGACGAATGCCGTTGGGGTCGCGGAACGCGTACAGGCAATCGGGGCTGGCCAGCACCATGGCATAAGCGCCTTCCAGGTGTTCCATGGCGTAGCGGATGCCCTCGCGCAAATGGTGCGTCTTCTGCGTGACGTTGCCGATGGCCTTCGCCGCCACCTCGGAGTCGGTGCCCGAACGCAGCTGAATGCCCTCGTCAATCAGACGCGCGCGCAAGCTGTTCGTGTTCACCAGCGTGCCGTTGTGCGCCAGCGCGATAAGCGTTTCATCGATGGCGGAGATGTGCGGCTGCGCCGCTTCCCACGATGCCGCGGCGCCGCTGGTAGAGTATCGCGCATGGCCCACGGCCACAAAGCCTTCGAGCGCCGCAAGACGCGCCTCGTCGAACACCTGCGTGACCAGGCCCAAGTCCTTCGAAACCATAATGGTTTCGCCATCGCCCACGGCAATGCCCGCCGACTCCTGCCCACGGTGTTGCAGCGCCTGCAAGCCGAAGCACGTCATACGCGCAACATCTTCGCCCGGAGCGAACACGCCGAACACGGCGCACTCCTCCTCCAAGCGATCGGGGCGCTGCCCTGGCAGAACGGAAGTGCTCATGCTGCTGTCTCCTTTGCCGCTTCGTTGACGGCGGCCACGTCCTCGGGGTTGACACTATTGCCCGCGCCAGCGGTGCTACCCGCCGTCGCAACGGTATCGCTTACATACGCGAACAGCACCCACCGGCCGTTGCTGGCCGAATTATCACAGGTGGCGAACGCAAACGTATGGTTCATATCCGCAGCCGAGGGTAAGCCCTCAACCGACACGACGGAGCGATCTACCTTGTCTTGCACGTACGCCTGCCGTTCGGACTCGCTTGCAAACGCCGTTTGCGCAAGCGGGTCGTCGGCGGCGCAGTGCACCAGGCTAAACGTTGTCAGGCGCCAATTAGCCTGCGGAGTGAAAATGTACACGGTGCGGTTAGCGTTGAACGTGTCGGCATCGGCAAAATCGGCGATAGGCGAGAACATAGAGCCGTCGTTCATGTGATGGCCGTACACCACGTTGTTCGCATCGGAAAAGTCCGCCGTGTTGGCCGCAGAAAGAAAAATGGCCCCGAACGAAACCGCCCAGTTCGTCTCGCCATAGAAATCGGTTTTAAGGTAATGCTCGTCGTCGCTGGTGTGCACGATGGGAAAATTGATGGTGGTGCCGGGAATGTAAATCCACCCCACGGTGTCGGGGTTAATGGCGCGCAAGGCGTCCCAATCAACGGTGAAGCTGGCAAGGTCTGCGGTTTGCAGCTGCGCGGCATCGGGCGGGTTGAAGCCCGTCTGCGCAAGCTGCTTGTTGTTTTGCTGACCGTGCCAATACCCGTAGCCGATAACGCCTAATGCCGCCACCGCAGCCACGAACACCACGATGGCCACCACGAACACCACACGCCACACGCCCCCGCCGCGCTTGGCAGATGCGGCCGAGCCGTACTTGTCGCGCGCATAGGCAGACGTTTGCGCCGCCGGGCGAAACGCGCCGGGCTGCGCCTGCGGGCCGTTATTCCAAGCGCTGCCGGCTGCGTTGTTCGCAGGTGCGCTCGTGTGCGCACGAGCATGAGCCCCGCGGCTTGAACTGGGATTATGCTGGTAGTTGGACATCTACGCCTTCCCCACACACCGCGCAGGCGCCTTGCCCTGCCGCGGCGTATTCGCTACTTTCCCCTTCATAATACGCAAAACGCCCCCAGTGCGGGGGCGCATCCTTGCGAAACCGTAAATCCACTATCTGAAATGTGTTGCAACGCGGCCAGCAGGCAGCTTATTTCTTCATCTCGTCAAGGAAGCCCTTCACGATAAAGCCCACGATGATGAGCACGATGATGGCAACGATGACCGGAACGGTCCAACCAGGAAGTACGCTCAGATCCATGATAATCCCCTTTTGTTCGATACGTTGTGTTAGCTGCGCGTGCGCAAACTCGATGCTACTTGAACTGCCATGGTACCGCTCAATCACGCGCCGTGCAAGCGTGCTTCAAGCGCGTCGTTGATAATTTCGAGCGCCTTGACGCGCGCGAAGCGCTTATCGTCGGATTCCAGCACAATCCAAGGCGCAAACGGCGTGGACGTGAGGCGGAACATGTCCTCGACCGCGCTTTTGTACTGCGGGTATTTGTCGCGATTGCGCCAGTCCTCGTCGGTGATCTTCCACTGCTTTGCCGGGTCGGCTTGGCGTGCGCGGAAGCGGGCCAGCTGCTCGTCGGGGCTAACGTCCACCCAGAACTTCAGCAGCACCGCGCCCCAGCGCACCAAGTCCTGCTCGAACTCGTTGATCTCATCGTAGGCGCGCGCCCATTCCGCCGATGACGCAAACCCTTCCACGCGCTCCACCAGCACGCGCCCGTACCAGCTGCGGTCGTAAATGCCCACATGTCCGGCCTTCGGCAGGCGCGTCCAGTACCGCCACAGATGCGGATGTAAAAGCTCGGGCTTTGTGGGTGCCGGGCTGGGGAAAATGGTGTATGCGCGCGCATCGAGCGCCTGCGCCACGCGCTTGATGGCGCCACCCTTGCCGGCCGCGTCCCAGCCTTCGAACATGAGCATCAGCGGCACACGCGCCTGGTACATTTCCATTTCCAGCTTGTTCAAGCGCTCCTGCTGGGCTTTCAGCTGCTTTTTGTACACGTCGGGTTCAAGCGCCAACGTGTGGTCCACCGCGTCAAGCGAGGGCAGCTTGCTGACAATGCGGAAGCGGCTTGCGCGAGGCGCGTGCGCGTGCTGCTCGGCCGCTTGGGCTGCCGATTGCTGCTCGATAGCCTGCTGCTGCTCGGGCGTGCGTCCCTCAATGGGCGCCTCGTCCAGGCCGCCTGCGCTGTTGGCCTGCGCTTTTGCCGCCGCGGCGGCCGCCGCAGGGTCGGGTTTGGCCTCAAGTGCGCCGCGCAGGGCGTCCACCAGCACCTCGGCGATGGCGATATTCGCACGGCGCTTGTCCTCGCCGTTGATCAGGTGCCACGGAGCGTATGAGAAATCGCTGCCTTCCAGCAGGTTGTCATACAGGCGGTACGCCTCCTCGTATTCGCCGATGGTGGCCATTTTGCCGTCGCTTACGCGCCAGGCCGTTGCCGGGTCGTTGCGCAGGCGCGTCAGGCGCTTCTTTTGCGCCTCTTTCGTCACGTGCACGAAAAACTTCACTACCACGTAGCCGTCGTCGGTAAGCTGCTTCTCGAAATCGGCGGCGCTTGAAAGCGCGCCGCGCAGGGCGTCGATGTGACGCTCCTCGGCGGCCTCGTGCACGGCGCGCGCCACGGCGGCCTTGGGGTTCTTCACTTTGCCGTGCTTGATTTTCACGTCGCCGAACTGGGAATACAGCATACGCTGCACCGAGGTGGTGTACCAACCGCGGTCGTAGAACGTGATGGTGCCGCGCATGCCCAGCGCGTTCCAGAATTGCTGCATCATGGGGTAGAAACCCGATACGCCCTGCTTGTTGCCCGCAAACGACGATGCTGCGTTAACGTCTAAATTTTCCGTGACGTACACGCTGGTGGCGCGCGCGTCTAGGTTGTACATAAGGTCTGAGATGCGGCTGCCCTTGCCGGCACCGTTCCACCCTTCGAACAGCACCACCAGGCCAACGCCCGCCGCACGCGCCTGCTGCTGCAGCACCACCAGCTGCTCGGTCAGCTTGTCGCGCCGCGCCTTGTATTCTTCTTTCGGAAGCGTTTCCTGCGAGAAATCAACCGTTTCCAGCATACGGGCCCTCCCCTTCGATACGCCCAGCCCACGCACCAGCAGGTCCAAGAGGCTCGCACGCCCCGGCCGGGTTTGCTGCACCAGCCGTGCTTGCCTGATCCAGCCGAGTTCTGCCTGCCCTCGCGTAAACCTGCACAAATACGTGGCATTCCTGTATATGTCCGCATTTCATCCTAGCACACCGCCAGGCGCCAGCCCGCACCGTACCATCTTGTAACGAAACGTTGACCATCCCTCGCAAGCCCCCGAACCGCCCCAAGCGCCAACGCCAATTCGCAAGACAACAATCCGCCCTTCCGTGCAATATCAAGCGCGGGTAAAATCTTGGTCACGAATCGCGCCGCTTGCGCCCGCGCGCGCCCCGCTGCGCGTGCAAGGCCTTATCATGAAGGCATACTGGTTACGCTGGCGCATTGCGCGCAGGCGGGCTTGGCCCGCGGGCGCAGCGCAGAGCAAAGCAAGCATAAGCTGGCGCGCAGGCGCCGCGGAAAGAAGAGGACCTGTGCCCACATACGGCGTTATCGACCTGGGGTCGAATTCCATTCGCATGGTCATCTTCGACGTGAAAGACGACCGCAAGCGCTCCTTCACGTCGAAGGACTTCAAAAGCATCGTCAACGACAAAGTTATGGCGGGCCTTGCCGCTTTCGTGGAAAACGGCGTGTTCACCACCGCCGGCATCGACCGCGCCGTAGGCGTGCTGAAAAGCCACCTCAAACACGCACGCTACTTTAACTGCAAACGTCTTGACGTGTTTGCAACCGCCGTGCTGCGCAACGCGGAAAACTGCGCAGCAGCCATTGCCGAAATCGAGGAGCGCACAGGGCTTGCCGTGCAGCTGCTCAGCGCGCACGATGAGGCCCACCTGGGGTTTGTGGGCGCGGCGGCAGGGGCGCCCATCGAGCGCGGCACCATCATCGACATAGGCGGCGGCTCCACGGAGCTCACGCGCGTCGCCGGCGGGCATGACTTCGACGACCGTAGCATCCCGCAGGGCTCGCTGTCGTCGTTCGCGCGCTACGTGAAGGCTATCATCCCCGCGCCGTACGAGATGGACGCCATCGCCTGCGCGTTCCGCGCGCAGCTCAAAGCGCTGCCCAACTTAGACGCATACCGCGCCGACATCCTGTACGGCGTTGGCGGCAGCGCGCGCGCCGCGGCCAAAGTGGTGCAGCAAGTGCGCGGATGCGAACTGCGGCCGCGCACCATCACGGCCGACGACGTTGCCAGCGTGCTTACCGCCGCACGCGAAAATCCCAACGCGTTTGCCCACGCGGCTCTCAAGGCCTCGGCTGAGCGCGTGCACACCGTCGTTCCCGGCTGCATCATCTTAGACACGCTGTTCAAACAGCTCGGCGCCACGCGCCTAGAAATCCGCAAGGGCGGCGTGCGCGAAGGCTACCTGATTGAGCGTATACTGGTATCACAGGGGCAATAAGGAGGGATTCACATGAAAACGGAAGACACCGAGAAAACCATCGGCAGCCCGAAAAGCTCGCCGTACATGCAAAACCGCGAGCTGTCGTGGCTGACCTTCGACGAACGCGTGCTTGACCAGGGCGCCGACGAAACGGTGCCGCTGCTTGAGCGTCTGAACTTCATCAGCATCTTCTGGTCGAACCTGCAAGAGTTCTTCATGGTGCGCGTGGGCAGCCTGACCGATTTGTCGCTGCTGAAAAAGCAGGTGCTCGACTCGAAAACGGGCATGACGCCCGCTGAGCAAATCACGGCTATCCACAGGCGCTGCCACGAGCTGTACCCCATCCAGGAGCAAACGTACGAACACGTGCGGACCAAGCTGGCCGAACACGGAGTGCGTCACCTGCGCCCGGCCGACCTTACGCCCGAGCAGCGCGCTTACCTGGCCGACTACACGGCAGCCAACGTCATGCCGTTTTTGTCGCCGCAAATCATCAACTCGCGCCACCCGTTCCCGCACCTGGAAAACGGGTCGCTGTACGTGATCGTGCGCCTGAACGAGGAAGTAGGCCCGAAGGCGAAAACGGGCAAGAAAAAAGCCAAAGCCAAAGACGGCAAAGACGCCAAGGCAAGCAAGGCCGAAAAGGCCGCAACCGCTGAAGCGGCTGAGAACCTGGGCGCCGAGGGCGTTACCGTGGGCATCCTACCCATGCCGCGCCAGTGCGCGCGCCTGATCAAGCTGCCCGGCGAAGGCTTCCAATTCATCCTGCTTGAACACGCTGTGGAAATGGTTGCCGAGCAGGTGTTCAGCATGTACACCGTCAAGCATACCAACGTTATCTGCGTCACGCGCAACGCCGACCTTGACGCCACGGAAGGCACCGACGAGTCCGACGAGGACTACCGCGAGCACATGAAGCGCATCCTCAAGCGCCGCGGCCGCCTAGCGCCCGTGCGTTTGGAATCGGAACGCCCGCTGTCAAGCGTGCTGCAAAAAATGCTGCTCAAGCGCCTGAATTTGAAGGCCGCCCAAACCTACGTCACGTCCGTGCCGCTTGACATGAGCTGGACGTGGGGCGTGGCGTCAAGCCTTCCCGAGAAAACGCGCGCCGCGCTGACGAACACGCCGTTTAGCCCGCAGTGGCCCAGCTGCCTTGACCGCAACCGCTCCATCATCGAGCAGGTAAGCGAGCGTGAGGTGCTGCTCAGCTACCCGTACGAGTCCATGGACGCGTTCGTGCAGCTTTTGCGCGAAGCCGCCACCGACCCCGCCGTCATCTCCATCAAGATCACGCTGTACCGCCTGGCGCGCCAGTCGCACTTAGCCGAAGCGCTTATCGCCGCCGCGGAAAACGGCAAGCAAGTCACGGCGCTGTTCGAGTTGCGCGCGCGCTTCGACGAGTCGAACAACATCGAGTGGTCGCAGCGCTTCGAGGAAGCCGGCTGCAACGTCATCTACGGTTTCCGCGATTACAAGGTGCACAGCAAAATCTGCTGCATCACGCGCCAAACCGAAAACGGCCTTGTGCACATCACGCAGCTAGGCACGGGCAACTACAACGAGAAAACGGCGAAGCTGTACACCGACTTAAGCTTCATCACCACCGACGACAACATCGGGCGCGACGCCACGGAGTTCTTCCGCAACATGCAGCTGGAAAACGCCTCCGACAACTACGACATCCTGTGGGTGGCGCCGCTGCAAATCAAGCCGAAGATCATCGAGGGCATCGACGAGCAGATTGAGCTGGCACGCCAAGGCCGCCCGTGCGGGCTGTTCTTCAAAACGAACAGCGTCACCGATAAGGAAATCATCGTGAAGATTGCCGAGGCAAGCCAGGCCGGCGTGCCGGTGACCATGCTGGTGCGCGGCATATCGTGCCTGGTCCCGGGCGTGGCGGGCTACACCGACAACGTGCGCGTGGTGTCCATTGTGGGCCGACTGCTTGAGCACAGCCGCATTTACGGCTTCGGCCCGCGCGAGGACGCGCGCATTTACCTGTCAAGCGCCGACTTGATGACGCGCAACATGGAAAAGCGCGTAGAGATTGCCTGGCCTATCTTGGACGACGCGCTTCGCCAGCAGGTGGTAAGCTACTTCGACACGTGCCTGCGCGACACGGCCAAGCTGCGCGAGCTTCTGCCCGATCGCAGTTACACGAAGCTTGGCGCACTTGCCGAGCCCGGCCAGCCACTGTTTGAGTCGCAGGATTACCTGATCAAGCTGGCGCAAAAGCGCCGCGCCGAAGCCGCCAAGGCCGAGGTGGAGCGCAGCACGTCGGCACGCTTCCGCCAAAGCGCCGAGCGTCAGGCCGAGCTGCGCGAGGCCGAAGCACGCGTAGAGGCCATTGCGAAGGCCGAGGCCGCCGCGGCAAAGGCGGTTGCAGAGGCAGAAGCCGCCAAGGCCGCCGCGCTTGAGGCCGAGGCCGCCGCGAAAGCCGCAGAAGCCGACGCCACCGCCCGCGTAGCCGCCGCAAACGCAACGGCACAAGTTGCCGACGAGCAGTTGAAGCCGACTGACAGCGCGAAAGCCAACGCTGCAAGCCAGCGCGTTTCCACAGGTGAGGGTACCCAGTCGGCAGCTAGGCCTGCCAGCACCGGCAAAGCAGCGGGCACCGGCGGCGCGCAAGCTGCACGCGCCGAAAAGCCTGCAAGCGCTCCCACGCCCGTGAAAGCCCAGGTTATCAACGAGCCTGCCCACGGCCCATCGCATACCGGCATCAGCAAGCGCCCCGCAAACGGCAAACCCCGCCTGCTCTCGCGCATCCTGGCAAAGCTCATCCGCTAGCGTGACAAAATACATCGCAAAAAGTTTGGGCCCCGCACTTGCGGGGCCCAATTTGCTGCAGTTATTTTGCGCTAGCTAAATCTCCCAGCATTTATCGTGGTCTTTGTTGGGTGTGCGCACGTTCACTTCCTGGTTCTTCAGGCTCACACGGCTGCCCTTCGGCACGCTGGAAATCACAAACGCGCTGCCGGCGATGATGGAGCCCTCGCCCACCACGGTCTCACCGCCAAGCACGCTGGCGTTGCTGTAAATGGTAACGTTATCCTCGATGGTAGGGTGACGTTTCACACCTGCGAGCGCTTGGCCCGCTCGCGTGGACAGTGCACCAAGCGTAACGCCCTGGTACACCTTCACGTGCGCGCCGATGTTCGTGGTCTCGCCGATGACCACGCCCGTTGCGTGGTCGATGAAGAAATACTCGTCAATCTCAGCGCCGGGGTTGATGTCCACGCCCGTGGCACCGTGCGCGTACTCGGACATGATGCGCGGGATCAACGGCACGTTTTGCACATACAACTCGTGGGCGATGCGATACACGAAAATGGCGAAAAAGCCCGGATAGCTGAAGATAATCTCTTCCTTGCTTTGCGCGGCGGGATCGCCGTCGAATGCGGCCTGCACATCGGTGAGCAGGATGCGCTGCACCTCGGGCAGGCGGCTGAAAAACGTTGAGCAGATTTCGTTCACACGCGCCTCAAGCTGGTCTTCCGACACGTCGCCGCGAAACAGCAGCGCCTCGCGCAGCTGGCGGCGCAGCGAGTCCTCGATGCGGATAAGCGATTCGCCGATGAAATATTCGGGGTTGGTGCCCGTGGGCGTTTCGTCGCCGAAGTAGCGCGGGAACATTACGCGGCGCAGGTCCATCACAATTTCCTCGATGGCCTGCTTATTCGGAAAATGCTTGTGCGGGTCGGTGAAGAAGATTTCCTCGCGTTCGCTGTAGTTCTTTGCGATGCCCGCGACAATACTGTTCAGTTGGTCTTTATCAAGCATGGTGCCTCGCCCTCTCGTCTGTGAGCGCCAATAGATTAAACCCATCTTACCACGATGTCACCCCGATTTAGTAGGTTATAGGACAGCCACCACACGCCCGCGGCAGACGGCGCAGTGAAAGCGGCACACACCAAGGCCCGCCCAAAAATCGCATACGTTTGGATTTTAATCGGGACTAAGCAGGTACAGCACACGAGAGAATTTACGTTTTCCCAGGTCATATCCTTGCATGAAAACGGGATACTTTGCAAAGCGCAATTAAAATCCAAACGTATGCGATTGTGCAACCCGAACGTGGCTTGAAAGCAAAGTGCCCGGCGCGCGGTGCCGCCGTTTATCTGCGTGCACGCAACGGTTGCTCCCTTAAACCTTGCTTCAGACCTTGCGTTTTGGTACTATTCCTATATTGCATATCTGTTTTATAGGCATTGTAACCGGGGGGGTTCTCATGCAGATTCAGCAGTTACGATATCTGCTGGTCACAGCCGAGTGCACATCGCTTCGGGCGGCGGCAAAACGACTGTTCGTGTCGCAGTCCACGCTTTCCGAAGCCATCAAAGATCTGGAAAAGGAAACCGCCACCACTATCTTCAAACGCGACAGCAAAGGCATCTACCTTACCGAGGAAGGCGCAGAGCTGCTTGGCTATGCGCGCCAGGTAGTCGAGCAGGTTGACTTCATGGTTAGCAAGTACAGCGGCAAGCGCGAACACGAGCTGCGCCTCACCGTGGCGTCACAGCATTACTCCCTAGTAGTTGAGGCGTTCGGGCGCTTCGTCGAAGCGCATGCCAACGAAAACTGCAACTTTTTCCTGAACGAAACCAGCACCGACCAGATAATCGACTCGGTACGTGCGCAGCGCAGCGAAATCGGCATCCTGTACCTCAGCGACTATAACGACCGCGTCATGAAACGCGCGTTCGACTCGGCCGGGCTTGCGTTCCAGCCGCTGTTCACCGCGCACCCCCACGTGTACGTGCGCAGCACAGACCCGCTTGCCGCGTGCGGTCAGGTAAGCCCTGAACAGCTTGTTGACCTGGTGCGATATGAGCACGAGCAAGGCTTGTTCAGCTCGTCATACTACAGCGAAGAACCGCTGAGCAACATCTCGTGCACGCGCCGCGCTCGCTTCAGCGACAACGGTTCGCTTTCACGCATGCTTGCGGCGCACGGCGGCTACACCATCGCCACCGGCGTGTACCCCAGCACGCCGGGGCTCACGTCGCTGCCCGTGAAAACCTCCGAGTATATGCAGGTGGGCTACATTTCCCGTGCAAACACCCCCGCAAGCAACCTGTGCAAAGCGTTCCTTGCGCAACTGGCAAGCGGAATCGCCGCATGCGGAAGCGCCATCGAGCCGTCTGACCACGTGCGCGAACTGCTCGCCGCCCCCGCAAACGGCTAGCCCGCGCGTTCGTGCGCACGCAAGTCCCTACCGTGCGGGTGCGCAGTTCACATGCGCCCGCACGCCCGCCAGCTCACCCAACCAAAACGCTACGCTCGCCAACCTCAACACCCCGCCAAACGCAAAAAAGCGCGCAGCACCAAAGGCGCTGCGCGCTTTGCCTTGCAAGCCGTAAAGCCTACCGTTACTCCTGCTCACCTTGTCGGTGCACACGCCTGTTGCGATAGCGCACCAGGCCTGCAAGCGCCTCTTGCAGGTTCTCGGGCGACTCAAGCGGTGTGATGCCCGCTGCGCTGAGCGCACGATGCGGGCGCGGCCCGATTTTCGCCGTAAGCACATAGTCCACATCGGGCAGCACCTTCACCACCTCGTCGAACCACCCATGGCACCCTTGCGCGTCAACGCGCTTTTCGGGTGCCGGGCGCCACTCAAGCGCTTCGTACGCACCGTCCTCGGCAACGTCTATCACCAAAAACCGCTGCGTTTGCCCGAAATGCAGGTCGATCAGCTGCCCATCACTTGTTGTTACCGCTGCGCGAAACCCCATGTCAATCACCTAAATCGTATACTCGGGCTGCAGGATGCGACGCAAAAACTGCCGCGTGCGCTCCTCTTTCGGGCACCCGAAAATCTCATCGGGCGTGCCCTGTTCAACAACCACGCCGCCTTCCATGAACACCACGTGCGTGCCCACTTCGCGCGCAAACGCCATCTCGTGCGTCACCACCACCATGGTGGTCCCCTGCGCTGCTAGGTCCTTCATAACCGAAAGCACCTCGCCCACCAACTCGGGGTCAAGTGCGCTGGTGGGCTCGTCGAACAGCACCACCTCGGGGTTGAGCGCCATGGCGCGCGCAATACCCACGCGCTGCTGCTGGCCGCCGGACAGCTGGTTGGGGTACGCGTCGGCGCGCGCGTCCATGCCCACCTTCGCCAGCTGTTCAAGCGCAATGCGACGTGCTTCGTCCTTCGGCACGTTTCGCCCAGTCACCAGCCCTTCCATCACGTTTCCCAACACCGTTTTGTTCTTGAACAGGTTGTAGTTTTGGAACACGAACGCGGTGCGCTGGCGCAGCTCGTGCACCTGCTTTTTCGTGGCCTTGTGAGCATCAAGCGAAAGCTCGTCAAGCTCGATGGTCCCCTGGTCGGCACGTTCAAGGAAGTTCACGCACCGCAGCAGCGTGGTTTTGCCCGAACCACTTGGCCCTAAGATCACCACCACGTCGCCCTGGTTGACGGAAATGCTCACGCCTTTCAGCACTTCAACGCCGTCGAACTGCTTGTGGATATTCTTCACGTTAAGCATGGTTTGCCTCCGCTTCGGCGCGCTTTGCACGCGCAGTGCCGCTTGCCTGGCCGCCTTGGACGCGGCCTGCCCTGCGCTCCGCCAGCTTGAACAGCTGTTCGGTTACCAGCACCAGCACCAGGTAGATAACGAATACGGCCAGATATGCATCGAAATAATCCGACGATGCCGCGCCCTGGATTTTCGCCAAGCCCGTGACATCGGAAATTGCCATCGAAAACGCCAGCGAGGTGGTTTTGATCAGCTCCGTGGTGCTGTTGGCCAGCACCGGCAGTGCCGACGTTAACGCCTGCGGAACGATGATGCGCACATACGCCTGCCCCACCGTAAGCCCGCAGCACTCCGCCGCTTCAAGCTGCCCGGAGTCCACGCCGTTGAGCGCCGCGCGGAACACTTCAGCTAAAATAGCCGTTTCACTCAGCGCGAACGCGGTGATGGCGTACGTGAGGTTGTTGATGTCCCAAATGTTGATAGGGGCGCCCGCCGCCTTGAACGCCGCGTCGATGGCCAGGGGCATGGCGTTGTAGATAAGGAAAATCTGCACGATGATGGGCGTGCCGCGCATAAACGACACGAACACGCGGGTAAGCTGGCTTGCCACCGGCGTGCGGCGCACGGCGAACACGGCCATGCAAAACCCCAGCGGCAATGCAATAAGCATGGGCACAATCACCAGAATCAGCGTGAGCGGAAGCCCACCGAGCGACCCGAGAAAGTCGCTTACGATTTCAGCACCGTCAATCATTGGCCGCTCACCTCCTGCGTTGCCTGCCTGATTTTCAGTACATCGGCCTTATACGGGGCCTGGCCGCCCGCGGCGCGACGGCCGCGGCGCGGTTTTGCCTTGTCAGCCGGTGCATACCCTTTGCCAACCTTCGTCTCAAGCTTCGCGAACAGCCAGTCGACGGCAATGCTGATAACCCAGAAAATCAACGCCAAAGCCAGGTAGACCTGCAGCACGTACGCCGAAAGCTCGCGCCCGTTGATCAGGTACGCGGCACCGGTCAAGTCGATGCAGCCAATCAGGTAGGTAAGCGCGCCTTCTTTCATCAAAAACTGCACGGTGTTGCCCAGGTTTGGAATCATCAGGTACACCAGCTGCGGCAAGATGATGCGGCGCAACGTTTGCAGCCGCGCCAGGCCAACGCACGCCGCCGCCTCGAACTGCCCCGCATCGATGCTCAGATACGCGCTGCGCGCCACTTCCGAAAGCGAACCGCCCAGGAAAAACGAGAAGCTGACCACCACGAAGTAAATAGGGTCGTAGCCCTCGATGTCCACGCCCGTAAGGCTGTACATAACCGGCGGCAAGCCGTAGTACACCAAAAACAGCATGATGATGGTGGGGCAGCAACGGCCAAGCGTGGTGACGAACTCGGCAATCCAGCGCAGCGGCGCCGGGCCGGCCAGCTTCATAACCAGCAGCAGCACGGCGAACAGCGAGCCGAACAAAAGCGACGCCACCACGTATTCCACCGTCACCGGCAGATACGCCAAAAGCTGGGGGATGTACCCTATGATGGTATGCTCCATGGCAAACCTCCTGCCAGCCCCGCCGCGCTACCTCTGGGTAAGGACGGATTCATCGGCCGGGTCGACCAGGACGCCCTCATCAAGGTAGTTGTAGGTTTGCGTGGAATCGCCCAAAAACGCGAAGTTGTTGATGCCGGAATACCACTTGCGCGAAAGCTCCTCAAGCTTGCCTTCAGCTTGCAGCTGCTTTACGGCCGCATCCCAATCGGCAGCGTAATCGTCATCACCGGGCGTGAGGAACGACCATGTTTTCGTGGCACCGATAACGATAAACGCCAGGTCATCGGCATACTTATGGTACGAACCATCATCGGCAACCACCAACTCGTTGTAATACTGCAGCGGAATGACATGCATGTCGTAGCGCCCTTGCGCCACCCAGTCGAACGCTTCCACAAACGCATTGGCATCATCGGTTGCCTGCAGGTCAATCTGCGCGCTAGGGTTGTTCTTGTTGTAGTCCTCAACCACGTAATAGTTGCCATCACCTGCGGTGATAGGTGCCAGCTTCAAACCTTTTGCCGCCGCATCCGCAAGCGAGCTGACGTCCGCATGTTCCTTTCGGACCAAAATACCCAGCAGTGTGGCGCCAACGGCCTCTTGCGGCAGCAGGTACTTTTCGGCACGTTCAGGCGTCCAGAACGAATTGGTAAGCCCCTGGTCGTACTTGCCGGAAGCCAGGCCGGCGAACACCGCGGTCTGGTCAACGCCTTCGAACTTAAACGTGTACTTGTCGCTGAGTTTCTCGGCAACCGCGTTCACCACGTCAACCTCGTAGCCTGCGGGTTTATTGCTGTCATCGTTGAACGACGTGGGCTTGCCGTTAAGCACATACGCCACGGTGATCTTCTTCTTAGCGTCCCCGGAGCCGCCACTCGAGGCCGACCCGCCAGCGCAGCCGAACAGGCCTGCAGTGGATAGCGAAAGCGCGGCGATGCCGGCGGCGGTTAGAAACGTGCGGCGCGTGATGCCGCCTGCGTTGATGTTGCTGTTCATGAGTATCTCCTAAGCACTTGATGCATTGTTCGTAAAAGTTAAATCAGTCGAAGCCGAACAGGGCGTTCGCACCCTACGCCGACCTCGCCGCACGGGATTCGGCGGCAAGTTGCTCGTCCCACGCCAGGCGCAGCGCGCGCAGCACGCTTCCACCCGCGCAGGCCTGCTTGAGCCCTTCGGCGGGAGCATCGGTGGCGTCGAATATGGCAACGCCGCGTTTGCCCAGCTGAAAGCGCGGTTCGGGGCCGGCCATCAAGCACACGACAGCCGAACAGTCACCGAGCGCATCAAGCGCCGCGCGCTTGTGGCCTGCTTGCTCGTAGTCGCTGCAGGTTTCCTTTCCCTCGCAAAACGGCCGCACGCTGCGCTTTTCCACCAGCGTGGCCTCAAACCCGTCCACGTCGTACACCCAAAACGCCTCGGCGTGGCCAAAGTGCTGGTCAACCGCCTGGCCGTTGCTGGTTACCACGGCAATGCGCCGCACGGTGGCAAACTTGCGGGTAAGCGTGTCCACCTCGGCAGAAACGTCCTTGCCCAAAAGCCCTACGGCATCTGCGCGGCATTGGCGACAGTGGCGGATTTGCGGCAGGAACCGCTCGCACGCCGCACGCGTCTGTTGCACCACCTCAAAGCTGGGGGCCTCAAGGGTGCCAAACGGCGTGCCTTCAACCGGGATAAGCGCGTTGACGTTGTGGCAGGCCGCGCCTAGCTGCTTGACCCGGCGCGCAATCTCGCGCGCGTGCTCGATGTTCACGCCGGGAATCAGCACCGTGTTTACCTTCACCAACAGCCCGGCTTCGGCGCACAGACGGATGCCTTCCTGCTGGTTGCGCAGCAACATGGTTGCCGCCTCCCTGCCGGTGTAGCGCTTGCCTTCGTACACGATGCCGCCGTACACGCGCGCCCCAATAGCCGGGTCAACGGCGTTGACGGTCACAGTAATGTGGCTAACTCCCAGTGCCGCAATCTCGCTAGCATAGCGGGGCAGCATCAGGCCGTTCGTGGACAAGCACAGGGCCACATCAGGGTTTTCCTGGCGAACAAGCCGAAACGTTTCCCGTACCTTTTCCCAGTTCGCCAGCGGGTCACCTGGCCCGGCAATGCCCGCCACGGCCAGGTTTCCCATCTGCTGCTGCGTTACCTTGAAGCGCACGAGCGCATCTTTCGGCGTTAGCACGGTTGAGGTGACGCCCGGCCGGCTTTCGTTCACGCAGTCGAACTTGCGGCTGCAAAAGTTGCAGCTGATGTTGCACGCCGGCGCCACCGCCAGGTGGATGCGCGCGCTTTTGCCGTGGCAGCCACCGGAAAAGCAGGGGTGGTTCGCAATGTTGCGAGCCAGCTTAAGCGAGGGTTTCGCCTGGTGCGCAGTGTTTTCCATGCCGCACCCCTAAATTCCCAGAAAGCCGTGCTCCATCATGAGGTCCTCCAGCTCCTGCTGTTCCAACGGCTTGGGCACCACGAACAAATCGTTGGCTTCCACCGCCTCGGCAAGGCGGCGGTATGAATTTGCCTGATTGGAATCGGGAGCGAACTCGATGACGGTCTTCTTGTTGATTTCCGCATGCTGCACGATGTTGTCGCGCGGCACAAAGTAAATGAGCTTCGTGCCAATAGCCTTGGCAAACGTATCAAGCAGGTCGTACTCGCCATCCACGTTGCGGCTGTTGCAGATGATGCCGCCTAAGCGCACACCGCCGGCGTTTGCGTAGCGCGCGATGCCCTTGCAAATGTTGTTGGCAGCGTACATGGCCATCAACTCGCCGCTGGCCACGATGTACACTTCCTTTGCTTTGCCCTCTCGGATAGGCATAGCGAAACCGCCGCACACCACGTCGCCTAACACGTCATAGAACACGTAGTCCAAATCGTCGGTGTAGGCGTCAAGCTGCTCGAGCATGTTGATGGAAGTGATGATGCCGCGCCCGGCACACCCCACGCCCGGCTCCGGACCGCCTGATTCCACGCAGCGGATGCCGCCAAAACCAACCTTCATGATGTCCTCAAGGTCAATCTCGTCGCCTTCCTCACGCAGCGTATCAAGCACGGTGCGCTGCGCCAGGCCGCCCAGCAACATGCGCGTGGCGTCCGCCTTTGGGTCGCAGCCCACCAGCATAATCTGCTTGTTCAGGTGCGTGGCAAGCGCGCTTGAAAGGTTTTGGGTGGTGGTGGACTTGCCGATGCCGCCCTTTCCGTAAATTGCGATTTGTCTCATGGTTTTGCTCCTGCTTTGTCGTCTGTTGAACGTTTTCTATAAAACCCCAATCTCCTATAGGTGACAAGGGATTAAACGATTCGGACTTCCGAACGCCTGTGTTCGGAAACGGCTATCAACAACCCTCTCGGTTTCGCCGAACACGGGGATGTCCTCGGATATGATGGTGTTAAACCTGTAAGCCTATAGGATTTAAAGAGTTTTAAGACGAGACTGCGGACGCACGCATCGCCCGCAGTATATAAGGAGGTTGGATCCCGTGGCTTCTGCAAGCGAAACATCGGATTTCCAAGTGCGTGAAAGGAGGCTTAAGTCCATTCTTGCCTTCGAGGGCACGGCCGAAAGCCTGAACGAGGGGTCGAAAACCCTGAAGCTAAAAACGGGCAAAACGCCGTTTACCCAGTGCAGCGACTGCTCGCAGATGTGCGCGGAAACGTTAAGCTACTCCATTCGCGACGCAGCCGTCATCGTGCACTCGCCCATTGGCTGCTGCTCGGCCGCCAGCGCAACCGACGTAGCGCTTGACGTGGTGGCGCGCGAGCGCGGCATCAAAGAAGAGCAGCGCGTCAACGCCATCTGCTCGAACATCAACGAGCGCGACACCGTGTACGGCGCGCTTGACAAGCTGCGTCACGCCATCGACACCGCGTTCACGCGCTACAACCCGTCGGTCATCTTCGTGCAAAGCTCGTGCGCCGCAGGCATCATCGGCGACGACATCGAATCGGTAACCGACGAGAAGATGCGCCAGTACGGCATCCCCGTGGTGCCCGTGTTCTGCGAAGGCTTCAAAAGCAAGGTGTGGACGAGCGGCTTCGACGCGGTGTTCCACGGCGTGCTGCGCAAAATCGTCAAACCGCCGCGGCAGCGTCAAGAAGACCTGGTCAACCTGTTCAACTTCCAAGGCGCCGATTCGTTCACGGGCCTGCTTGGCCTGTTAGGGCTGCGCGTGAACTACCTGTTGCCGCTGGCCGACGTGGACAGCATCGCGTACATGAGCGAAGCCGCCTGCACCGCGCACATCTGCGAAACGCTGGCAACGTACGTGGCGAAAAGCCTTGAGGACGAATACGACGTGCCCGAGGTGAAGGCCCCCGCCCCGTTCGGCATCAAGTGGACCGACGAATGGCTGCGCGAGATCGCCAAGCACACGGGCAAGCAAGACGTGGTGGAACAGGCCATAGCCTCCGAGCACGCACGCATCAAGCCCGCCATCGACGAGCTGCGCCGCCAGCTTACCGGCAAAACGGTGTACGTGTACGCAGGCGATTCCTACGCGCACAGCTTAACGAACATGGCCATTGAGCTGGGCATGACGCCCGTTGGCATCACCACGTTGCACCACGACCAGCGCACCGACAACACCGACGAGGCGCTCAACACGCTTGGCAAGCTCATCGAAGACCACGGCGACATCGACAACTTCACCGTGTGCAACAAGCAGCCCTACCAGGTGGTGAAACTGCTTGACCGCATCCGCCCTGACGTGCTGATTGTGCGGCACATGGGCCTGACCGTAACGGGCACGAAGCTGGGCATCCCCACCATCTGCGAAGGCGACGTGAACATCAGCGCCGGTTACGACGGCATCGTGAAGCTAGGGCAGCGCATCGTTCAGGTGCTCAAGGCGCGCACGATGCTTGACACCATGGCCGCGCACGTTGAGTGGCCCTATACGCAGTGGTGGCTTGAGCAGGAAGACGTTCGTTATAAGAAAGAGGCAGCACGATGAGCCAGAACAAAGGATTGATCAGCGAGCCGCGCTTTTCCTGCGCGCTGTCGGCACAGCAGACGGTGCTTGCCATCCCGCACGCCATCCCCATCGTGCACGCCGGCCCGGGCTGCTCATCGAAAACCAGCTGGTTCATGACCTCGGGCGCGGGCTTTCAAGGCGACGGCTACACCGGCGGCAACAACGTGCCGTCCACGAACATGATCGAGCGCGATGTGGTGTTCGGCGGCGAGCGCAAGCTGTCAGCCGAGGTGGAAGGCGCGCTGAAGGTAATGCGTGGCGACCTGTTCGTCATTTTGGCCGGCTGCACCAGCGGCATCATCGGCGACGACCCGAAGAAGATCGCGCGCGAGTGGCGCGAGCAGGGCTTTCCCGTGGTGGGCGCCGAAACATCGGGCTTTCGCGGCAACACGTACTTCGGCCATGAAGAGGTGATCGGCTCCATCATCGACCAGCTGCTTGACGGGGCGCAGCCGCAGGTTGAGCGCGGGCTGGTGAACGTGTTCGCTTCCGTGCCCAACATCGACGTGTTCTGGCGCAACGACTTGGAAAACCTTAAAGCGCTGCTTGAGAAGCTGGGGCTTCGCGTGAACATCCTGTTCGGCTGGAGCAGCGGTGGCATTGACGAGTGGAAAAGCATCCCCAACGCCCAGGCCAACCTGGTGGTAAGCCCCTGGGTAGGCGTGCAAGCGGCGCGCAAGCTTGAAGAGAAGTTCGGCACGCCGTGGCTGCACGAGCCGGTGTTCCCCGTAGGCGGGCGCGCAACCAGCGCGTTTTTGCGCCGCGTCGGGGAGTTTTTAGGGCTTGACGCCGGCGCGGTAGAAGCGGTTATCGCGCACGAGGAGAAGCGCTACTACGACTACTTCATCAACCTGAGCAACTTTTTCAGCGACATGTACAACAACATCCCGCACGAGGCCTACGTGGTAAGCGACGCCCATTACGGCCTGGGGCTTGCCGACTTTCTGGTGCACGATATGGGCTTTAGCCTGGAGCACATGAGCCTTACCTGCAACCCCGCCGGCGAGTCCGAAACGCTTGTGCTCGATGCGCTTGCAAGCCTGGGGCCCGACATTGCCGCAGCAACGACGCTTGACATCGACGGGTACGAGATTCGCACGGCCATGGAGCCGAAGCTCAAGCGCGGCGGCAACGCGCTCATCTTAGGTTCCACCTGGGAATGCCACCTGGCGAAGGAATACAACGCCACGCTTTTGCACGTAAGCCTGCCCATCAACGACGACGTCATCGTCACGCGCGGCTACTTCGGCTACGACGGCGGCCTACGCCTGGCCGAAGACATCTACGCCGGCGTGTTCCGCAAAGGCAACATCACCTACATGACGCAGTCAAGCTAGCAAGCGCAAAAGCGCTTCGTGCTAAGGGCAAAAGGGGCTCATGTCGTAAACTCGCTCGTGTTTGTGTTTTGTTGGCAACCAGCCATGTAGCCAGATTTTCCGCAAACACCTGACCTGCGGAAACGCTATGAGCACATCGGCGTCTACCAAGGCAGCTCGCATTAAAACGCAAACACGAGCGAGTTTACGACTTCGCCCCTGAGCAAAACTGAGCACTGCGGGCAAACGGTTGGCGCAAGCGGCTTGTAATCATGCAAAAACGGCTTTTGAACAGCACTTTGTGGATGATTTGCAACGATTGGGTGACCATTGCCGCCCCGGGATTGATGCAGCTGCACAAGAAGACTATCCTGGCGAAGGACTTAAGAGTAAGTTATATATAACTTACTACCGATATATCGCACGCCACAAGAAACAGGATTACGCACGCACCCATGAAGCACCCTTGCATCGCCCCAACCGCCCTCGCCGTCATAGTCGCCGCATCGCTTACCGCCACGCCGCTTGTGGCAGCGGCGCAAGATTCGCAATCTGCAAGCACGCACACCGCCGCAAGCGCCTCCGCACCGGCGGCTTCGCCCATAGAAAGCGTCACCCTGCCCGAAACCTGGACGGCAACCGAAGAAGAAAACCAGGCAATCCTTTCGCAGGCAAAAGCGGCAAAGCTTGAGAGTTACACCGCGCTTGAGCAGTATCTTGCCGGCAAGGAAGTGGCAGCAAGCGATTTTCTTGCCATCGATGTTGACGCCCTGGCGCTTATTAACGAAGACCTTGCGAAGCTGATGCGCCAGGAGCAAACCGCTATCAAACAGTCAAACGAGCCCGCGCCCGTTACCCCTACAGCGCCTGCTACCCCCAACACCGGCACCACTACCCCTGCCGATACGCCGCAAGACAACACCGCTAGCAACACGCCCGCATCATCCGAAAGCGAACCTGCCGACGAGGTGGACGAAGCTCCCGACGACATGGTGCAGGAAAGCGAGCTTCTAGCCGACGACATCGTGTATGTGGCGCGCAACCTTACCACGCAGCAGTTCATCGACACCATCGGCGAGGACGCCCGCGAGCTGTGCCAGCAAAACGACCTGTACGCCTCAGTTATGATTGCGCAAGCCGTGGTGGAAAGCGCATCGGGCTCGTCGGGGCTTTCGTGCGAACCCTACAACAACCTGTTCGGTATCAAAGGCAACTACCAGGGCAAATGCGTGCGCATGAAAACGCAGGAAGACGACGGCGAAGGGCACCTGGAAACCATCGTAGCGGAGTTTCGCAAGTACCCCACCATGGCAGACTCGCTTGAAGACTACGTGGGCCTGCTTACCGGCAACAGCCTGTACACACCCGTGAAGAAATCGAGCACGAACAGCTACGAGGATGCCTGCGATTACCTGCAGGGGCACTACGCCACCAGCACATCGTACTCTCGCACGCTGAAGGCCTACATTGATGCGTACGACCTTACGCAATACGACAAGCCCGTTGAGCAAGCGAAAGCCGACACCACGCTTGACGCCGTGCTTAAACCAGCAGCCACGCATCAGGTGTTCACGAACGATTCCGACACGTTCAGCGATTTCGTTCCCGAAGCCGGCATTCCCGCACGCCAGGCAAACCCCGTGGTAGCGGGCATCTTGGCCGTGCTTGCCGCCGTAGGCGTAGGCGCGTTCGGTTACTGGCTGTTCTGGCGACGCAAGGTTGAGGGCGAGCACGCGCGTGCAGGCCAACTCACAAGCAGCGCCGAAGCAGTTGCCGTTGCCAGCCGCCCGCTTGATACCGCATGGCTTTCGGAAGTTGTCAATGACGGCAAAACGCCAGCTCATGCTGCCCCGAAAAAGCAACCGGCGCATGCCGCAGCCGAAAGCTGGGAGTCCGCAGGCCAGCCAGCCCACGCCGCCGGCGGCATCTGCGCCCTGCATGCCGCAAAGCAAGGCGACCCCACCAATCCCATGAACCCCGTGCTGCCACCGCTGGAATAACGCGGAACTGCCCGTAACAACAAAGACCCTGCAAGAATTTAATTCTTGCAGGGTCCTTTCACGTTATGTGACCGAAATCGCGTGCGGTGACCGGTTGCAACCGGTCACCGCAGTGCTACACGTTGTTAGATCTCACGCTCAACCACTTCGGCGATTTCCTTCGCGTGCTTTTCGGCAGCTTGCGCGTCAAGCGCTTCCACCATCACGCGCACCACCGGCTCGGTGCCGCTCGGACGCAACAGCACGCGGCCATCCTCGCCCAGCGCCGCTTCGGCAGCGGCAACAGCTTCGGCGATGGCCTTGTTGCCGTCGGCTGCATGCTTGTCCTTCACGCGCACGTTGATGAGCGTTTGCGGGAAGCGCGTCATCACGTGCGCCGCCTCCCCCGCTGTCTTGCCAGCGCGCTTGCACGCGGCAAGGAATTGCAGCGCCGTAACCAAACCGTCGCCCGTAGAGTTGTGCTCCAGGAAAATGGTGTGACCAGACTGCTCGCCGCCGATAACATAACCGCCTTCGCGCATGGCCTCCAGCACGTAGCGGTCGCCCACCTTCGTTTGGATAAGCTCGATGCCCGCATCGCGCAGCGCGTGCGTAAGACCCAGGTTTGCCATAACGGTGGACACGGCGGTGTTACCGGCCAAAAGGCCGCGCTGTTTCAAGTCGATGGCGCACACGGCTTCCACCATGTCGCCATCAATCTCGTTGCCCTCCGAGTCCATCAGCATCACGCGGTCAGCATCGCCGTCGTGGGCAATGCCCACGTCAGCGCCGCACTCTGCAACCAGCGCGCGCAGGGGCTCAAGGTGCGTGGAACCGCACTGCACGTTGATGTCCGTGCCGCAAAAGTCCTCGTTGATAACCGTGACGTCAGCGCCCAAACGGCGCAGTGCCTCGGGGCTGGTCATGCACGAAGCGCCATGCCCCACGTCAAGCGCCACCTTCAGGCCCTTGAAGTCGATGCCTTCCTTTGCCACGGTGTCCACCGCATGTTGGATGTACAGCTCGCAGGCGTCTTCAACCGGTACGGCCACGCCCACTTCGTCGCCGTTGGGCAGCTCGTCGGCCGCAGCACCGCCGCGCGCCATAAAGGCTTCAATCTCGTCTTCCACCGCATCGGGCAGCTTAAAACCCTGGCCGTCGAAGATCTTGATACCGTTGTACTCCGGCGGGTTGTGCGAAGCGGAGATAACAATGCCGCCGTCGCAATGCAGCTGTCGCGTAAGCAGCGCAATAGCCGGCGTGGGAATGATGCCCGCCAGCAACGCTGTGCCACCCATAGACATAACGCCCGCGGCAACCGCCGATTCCAGCATGTCGCCCGACAAGCGCGTATCCTTGCCAATCAAAATAGTGCGGCCCTTGAACACCACCGCAGCCTGACCTAGCTGAAAGGCCATCTGGCACGTAAGCTCCTTGTTCGCAACCCCGCGAACCCCATCAGTACCGAAAAGACGTGCCATATTCGCTCCTCTGTTCCAAAAGCTCGTGAATCAAACTCCGTGGTTTTTGACTCACCGGTCCATCAAAGTCAGTGAGGGCGGCTGAGGTGCCCCGAATTGTGGGGAAAGCGAAGGCGCCGCGTACTTTGGTACGCAAGTCTTCGATTTCGCCGCAAGGCGGGGTGCCTCAGCTGTCCGCAACGTCGAGTACATTCGTTTGCCGACAGGCAAACGAACCATTATTTACCCCTTTTGACATGTTCCTCGTGCAGGCGAATGGCGCCCTCGGGGCGCTCTTCGTCGGTCATGCGATTGTTCAGCTCGGCAGCAAACTCGTCAATGCCAATGCCGTAACGCTCAAGCACAACAAGAAGATGGTACACCACATCGGCGGCCTCGTAGCGCAGGTGGTCGCAGGCGGCATCGGCCTTTGCGGTGAAAGCGGCAGCCATGCCCGCATGCGAATCCTCGTGACCGGCCAAGCCCGCAAGCATCACGCGGAACGCCTCAACGTCTTTGGCGGCCAGCGCCACCTCGTTGGACTCCTCCACCACTTTCTTCAGCGGCGAATCGGCGCTGCCCGTAAGCAGGCGATACGTGTAACTTTCCTCACCCGCGCTGCGGCGCGCGTGGATGGTCCCCGCCAGCGCTTCAAGCGTGGCGCCAATCTGAGACGCCGGTGCCTGCTCACCTTCAGGAATGTATGTTTTATCGGACATGAACAACCTTTCGAAATGAGTGGACCGACTTTGCGAGAAAACCGGCCCGTTGTAACGCAAAAGGGGCGCGCATATGCGCGCCCCTTCCTAGCTGGCGTTATTCCTCTTCGCCGTTAGCCTGTGACTCGTTGGAGTTCTTCTCCTGCTCATGGCTGGTGAAGTTAAAGCCCAAAGAGCCGTTGCCCAGAAGCTCGTCAAGCTCTTCCAGGTTGCGGTGGTAGCTGCGCGGCGGCAGTGCCTCGCCCAGCATGTCCTCGCCTTCGGTGTTGAAGGTGGCAGGTTGGTCACCACCGATGAGGATGGTGTCATCGGGGCTGAACACCATGTCAAGCAGCTGGCTCATGTCGTCGGAAGACGCGCTCAGGTCGTCCTCGATCACATGCAGCAGACCATGCTGCTCCAGGCCTTCCTTCAGCTCTTCGATGGCCTTCGCGCCGATGCCCTCGATGCGCAGCAGGTCGTCCTCGGTGTGGCCCACCAAGTCGGCAACCGTTTCGATGCCGGCCTCGCTGAACTTGTTGGCCCAGCGCTGCGACACGCCAAGGTCATCGTAGATGTACAGGCGCGCGTCCTCGTCGGACAGCTGCGGGCCGCGATGGCCCAGCGAAAGCCCACTGTAGTAGCTGCCGTAGTTGCCGCCCATGTTCAGGTAGCCCTCGCCGTCCAGCGACCAATCCTGAGGCTGCGGCAGCAGGTCCTCAATCTTGCGCAGGTCATCAGGCGCGTAATCAGGCAGCGTGTCGCCGGTAACCGGAGCCGTCGGCTTGCCCTTGTAGGTAAGGCCCACGTCGCGGTAGCGCTTCAGGCCCGTGCCAGCCGGAATCGGCTTGCCGATGATGACGTTCTCCTTCAGGCCCACCAGGTGGTCCACCTTGCCTTCGATGGCAGCGTCGGTGAGCACCTTCGTAGTCTCCTGGAACGATGCGGCGGACAGGAACGAATCGGTGGCCAAGGAAGCCTTCGTGATGCCCAGCAGCAGCGGCTGGCCGACCGGCGGGTTCTTACCCTCGGCGATAAGCTGGTTGGCAACGTTTTCGAACTCGAAGCGGTTGACCTGGCGGCCCGGCAGGAAGTCGGAATCGCCTGCGTCAAGCACGGCAACCTTACGCAGCATCTGACGTGCAATAACCTCGATGTGCTTGTCGTTGATGTCTACGCCCTGGGACACGTACACGTCCTGGACCTGGGCAACGATGTAGCGCAGCGTGGTGTTCGGGTCGGTCAGGCGCAGCAGGTCGTGCGGGTTGACAGAGCCCTTCGTGAGCTGCTGGCCCACATGCACCTGGCAGCCGTCCTCCACACCCGGGAGCATGGTAGCGCGAGCGGACACCACGTACTCGCGGAAGTTGCCTTCCTGGTCGTGGATGGTCAGCGTTTTGGAGTTCTTGTCCGCCGAAATCTGCAGCGTGCCGGAAATCTCCGCCAGCACAGCCTGGCCCTTAGGCTTACGAGCCTCGAACAGCTCCTGAACACGAGGCAGGCCGTGCGTGATGTCCTCGCCCGCAACGCCGCCAGCGTGGAACGTACGCATGGTCAGCTGCGTGCCAGGCTCGCCAATAGACTGAGCAGCGATGATGCCAACGGCAGTGCCGATGTTCACCGGACGGCCCGTGGCCAAGTCCCAACCGTAGCACTTCTGGCACACGCCGTGCTCGGCATGGCAGGTCATAACGGTGCGGATGGTAACCTGCTCAACGCCTGCAGCTTCCATGGCAGCCAGCTGATCGAGCGACGTGATGTAGTTGTCGCCCTCCATAACGGTGGTGCCGTCGGCAGCCTTGACGTCCTCAAGCAGGCAGCGGCCGATAAGGTTCTCGTCCAGCTCACCCTTTTCATTGTGCAACGGGTACGGAACGCCCATGTTCGTGCCGCAGTCAATCTCGTGCACGATAACGTCCTGCGCAACGTCCACCAGACGACGGGTCAGATAACCAGAGTCGGCGGTACGCAGTGCGGTGTCAGCCATGCCCTTACGAGTGCCGTGCGTGGAAACGAAGTACTCCAACACCGACAGGCCCTCGCGGAAGTTCGACTTAACAGGAATGTCGATGGTGCCGCCCTTGGTGTCTGCCATCAGGCCACGCATGCCGGCCAGCTGACGAATCTGCTTGATGTTACCACGAGCGCCGGAGTCGGCCATCATGAAGATGGGGTTGAACAGGTCGAAGTTAGCGGCCATTGCCTCGCCCACTTCCTCGTTGGCATCCGTCCAGATGTCAACAACCTGCTTATGGCGCTCTTCAGGGCTCATGAGGCCCATCTCGTAATCCTCATCGATAGCGGCAACCTTTTCGTCGGCAGCAGCCAGGATGTCCTTTTTCGCAGGCGGCACGGTGGCGTCGTACACCGACACGGTAATGCCGGCGCGCGTTGCGTAGTGGTAGCCCGTAGCCTTCAAGCCGTCCAAGATCTCCGGCACGTCAGCCAGCGGGTAGCGGTTCGTGACGTCTTCCACCAAACGGCCGATTTCCTTCTTGTTCATCTGGTAGTTCAAGAAGGGGTAGTCATCCGGGAACGAGTCGTTGAAGATGATGCGGCCAATGGTGGTGTGAATGCGCTGGCCGGCCTTGCACTCCTCGAACTTGCCGAACGCGGAAGCCACCTGGGTGTCCTTCGTCAGGCGCACCTCGATCTTGGCCTGCAGGTCAACGTCGGCGCGAGCGTCGTAAGCGTTGCGAGCATCGGCGAAGTCGATGAACACGCGGCCCTCACCCGGGAAGCCGTCGCGGGCTGCCGTCAGGTAGTAGGAACCGATGATCATGTCCTGCGTCGGCACGGTCAGCGGGCGGCCATGAGCCGGGGATTTGATGTTGTTCGCGGACAGCATGAGCACGCGGGCCTCGGCCTGAGCCTCAGCACCAAGCGGCACGTGCACAGCCATCTGGTCGCCGTCGAAGTCGGCGTTGAATGCGGTGCAGGCCAGCGGATGCAGCTTGATGGCCTTGCCCTCAACAAGCACCGGCTCGAAAGCCTGAATGCCCAAGCGGTGCAGGGTTGGTGCGCGGTTGAGCAGTACCGGATGGTCGACGATGACCTCTTCCAGCACGTCCCACACGTAGGAGGCGCAACGATCCACAGCACGCTTAGCAGCCTTGATGTTGGCAGCATATTCGAGTTCTACCAGGCGCTTCATAACGAAGGGCTTGAACAGCTCCAGCGCCATCTGCTGCGGCAGGCCGCACTGATGCAGTTTCAGCGACGGGCCAACAACGATTACGGAACGGCCGGAGTAGTCAACGCGCTTGCCCAGCAGGTTCTG